>Ga0214542_1007255_pt1 | contig 19430 bp, 12 predicted proteins | sample CNSS1metaG_FD_160096 | JGI IMG/M metagenome (GOLD analysis project Ga0214542, IMG submission 160096) | Root nodule microbial communities from cowpea collected in UCLA plant growth center, Los Angeles, California, USA - CNSS1 | ecosystem: Host-associated > Plants > Roots > Nodule | place: USA...
AGAAAGAGTAAAGAAAAAAATTAAGACAAAATAAAATAAATATTTCAATATGATAGAGAAAGAATAGAAGGTAAGATATAAAATACATAAGTCTAATTCTTATCCTAATACTAATATTTTATTTGAGATATTTTACTCTTTCAATCTATTATAGTTCAATAGTTAACTTAGTTAACTTAGTTAACTTAACATAAGTTTAGTTTCTTAAAACTGAACTATTTTATAGTACAGTTCAATTATTATTATGAATAATTTAGTATATTTTAGTTTAATATAGTACAATTAACTATAGTTTAGTATAGTTTAGTAAATTATGCCCAGTCCTACTAAAGACAATCTAATAATAGTTTTAAAACTAGTCAAATCGTCTAATACGTTTTGACGTAATTCTCTTAAAGACTATATTCTTTGACAAAATTTATTTTGATAAAGTTTTGTTTTCAAATTACACCAAATTTTTTTCTTTCCTTTTCAAGTCACACCAAACTTTTCTTTATCTAATAAAGTGCTGTCATGTTCACATTACCAAAAGTTTGTCAAAAAAAACTGTCAAAAAATAATTTTCCATATTATAAAGAACTATAATACTTTCACAATTTTATTTTAACAGATTTTGACAAAGTTACATCAAACTTTTCTCTTTCCTTTTTACGTTATACCAATTTTTTTTTATCCAATGAAGTGCTGACAAGTCGATATTATCAAATTTATCAATCAAAAAATAATTTTCTATATCGTAAAAAATTATAATACTAAACTTTTTTTCATAAGTGAAAAACAAAAATTCTAGAAATTGGTTAAGAAATTTCCTCGTTCAAAATTTAAACACCCTTTCGACAAATTATCACCCTAAGATACTCCATTAATGAAAGACAGATAATCATTTACTGTTAATGATTTTTGTACCGTGCATTCATTTTGATAAATTCAAATCTTCATATTTAACTATTTTAAAGAATAACTCATTTGTAGCTGGAGAACATAATTTTAATTTAAATATGTATATATTTTTTCAGTATACATATACTGTTGGTGGCAAGAGAGTCACTTAGGTTAACCAAACCCAGACTAACAACTTCGTATGCAGATACCTTTCATATTTCAAAACTAAAACAGGTCTGTTTAAAAAAAAAAAATACAAAAAGTGTGTGAGCCAATGCACAACAACTTCGCCTATACAGTAACTTTAATATTTCAAAACTAAAACAGGCTTGTGGTAAAAAAAAGAAAACAGTAAAACAGGTTTGTGTTACCGAAAAAACAGTGCCACTGCATGCCTATCATTGTCTGATTGTCTGAAATAATCTAAATACAAAACATGCATGTTGCACAGATATATGGTTCATTTAATGAACTTGGACCACACTAATCACAGCTATAAAAGTTGTGTTACCCAAAAGTCAGTGTGTGCCCCACTGCATGTTTATCACTTTCTGCACTTATTTAAACCAAAAACATGCATGTTGCACGCATACACACATATTTAATTGGTTCATAGTGTTTATTTTCAAGGATTAATTTAACATAATAAATTGAGTAATGAATTTAAGGGTTAAAAAGAAATGGTTATGCTAACCGGTTAGAGGAACTTAAATAAATGTTGACGTAATCATTATAAATATAATTTTATTTTATTTAAAAAAAAGTCATAAATAATATAGTTTTAATTAATAATTTATTTAATGTACACTTATAAAAAAGTTAAAAAATAATTAAATAATTAAATTTGAATATTATTAAAAACTAAAATATAATTAAATATAAAAAATAATAATATGAATGAGTGATACAAGATATTATGAAGAAAGGGAGATTTTTTCACATGAAAATACAATATTTTCATCACAGAAAAATTTGAAAAAGATTATAAATTTTAAAGATATATATATTTTTTTTTTGTGAAAATTAAAGACGGTACCTTTTAAATGTTTCAAACTTTCACTAAGAGACTCCTTCAAGTGTTAGAGAGAAATTTTTTCTTAGATGTTAGTAAAGTTTTTAGAAATTTTAAAGTGTTTATTTCGTGTGAGAGATATTGTTTATAATTTTTAAATTTTTGAAAATTTATTTAATGTGATGAATAAAAAAGTATTTTAATAAAAAATTTAAAATAAAATAAAATGTAATTATTATTGTTATTATTATTGATATTAATATTATCAAGATGCTTATAATAATAATATTATCATTAATATAATAATAATAATAATAATAATAATAATAATTATTATTATTATTATTATTAATTTTTTTCAATAGCATAGTAAAAAACATAAAAACATATTTAGTTGTATGAGTATATATATAAAGTAGAAGACATTTATCATGACATGTCTTTCTTTCTTAATTTATTGAGAACGACGAAATGAGAGCTTGAACAAAAACCTATCTAGTTCACTCTCAAATATATTTTCACAGACAATACAACCCATCACTTTTTTTTTTTAATTCCAATAAAAATAATATTAATTGTAACATTAAAACTGTTGAAAAAAATTAATAGTAATTATAAAAATTATCTTTAACGTTCTTGATAATTAATAATAATAATAATAATATCATAATTATTAGAAGAATGTTAACCAGTGTCTTCTAACTCGATAATCTTTTACGATATTCATGTTAACTTAACAAAATCTCCTATATTAAAAAAATATTAAATATTTTAATATATAAAATTATTAATTTTAAAGATATAAAGTTAGTAATATAAAAAATTTAATTACCTAAATTTTTGAGTGAAACACAAGAAACATTATTACTTTTTAGTAGAGACCTTAAAAATTCTAAAATATTTATTTTGTTCAGAGAGATATTATTTAGAAATTTCAAAGGGTATTTTTATCTTTATAAAATCTGTTATATGAATTTATATTATTTTAATTAATTGAGTTAATTATTTCAATTTTTAATGCAAAAATAATGAAATAAAATATCATTAATTATACGTTAACCAATGTCCACTGGTTAGCCGGACCTAACAAAAAAATAAATTATGTTTTACGTCCCTCATAAATTAACTAGTGATGTGACATTTAAATAGATGACGGTGGTTACACTAGCAAAAAGATAGCTTATAACGTCATTCACTCCATGTCTGACCACGAAAAATCCAACGTTAAAAATGATCAATGGTGTTTTGTAATTAAAATGGCAGAAATTGACGTCGGCTAGTCCTTCCCCAGACGTTGAGTTCAAAATTGACGTCAGCCTGTTGCAGATTGTACGTTGAATGATGTTAGCCTTCGAAATTAGAAGTCAAATGATGTTAGCGATTCCCGCTTGGACGTTAAATAACATCGGGGCCCTCAATATCCGACGTGCAAGAACATCAGGCCCCCAATATCCAACTTCGAATTGCTTTATTCAACTTAAAAAAAAATGCGAACCCTTTTTTGTTGCACTGTTCGTTGGCACTCCTTCTTCTATAAGCACACAACAACGTAGGCGAAGTTTCAACCACCAAGAAAGGTGTTTTTTTATTTTATTTAACTCAAATGGAAGTTGATTGACTACCTTGGTTCACATATTTTAGCTTTTTCACCGATTGTTTTGTCCAAATTTCGTTGTGAAGCTCCTCCTCCGATGCGGTGACGTCTAGCAACGACGACGACTTGGAATGCAGTGTCTAGTTTCTATGAAACCAAATCCAACCTAAACCGCATGGGGGCGTGGTAAAGGGAACCTGAAGCAGAAGGCGAAGTCGTTGTTTGCTTGCGATGGTTTTGTTGAGTAGAAAAGGGAGATATTGAAGAGGGCGAAGAAGAAGGAACGACAACGGAGTTTCACCACTTTTGGGTGTCCTGTTTCGGTGATGTGAACCAATAAGGGTTCTAGGTGTTGTAAACCAATAAGGATTTCGAACTATCAGAAGCCTATCATAGCGCTTCTGGATGTATTCACTGTCGCTTAAGGGATGTCGAGTTCCCTACAACCGATGTTAAGGGACATCGAGATTTAGTCCCAACGTCAATTTTAATGTCACCCGATATGACGTTGGAGTTCAAACAGATGTTAAAAGCCATTTTTTGTGTTAATGTTATTATCTTGTCATGTCACCTTCTTGAATTGTCACTACATATAATTTTATATGGTTTTATAGTTTTATTAATAATTTAATACTTTTATGAATAATATCATAATTTAAAAGCTTTATAATTTAATAGTTTTATAGTTTAATAGCTTTATAGTTTAATAGTTTTATAGTTTAATAATAGTTTCATAAACATCACATGCATATGATAGGTAAGTTTTCATACCTTATTTACTAAGGGCTCATGATAGTTGTTGATTTCGAGTTATAAACTTGTCATTTATATATACCTGTCATTTGAATTGTTTCTTTTGATGCATAGGGCTTATGAATTACCCATTTGATAATAGGACAAAAGAAACTCAAAGCTTGCTTGAGGGATGGGAACACCCGTTTAAAGAAACTATCTTAGCTCGGCTAAAAGTAAAGTTAATTAGGCCACAAATTATTGGGCAGCTAGAGATGGGCGTGCAATTTAGCAAAAAGAGAGAAACTTACCTAAAGATGATATGAGATAAAGTAAAGGCCCGACCCAATACTAAAAGATTGTAGACGATTTATGACAACCTTTCATCCCAATAAGCTAATGACTCAATGTTAGAGGGCTGTGTACCGTCTTGATCGTTCAGGGCTCGACCCGATAATCAAAGATGGATATTAAATGTCCAAAAGTTGACTTAAAGTTTATGAGCCCATGAATTGGGCCTAAATTCATCCTATATTTAGTTTAAATTTTATTATTGAAAGGGGATAACTTATGTGTGGTTACTATCTTTGTAATCTTTTGTTATTAGCTTTATATTCTTTTGTTTTTATCCTTGTAAGTGAAATATTCCTTGAATTTTGGGAATAAGAACGATTTGTAATTATGTTTACCTATAAATAAAATGCTAACTCCCATGGCCAAGGGATAAAACTATCCGGAAAGCTCTCTACTTCACTTCAGGTCAAGAGGGTTCTTCGTATTTGTCTTCAGTAAAAGACACAATTTTTTGCAAAAACACTTCCTTTACTTGTTCTCGGATGAAATGAAAATGCATATCAATATGCTTGCTCCTTTCATAATTAATTGGGTTCTTCACTATCTTGGTTGTCGATAGAGGTGTCAATTTGGCCCACCCCACAGGGTTTGGCCCTGGCCCATGTGGGCTAGGGCCAAAAAAGCCCACATTGAAAAAAGCCTCCAACAAAGAAGCCCACAGGGCCAAAAACCCTACAAAAGCCCTGTGGGCCAAGGCCAACCCATGGGCTTTCATCTTCCACATGAAAAATATATTTTTTAAAATATATTACTATTTGTGGGACAGGCCCAACGAATCGGACAAGCACGACGACCCGAATAGGTCTAACGACTCGGACCTGCCCAACGACCTCGACAAGAACGACGACTCGAACGGGCCCGATGATCCAAACGGGCCCGACGACCCGAACGGGCTTGATGACCTGGACGGGCCCAATGACCCGGACAGGCCCGACGAACCTAACAGGCACTATGACCCAAACAAGCCCGACGACCCGAACAGGCCCGATGACCCATATGGACTCGACGACCCGGACTGGTCTTACAACCCCGACGGGTCTGACGACCCAGATGGGACCGACGACACAGACATGCCAAACAACCCAGACGGGCCCGACGAGCCACATGGGCCCAACAAGTCGGATAGGCCTAACGACTAAGACGAGCCATACGACCTAGACGAGCCCGACAACCAGAACAGGCTCAACAACCCGGACGAGACAAACGATATGAACAGGCTTGACGACACAGATGGGCCCGACGATCCGAACGAGCCCAATGATCCAGACAGGCACAACGACCCCAACGGGCCCGACAAGCTGTATGAACCTGACGAACCAAACGGGCCCGACACCCAGACGGGCCCAATGAACCGAACGGCCCGACGAGCAGGACAGACCCGACGACCCGAACAAGACCGACGACCCAAACGGGTCCAACGACCGAGACAGGCCCGATGATCCAGAGATGTCCAACGACCCAAATGGGCTCGACAACCCGAACAGGTCGTCCGACCCATCCGAGTTGTCGAGAGCGTTCGGGTCATCGAGCCCGTTCAGGTCGTCGGGCTCGTTCGGGTCATCGGGCCCGTTCGGGTCGTCGGGCCCGTTCGGGTCGTCGGGCCCATTCGGGTCGTCTGGCACGTCTTGGTTGTCGGGCCCGTCTAGGTCGTCGGGCCCGTTTTGGTCGTCTGGCCCGTCGGGCCCGTTCAGGTCTTCTGGGTTGTCGGGCCCGTCGGGGTCTTCCAGCCCGTTCTGGTCGTCGGCCCCGTTCGGGTAGTCTGGCACGTCTAGGTCGTCGGGCCCGTTTGGCTCGTTGGGCCCGTTCGGGTCGTCGGCCCCGTTTTGATTGTCGGGTCCATACAAGTCACCGGCCCGTTCGGGTCATTGGGCCTGTTTGAATCGTTGGGCCCGTTCGGGTCGTCGGTCCGTTTAGATCATTGGGCTCGTTTGGGTCGTAGGGCCCATCTGGCTCGTATGGCCCGTCCGGGTTTTCGGGCCCGTTTGAGTCGTCGGGTCCGTCCGTGTTGTCTGGCATGTCCGGGTTGTCAGGCCTGTCTTGGTCGTCGGACCCATCTTGGTCGTCGGGCCCGTCTGGGTCGTCGAGCCCCTTTCGGGTCGTCGGGCCCGTTCTGGTCGTCTGGCCCGTCGGGCCCGTTCAGGTCGTCTGGGTTGTCGGGCCCGTCGGGGTCTTCCGGCCCGTTCTGGTCGTCGGGCCCGTTCGGGTAGTCTGGCACGTCTAGGTCGTCGGGCCCGTTTGGCTCGTTGGGCCCGTTCGGGTCGTCGGCCCCGTTTGGATTGTCGGGTCCATACAAGTCACCGGCCCGTTCGGGTCATTGGGCCTGTTTGAATCGTTGGGCCCGTTCGAGTCGTCGGCCCGTTTAGATCGTTGGGCTCGTTTGGGTCGTAGGGCCCATCTGGCTCGTATGGCCCGTCCGGGTTTTCGGGCCCGTTTGAGTCGTCGGGCCCGTCCGTGTTGTCTGGCATGTCCGGGTTGTCAGGCCTGTCTTGGTCGTCGGACCCATCTTGGTCGTCTGGCCCGTCTGGGTTTTTGGGCCCGTCCGTGTTGTTTAGCATGTCCAGGTTGTCAAGCTCGTCCTAGTCGTCGGGCTCATCTTAGTCGTCGGGTCTGTCCTTGTCATCGGGCCTGTCCTGGTCATTGGGCTCGTCCGGGTTGTCGAGCCCGTCCGGATCATCGGGCCCGTTTGGGTCGCTCAACTTAATCTTTGACTCTGGCTTAATGTAGTATTATTTGAGGGGCTAACCCACCTTAGCCCTAGCCCTAACCCACTAGAGAGGGGGCTTTGGGGGCTGGGGCTTTTTTTTGGCCCCCTCATTTGGGGGCCCCCTAAAAGGGGGCTTTATGAAGAGTGGGCCAGGGCTGACCCATGGGCTAGGGGCCAAATTGACACCTCTAGTTGTCGATTTGTTATTAACCAGGTTCATGTCAATAAGTCAGGCTCCTTTAAGCGATTGAACAATTCCCCTGCCACTTGACACCAATATCTTCATCCATCGCACGTTGCCAATTCTTATCTTGCACTTCTTTTGCAACTCTCAGATCCTTCTCAGCTTGCAACTGTTCTTGCAATCTTGAAACATCTTATTCAAGTTTCAAGAGCGCCACTTATGCAAAGTTTGTTTCCTTTTCTCTAGACTTGCTTGTAAAATTCCACTACCTATAACATTGTTTTGAATTTTAGTTGCAAATCACCTTTTGTAATCTTTAACCACTGAGTAGCAAGTTCCTCTTCTCCAAAAGAAACAATTGATTCCACTAATGGTGTCTTTCTTGGTTTTCTCCTTACCTTCTCTTTCTCCATCTTCTCAAGTTCCTCTCTTTTATTCTCGACCTCCTTCCTCACTAGTATTGCATGCTTCCCTATCCTCTTTGACACATGCTCCACCAACTTCTTTGCCTCAAACACCCCTTCATGCTCACCACTAAACTCTTTAGATCTTCTTCCTAAATATCAAACTTTAGGAATTTTTCCCTAAAGATCTTTAAATCCAACTTGTACATGTAGTTTTTCTTCATTTCAATTTGGCAATCAACTATCCTAGCTTATCCTTCAAATATAGTAATTGGTCTTTCATGAGTATCGAGTACCTTTCTCTTCAAGTATCTCTTCTAATGATGTTGGGAAAAATATTTTTAACTCTTATATCGATTGTTGGATCGAGTGCTTAACATAAACTAAAAAGTTTAGTTCGTAGTGTTAAAACAAATATGACCAATATCCTCAAAACTAAGAGGGGAGTGAATTGGTTATGTTCGAAAATCCTTCTTTCTGAATTTGGTTAGTGATTTTCAAAAACATTTAAAACTATTAACATGGTGTATGTGATGTTTATGATTTGGATTCTTTATACAATATCAAGAATAATGAAGGAAAGAATAAGAACACAAAACACAGAAGTTTATACTGGTTCGATTCTAACGAATCTATATCCAGTTTCAATCTAGAAACCTTAGCTAGAGATTTTCGCTAGAATATCAAAAGTAATATTACAAGAATTTACCTAAGCAATATCTACCCACATGATACTCTAGAAACTTGAATACACTTCAATTGTAACAAACCTCGATTTTGTCGTAGACAAGCCTAAACTTGAATAATAAAAACTCTATGTCTAACAATTTTTACTATTAAGTTCGCATTAATGAATAATATTTTTATGCTTTGAATGACCAATGTTCACATGTATGTCTAACATTGAAATCCATTAGTTGTTCTATCTTAATCAGGTTTCCCAAACTACCTTTTAGAATAGTAGGTACTCCCACATGTGCCACATATCTAGACTATACAGTTAAAAAAAGACTAAAACATAAGAGATTATGGAAAATAATTATATTAAATGGTAAATTCACAAAGAATTAAGAATACATTACGCTAAACCCTGTGAATAAGGGAGTTAACTACTCCTCAACATTCTGAATACTAGAATAATGATGAAGATGAATGCCTCCAGCGTTAAGAACGTGCATCTACTTTCTTCCTTTTTAGGTCAAATATCATTCTCCCCAAAAGAATTATTTTTTCCTCTCTCCCCTAAAAGAGGGTTGTCCCCAAAATGGTGTTGCTTTCCTAGAAGGATTGTTGTTTTTGACATCTGTCAAGCTCCTTATTTATAGATTTTCAAATTGGATTAGTCCTACAACTTTGTACTTAATTTTGTATGTGAGTGACCAACTTTATCAATATCTCCTCTTACCAATAATTTTGATAATCAAATTATGTTGATATTAATTTCTTTAATATTTTCATTTATTTGCAATTTACACTGTTTGTTGTAGTATATATTAAGTATGTAAACCAGATACTTAAATAAAATCTAAAATATCTAAAAAGATAATAATAAAAGATAAAAATAAAAAAATAAAATAAAACTTGAAAATATCAATTATTAGTTTACGTTTTCCAGAAATCACGTAAGAAATGTTTCAAGAGGCTTCAATCTACCTTACACAGTGTTTGTAAAAATGAATTGTGTATTTAGAAATCAAAATTTTGAATTTTTAAAGTAAAAATCAGTTTTTGACAAATTTAATAGATTACATTAATGAGGTGATGGATTAAATTTTATTTTCCAAAAAATACTAAATTTTTCTAGAATAATCAATTATATTACTGTTCTAATCGATTAATTTTACAGAAAATGATATTTCTTAGTTAATATACTATCTAATTGATTGGATTATTTTTCTAATTGATTATTTTGTCCGTTAAGTAAGTTATTATTAAAATATGCACATATTTTGTGCCATTTTGATTCATAAATTATTAACCTCGATTCTAACTTGATTATATTGATTCTAATGATATTTTGACTTGATGACAACATTTCTAAACTATACTCTAAGCCTAATATTCTAACACACAGACATTCTTTGCACCTCGATTTGTATGTGAATGAAAGAATATTTATTTAAAATTTTTATATTTTAAAAGACTACGATTATAAATTCGAGATACTAAACCACTTTAAAAAAAAACTTAAGTTAAAATTTAAATAATGAAGAAATATCACTAGTTAAGCCTATATTCCTTGAAATTATTATCTTTTCTAAAAATACCAATATTAGCATGAATTACTAAACTATTTAATTAAAATTGAATTTAAAATTTAATGAAAAAATATCACTAGTTTAGCCTACATTACTTATAATTAGTTTTTGAAAGTCAATGCTACTCAAAGTTGATCTTTAGAAGTTAAAGGAAATGAATTAGGGCAAATTGATATCTATTTTTTTTATGGTGATTGGAGTATGATACTATAAAAATCATAAGTGACATTTCTCTCTCCTCTCTTTTTTTAACATATAAGAAGTTAAATATGTTTTTAGTCCTTTAAATTTCAGTGAAGTTTAGAATTGGTCTTTTTTTGAAATTTTGGTGTTGTTTTAAAATTTTTGACCAATCTAGTCCATCATCTTTAAAAATGTGTGAATTTGGTCCTTTTAACCAAATTTTATTAAGTTTATTTAACATTTTAAGAATATTTCATGATAATATTTAAATTATTTTCGTCGTATGATACATTAAAGAACTTAATTTTTATTTTAATATTTTTTTTCTACTATACATGTACTGTTGGTGACAAGAATGTCATTTAGGTTACGCAAACCCAGACCATCAGCTTTGGATGCAGATAACTTTAATATATAAAAACGAAAGCATGTTTGTGTTACCAAAATAAATGCAGTGTCTGCACCACTGCATGCTTATCCTTGTCTGCACTTGTCTAAACATAAACACACATTTATTAGGTTAATTTAATGAACTTGGATTACTAATCACTGCTATATAAGATGTCTTGATCCAATTCTACTCACAAGTAAAACTTCATATTCTAGCTACTCCAATGGCTTTGGCAAGTGATCACAAACAAGCAAATGAAGAGATTAATGAGCTAATGCTCTCCCTTCCCAAGGAGATGGGTTTGTGTGCAGGTCCCTATGTCCATCTATTTCAAGATTTTTGGTGTCCATCATTTTATTTTCAAGGAGTGATCAACTTTCAAAAACATTTTCATGCAAAAGACAGTGATGTTTTTGTTGCCAGCTTTCCAAAATCAGGTACCACCTGGTTGAAAGCCCTTACTTTTGTCATTTTAAACCATCAACATTTTCCTTCTTTTGAGAACCATCCATTACTTTCTTCCAATCCTCATGAACTTGTGTCTTCCCTTGAATTCATCTTCTCTCATGATTTGCATGACCAAATTCTTAACCTCTCCAACATGAGTGAGCCAAGACTTTTTTCTACTCACTTACCATTCTCTTCATTACCTAAAACAATGACAGAGTCCAAGTGCAAGATCATTTATATATGCAGAAATCCATTTGATACTTTTGTTTCAGCATGGGAATTTTCTACTAAAATAAAGTCAGTGTTTTCACCTGCATTAACATTTGAGGAAGCGTTTGAAAAGTATTGCAATGGGATAGCTGGGTTTGGTCCATGGTGGAGTCATATGTTAGGTTATTGGAATGAGAGCATAACTAAACCAGACAAGGTTTTGTTCTTAAAGTATGAAGATCTTAAAGAGGATGCAGTGTTTCATGTGAAAAGAATTGTAGAGTTTTTGGACTCTCCTATCGCTCAAGAAGGAGAGAGCAGCGCAGTGATTGAAAACATAATCAATCTATGCAGATTTGAGAAGATGAAGGATTTGGAAGTGAATAAATCAGGATATATACACAATATTGCAGAGAAGAACAACTTCTTTCGGAAGGGTAAAATAGGAGATTGGAAAAATTACTTTTCTCCTTCTATGGTAGAAAAGCTTTCCAAAATCATTGAAGAAAAGTTAAGTGGATCAGGTCTATCATTTAAAGTGCATTCCTAGATTTTAATTAAAGATGTGACTGCGTTATGTTTTATGTGTGGAACATTGATGTTGGGATCTTTGCTTTTGCTGAATAAGGTTGTGTTTTTATGCTTTTTGATGAATAAAGAATATGTTTATCTAACTTCCAATTTCCTGTCTCTTACTATCCTTTCAATCATCACTCTAGTTTTGTATTAAGAGTTTGCTCACTTTTAAATGTTACACCTTCTTTTACATGGTCCCAATATAAAAAGAGAAGAAAAAACTTTTCCGTTATTTATTGCATACCTTTAACTTGGGTTTCGACCAGTATTAATCATTTTACACAAAGCTTCTTACATTAATCAGAAACCATGTGAAGATAAAATCATAATTTTAAATTGAAGAGGGCTAGGTGGAACGATGAAAGAAATGGACATCATACATAATTGAAAACATTTTAAACTAGGACTAAGATCAAGTGATGTTCTTTTATTAGCAAAAACAAATATAATTAAATGGGTAAATAGATTGTTCCAACCAGTATATAAGAATAGTCAAAAAGAAAAAGAAAAACTCTATTAATACATAGAATTGGGAAAAAAACGCAGTTCACAGAAAAATCATTAATTGAGCATCAAGACATTGTTGAATTTTCTTAGGGAGGATTAGTAAAACAATTAAGGATTTTTAGAATTTAGGATTCTCACACGATAAAATATAATAAAGTATTAATCTTGATCTATTGTAAATCATGTGAATATGCGTTCTTTAATTTGTATTCTTTTGTGTGCTCTTCAACTACCATTCTTAATCTATCTCTTTGCCTTACTTTTCTCTTCTCACATTCATGATAGGTTATTATGAAAAAAACCTTATGGTAAGAGACATTTTTATTTTAATCAGCACAAAAAAATATATTGAATAGGGACAATTGGGTTATCCCAACCCATACATAACCTAATATATACAAAAAGAAAGACAAATGGCAACAATATACCATTCCTTCTCTAAATGATGCTGCAAAAAAAAAAAAAAAAACATTATCATGACAACAATCTCATTGAAGACTAAGTTTTACATTATAGTTCCTTTTCTATAACAATGCCAAAAGCATCTATTCAAAGAGTCCTTCATGCATACTTGAATCAAACATAGTCTCAATTCTTTTCATTGTAGATTTTATGGTCTTCAATGGATCGTCCACATAATCCTACAACCATGAAAAAAACCACAACCAAGAATCCCACAACAAAAAACCATAACATCATGCAAAAACAAAACACATAAAGACACATAATGGTGACAACTCACTCATTACGCTTTTCAAAACATGCATAAGAGATCAATGGAGTTTTAGATGTTATGGTAAGAGACATAACCTCAATCCCTTTTATAAACAAACGTCCATCAAGTTGTTTTTATTTTATCTTTATCTTTATTTTATTATCACTACTCATAATAATAACGAATAAGTCTTTAAATTTTATTAAATCACAATTGAGTCCATCATAATATTTCAAATGAATCACTAATAGAATTAATTTGTCAATTAATTCATTCTAACATTCTCTCACTTGACTCATATGATGTCATAACATTATGTGATTTAATACATAAAGATAATGCACATTAAAAGATCTTGCATAAATTGGTTCCATCATTATTCATAATTAAAGATATAGAAACAATAAGAGTCATGGCGGTCACACATTATTTGGTCGACATGATGTCTTTCATGTACTACTATATCATCTCTCTCTTTAATCTGACCTTAAAAATGAGAAGTCCATAATGGGTTCAGACATAATGTCATTTTACAAAGCAATAACATAACATAATTTGTTTTCTTCATCATAATTTGCATGCATAAACACAGAATAAAATACAGATTTCAGAAATTTATACATTAGGGAGCATGTAGGTTAAAGTCTTACTCAATTATACCTATATAATTAAATGATAAAACTATTGATTTTAAAAAATTAAATCATAAATCTTAAATCCTAAACTCTATAAACGTACAAAAGTTATAGTGCATACAAAAATATATATTACATATACAACTTCATAGTACATACAAAATTATATATTACGTACACAATCTTATAGTATGTACAAAACAAATATTACGTGCATAACCCTAACAAAAACATATATTATGTATAATAACAAAAACATATATTATGTACAAAACCCTATAATATGTCCAAAAACATATATTACATATACAACCTATAGTACATATAATTTTATACTTTTAATGTTCTATAATTTTACAGTTTAGTAGTTCTATAATTTTAATAGTTTTATAATTTTATAGTTTTGTTGTTCGAGTGTTATAGTTTAATAGTTTTATTGTTTTATATTTTTATATTTGTATTAATAGTTTTATAGTTTTATAAATTTATAGTTTTATAATTCAAAAGTTTAATAATTTAACTTTTTAATAGTTTGATAATTACATAGTTTTATAATTTTATAATTTTATCGTTTTATAGTATAATTGAACACTTTTATAGTTTTATAGTTTAATTAATAATTTAATAGTTTAATAATTTAATAGTTTTATTGTTTTATCATTTTATTAATAATTTAATAATTTTGGTGTTGTATAGTTTAACAGTTTTATAGTTTTACAATTTTATAGTTTTATAATTTTATTAATAGTTTAATAGTTTAATAGTTTTATTATTTAATAATTTTATAGTTTAATATTATATAATTTTATAGTTTAATTTAATAGTTTTATAATTGATTACTTTTATAGTAGTTTTATAGCTTAATAGTTATATTGTTTTGAAATTTTATTAATAGTTTAATAATTTAAGAGTCTTATAGTTTAATAGATTTATTGTTTCATAATTTAAGAGTTTTATAATTTTAGTAATAGTGTTAATAGTTTTATAGTGTTATGCTTTTATAGTTTTCTATGTTTATAATATTATCGTTTTATAATTTTATCGTTTTGTAGTTTAATTTAATACTTTTATAGATTTATATTTTTATAGTTTAATAGTTTAATAATGTTATAGTTTAATTTATTATTTTATTAATATTTTAAAATTTTAAAATTTTTATAGTTTTATTATTTTATTAATAGTTTTATAGTTTGATAATTTTATAGTTTTATAACTTAATAATTTTTTAATTTTATGGTTTTACAGTTTTATAATTTTATAGTGTTATAGTATTGTAGTCTTGTAGCATTATAATTTTATAATTATACATAATTTTATAGTTTTATAATTTTATTTTTATATAGTTAAGATAGTTTTATAATTTTTTAGTTTAATAGTTTTGTAATTGTATACTTTATAATTTTATGATTTAATGATTTTATAGCTTTATAATTTTCTAATTTTCTAATTTAATTTTTTTTATAATGTTCTATTTTTATAATTTTATAATTTTCTTATTTATTTAATTTTAAGGGTTTATAATTTTAATTTTATAGTTTTTTAATTTTATAAAATTTTGAAATAAAAATGTAATAAAATCACATGTGACGAGATATCAACAATTTGATATGACAATATAATAACTGTATAATCCACTTAAGATAGATTAAAAAAAAAGTTAACTGTGTGGATACTTAATTGAAAAATTTATAATTTAAATATATTAAGTATTTAATAAATTTTATAAATTTATTTAGGATTCAATTGAAAGTTGTCGATAGAAAAAACTTAGAAATTTAAAACATAATTAAGAGAGAAAAAGAAAATTAGTGAAATTAATGATTTCTGCACTTATTTAAACAAAAAAACATGCATGTTGCACGCACACACACGTATATTTATTTGGTTGATCGTGTCTACTTTTGTGGACGAATTTAAGGAGAACTAGTACATGAATTTAAGGAATTAAAAAGAAAAAATGGAATTGTTTCTTTTATGCACGTACCGAAAAATGAAAGCGAAGATATTTAAAAATAAAATTTGTCAAAATTTGATTAATGTAATAAATAAAAAAATATTTTAATAAAAAATTAATATAAAATAAAATGTAATTATTATTATTATTATTATTATTATTAATATTGAGGTTAAATATATTTTGGTCTATAAACTTTCAGTAAAAATTGAAATTCTTTTTTCGAAACTTTAACTTAATTTAGTTCCCAAATTTTAGAAATGTGTGAATTTTATCTTTTTAACCAAATTTTGTTAAGTGATTTAACATTTCGAATACGTTTTTTAACTAATATTCAACTAATATTGAAGAAAAAACGTGTAAACGGTGGAAACAATTCAAATGTTGTCATAAACAGCATTTTCAGAAATCAAATAAACCAAACAATATTTGATTAGAATGACTGAATCAACGTATTTCTAAAGTTGAGAGATTAAATTGGGTCAAAGTTTTGAAAAAAGACTAATTTCAATTTTCACTTAAAGTTCATAGACTAAAAAATATTTAACTTTTAATATTATTATAATAATAATAATATTATCAATATATACCATTACTATTGTTATTATTATTAATTATTTACAATGTTTAATAATAATAATAATAATAATAATAATAATAATAATTATTATTATTTTAATAGATATCAGTTGTAAAAGCATATATAAAATTAAAAAAAAAATATTCATGCAAAAGTTACGGATAGAAATGTAAAAACGCATGACATATCTTTCTCTCCTTGGGGATGAGGAGACGAGAATTTGGGTTCAAATTCATCTCCTAAATCAACTAGGACCAAACACTCAAATCCATCTTCACAAAGAATACATCCTCAAGCAACCCATAACTTTCTTTTTTATTTCCAATAATAATAATATTAATTGCAACATTAAAACTATTAAAAAATAATAATAATAAAATTATTCTTTAACATTCTAAATAATTAATAATAATAATTATAACAATAACTATAATAATTATAACATTAATAATAATAATAATAATTATTATTATTATTATGATATTAATAGTAATAATATTAATACTCATCATAATTATTAATGCTAATTAACTAGTTTCCTTATATAAGTTATAATTAATAATTATTGATTTCATTATACTTATTTTAAAATAATTAACTCTACTAATTAAAATAATATAATTTTATATAACAAATGTTTTTTAAGAGAAAAATATCCTTTGTCTTTTATGCCTACAATCAGTGGCGGACTTACATATTTTTGAACCTGTTGACCGTGGGCTCTATGATAGATTATGATAGATCTGTGTGTAGTGTAGTTTACAGTCTACAAATAAACTGTTTGACTTTATTCTACTGAGGATTTTAGATCTTTCATTATCTATAATGTTTTTGAACATAAAATATCTCTTTTTATCAAGAAGCAAGCAAAAATATCTATTAAATCAAATTTTTTATATTGCTAGTTTTACATCTTCATAATTAATAATTTCATATATTAAAAGATTGTTTTGTTTCTTTAATACAAGAGATTTTATTAAATTAATTATGAACTTTTGTAAGATTCAATGTTTATTAATTATTTTTAACTGGTGTTCAATTGAAACATTTATGTTAACATAACAAAATTCTTTATATTAAAGAAACAAACAATATTTTAATATATAAAATTATTAATTATAAAGACATAAAATTAGTAATGTAAGAAATTTAATTTAATAGATATAAAGACGTAAAGACATAAAATAAACAAAATATTTTGTAGATAGAGATATTTTATATTCGAAACGATTAGACATAAAAGATAAAGAGGATATTTTTGTCTTTAAAAAATATGTTATATGAATTTTTTTTATTATAATTAATAGAGTTAACTATTAGACTTCATCATAAATGTAATGGAATGAAGGATCATTAGTTATACCTTAAATAATATCTTTAAGAGACATTAACATTTCCCTTATAATCACTAGGGTAATTGTAGTTTTTATTTGTACCAATTTTTTAAATATGCATAATAATAGTTTTTTTTAAAAGTTTAACAATTATAATATAAAAAGTAAAATTAGAATTATGAAATATAGAAAAAAAAAATAATACTCTTTTGCATATACTTATAAATAATAATTACAATTTATTTTATATTTATTTTAATGACAAAAGTAAAATTTTAATGTAACAATTTTATCTATTAAATCATTTTTTTTATCTTTTACATCAAATACATTATTCAGAAACTTTCACAGACAATACTAACAAATATATTTACTTTCGTCTCTTCGTTCTTAAAATAAACAATCTCACTTTTCCATTTTTATTTCCTCAAATTCATCAAGTTACTCTCCTTCGTATTTATCTTCAGAAACAAACACATCACCAAACACTGCTATAAAAGCTAGCTCGTGCTAACATATATTTCATCCAATTCTACTTACAAGTCACCATTCATATTCTAGCTACTCCAATGGCTTTGGCAAGTGACAAACAAACAAATGAAGAGAATGAGCTAATGCTCTCCCTTCCCAAGGAGATGGGTTTGAATGCAGGCCCCTATCTCCATCTTTTTCAAGATTTTTGGTGTCCATCATTTTATTTTCAAGGAGTGATCAACTTTCAAAAACATTTTCATGCAAAAGACAGTGATGTTTTTGTTGCCAGCTTTCCAAAATCAGGTACTACCTGGTTGAAAGCCCTTACTTTTCTCATTTTAAACCATCAACGTTTTTCCTCTTTTGAGAACCATCCATTACTTTCTTCCAATCCTCATGAACTTGTGTCTTCCCCTGAATTCATCTTGTCTCATGATTTGCATGACCAAATTCTTTCCCTCTCCAACATGAGTGAGCCAAGACTTTTTTCTACTCACTTACCATTTTCTGCATTACCTAAAACAATGACAGAGTCCAAGTGCAAGATCATTTATATATGCAGAAATCCATTTGATACTTTTGTTTCAGCATGGGAATTTTCTACTAAAATAAAGTCAGTGTCTTCTTCACCTGCATTAACATTTGAGGAAGCATTTGAAAAGTATTGCAATGGGATAACAGGGTTTGGTCCATGGTGGAGTCATATGTTAGGTTACTGGAACGAGAGCATAACTAAACCAGACAAAGTTTTGTTCTTAAAGTATGAAGATCTTAAAGAGGATGCTGTGTTTCATGTGAAAAGAATTGTAGAGTTCTTGGACTCTCCTATCACTCAAGAAGGAGAGGGCACCACAGCGATTGAAAACATAATCAATTTATGCAGATTTGAGAAGATGAAGGATTTGGAAGTGAATAAATCAGGATATATACACAATATTGCAGAGAAGAACAACTTCTTTCGGAAGGGTAAAATAGGAGATTGGAAAAATTACTTTTCTTCTTCAATGATAGAAAAGTTGTCCACAATCATCGAAGAAAAGTTAAGTGGATCAGGTCTATCATTTAAAGTGCATTCCTAGCTTTCAATGAGAGATGTGACTACATAATGTGTTGGGTATTGGACTCCCTTCCTATGTGGAGAAAAGACCCAAAATTTGAGAAGCCCATGTATCACTTAAACCTAGTGGAGAGGAGGCTATAAAATAAAGAGAGAGGCAGAACAATAGAGTCAGAATACACTGAAAGCCCTAACACATAGAGGGAGAGGTAGAGGGAAAATTCTGTTCACGTTTTTCAT
>Ga0214542_1007260_pt1 | contig 19419 bp, 7 predicted proteins | sample CNSS1metaG_FD_160096 | JGI IMG/M metagenome (GOLD analysis project Ga0214542, IMG submission 160096) | Root nodule microbial communities from cowpea collected in UCLA plant growth center, Los Angeles, California, USA - CNSS1 | ecosystem: Host-associated > Plants > Roots > Nodule | place: USA...
CATTGAGTTTAGCAGTTATTAGTTCCTGTTACGTTTCTGTTTTGTATAAATACTTTGTATCCTCCACTTTCAGTGATATGAGAAATACATTCTAATTTCTCTGCTCTCCATCATTGTATGCATTATACTCTTCTCTCCATCTCTCGCTGCTAACAATATTATTATATTGATACTCTGTTTTCCTTATTAATAGTATATTATATATATTATAAAAAAAGTTAAGAGGTTTTAAAAGGGTCTTTTTAAAGAACATAAGTGGTTTACGTAAACTTTACAGAGAATCATTTCATTTTCAGTCTTCATTTTCCCTTCTTTCTTAGTAAATTGACCTAATGTATTTTTTCCTTTTGAAGATCTCCAATTAGTGCCAAAGATTCTACCATACAAGTCAATCAATTTATATTAGGTTAAGTTCAAATTTTTCTTTTTTGATATAACAACTCTAATTTTTCTAGTACATGAGGACCATTGTAGGTGGAGACGTGTAAAGGGGCGAATAGTGATAAGAGTATTCTTTAAGGTAAGGGAAGTTGATCATTTAAATTGTTTTAAAATGAAAATTTATAACTGCATAACCTTTAAATGATTTTTGTGAAGTTTGATTTGATGCAATTTTTTAGAGTTTTAAAGTATCTGTGTTGTGTTTTAAGTAGGTATATTTTTTATGGATGATGAATTGTAGAGTGATAACATGACTAAGTTGTTTAATAGTATGAATTAGGTCTAAATGAGAATTATATTGAGAAGTACTAAAAGAAAATGATTCTTGGGAAAAGGGATGTGTGAATTATGTGTTATAGAATGAGAGAAATTAAGATGATAAAAACTTATATGTTAATCTATTATGGGTTCTTGTATTTGTTTTGACTAAATGTGATGTTGTCATTGTTGAAAAACAATAATTTAGAGAGGTTGGTATTATTGTAAATAATAAGGTTGATAACCTGAGTATGATATTATGGTAAAGAAAAATTCAATTGTTTAGAAGCAATTTTTTTTTTCTGTTGTCCACCGTTGAGTGGCTTCAAATATAGTTAGGTAGTAGGGGAGGTATTGAGCTACTGTTCTAGAGTTTTAAAAAAACTTTAATTTTTTTTTTTGAATTGTTACGTTCTCTCTAACTTAGAATGAGACTATCCTACCTCTACTACACTCTCATCAAAAATTGATATATACTTCAAAGAAGATAGATAAATTTTTCAAATTTAAATAAATAAGAGCATTAACAATAATATAATGAAGTTGAAATTTTAAATTATTGACAACTTAATTACAAAATTATTAATTAATAATAAGTGAGTAAATAAAAAGGTAATGATAAATATTATATTCATGTTTTTAGATAAAATAGTTATTTAAATTTCATCTACAGCAAAATAATGTTTTAAAGACTTATACTTAAAAATAAATAATGATATATGAATATATTATATAATTTAATAACACCGTTCTAGACGAAAAATCTGACCGTTGAAAATCTCTCATTTCACCTCAAGACTATTCGATGAGTTCTGATAAGATCAAATATAGAAAATGTAATAAAAATTTTAATTTTGTAAACAAAATTTAATTTAATTTAATAAAAATGTTTTTTTATGTAGTTATAAATAAAATTTCATTTAATTTTTACTACTTTTATTTGTTGTATTCTTTACCCCTTTATAATTAAATGATGCATTTTTTCTAAATTCTTTTCAATTGAATATCTGAAATAAATAACAAAATGAATTCTTCTTTTGAACTAATCTACAAAATACAAATGTTTGTCGATACTGAAGTTGTTTCTTAACCACTTATATAAGGATAACGTTGAAACAGTGGTATGAATGAGTATCCCATCCCAGTTCTAATAATTCACGTACATAATTGACTATAGTCCTATCAAAGAGTTACCCATGTTAGAGTCCGTATCAAAACTAGCTGTAAACAGTGGTTTAGGCTACATAATAGGTTTCTACATTAAGGATCTACCACCCTACATTATTCAATTCTCTACTTCTCTCTTCCCTCATCTATTGCAATCACCATATCTCTGCAAAAACTGCCAATGACGGCGAATTAAAGGTTGAGCAGAAAATATCAATGAAAAATACGCAAGTTTTTAAAATATTTGTAGTGCCACCAAAAACAATAAAAGAAAAAGTATAACGTACCTTCATACATAAATGCATGGTTCATTATTATTATTATTTTTAAAATGAAGTCATGGGACTGATGTACAATAAATTGATTTTCGGGAAAGTCGTGAAAACTTGATATGAATTCTAGATAATGAAGAAATTATTTTGGCTTCGAACGACTCTTCCTTTTTATTATTTGGTCTGAAGTCCCATACAATTTTCATGCTTTTGTGGTTTTTTAATGCGTTTTATGTGTGTTATTTGTTGTACTTGAATAAATTGAATAGAATAAGAAATTGTTGAATAAAATTTATATGTTCGTGTTATTAGAAGTAATTTAATAAAAATATTATCAGAAGAAGTAATATATATTAATAATAGTATAATAAATAATAAGAATTATGATTTAGGTAAGTGTGTGAGCCATTTTTATAATACTTACCGCATAAAATAACTTAATTAAACAACAATTTAACAAATAAAAATGATAACACAGATCAAATTTAAAAAATGTGTGATGGAATTGAAAATTGAAATAAGAAATACGTAACTCTATAATAAAATATAAGTAATTATTAAGTTTTACTATTAATTTTATTCAAGCTTTTTTAAGGTGCATATTTCGTGATCAAACAAAATGAAAATGGTTTTTTGAATTTTATTTAATGTGCATATTCCATCATTTAATCATAATATTTTCTCCAAATAACTTACGTAAATCCATGGAAGTCAAATAGACGTATGTAGACTTCCGGCCAAATATTAGGGAAGTCGTTACAATGATTTCTTTATTATTCAGAATTTTCTTCCAGCTTTGATGACTTTTTCGAAAATTAATCTATGTTGAAGTCATACAACAGATCCACAACTTTAATTTTGAAAAGAAAAAAAAAAAGATAACCAATCGATTAAACACTTTATCAATTCACGAAACACTAAAGTCATGCTCAAGTGATACGATATCACCCTTATTAGTAGAAGTCGTGCTTAGTTGGTATGATTTTTTTTTTTCATGAAGTCGTATTACTTTTATACAACTTTTTCAAATCCACAATTTTTAAAAAAAGTTATCAATTTTCGTAATAACATATTCGAACTGCACCATTTAAGTAAAAAAGAAAAAAAAAACTGATATTGTATTCATTTCGATAAAGTGATTTGAAGAGAACGAGATGAAAAAAAGGGTAACTTTGCTAAAGTAAAATTACACTTTTAACTTTTGGTCATTATAATTTTTAACTCTAACTTTCATCATTTTCACTATATATGGTGTGTGTTTTTGTGCTTAATTCTTAAATAGAAGAAAACCTTAAATCCTAAATAGAACAACGCAAGGAGAGAAAAAAAATATAGGGAGACGACACTAGTGACACCTTTTGAAACTCTCGCGCAAGGAGATTGAAGGTGCCTCACAACGAGATCAAAGGTGCCTCACGACGAGATCGAAGGTTCACCGTGGCAAGATCAGAGGTGCTCGAGCATATCTCACCCTTGTCATTGTTTGATCTGACACTCACTCTCACTCTCGAATCTCGCCTTTATCGTTGTTGGATATAGTCCTTACTCTCGCCCTCATCATTGTTGGATATGGCTCCACCTTTGATCTTTGGATATGGTATGTGTTGGATATGGTGTGTCATCGACTCGTGTTGTTGTGTTCGAGTTGCGTGGTGGATGCGTGGAGTCTCGTGGTGGTGTGGTGGCTGGCTACGTCGGGTTGAGTGTCATGGTGGTTGTGTGAGGCGAGTTGGAGCGAGAGATGAGAGTTGGTGCAAGTTTGAGGAACAAACAAATGTAGCATGTTTTTTCAATTGTAAATGGGTTGTGGGTTGACCCGCGTTGACCCGTGGGCTGGCCCGACGAGTTGGCGGGCTGAGCGGGTTAGCAGGTTGCAATCTGTATCCCGACCCATTTTTTGGGGCGGGCTAACTCATTTTGCCACCCCTACTTATGCACTGAATGTGTTACGTCTATCTTGGAAAGTTTGTACCACAAAAAAGAGTGTTGTCGACGGGAGTCGTTGTTATACTTAGTTTACATCGAACAATCTTGTAATGAAACCTGAAAATTTCATTACATAATGTGAGCAATTAAGGACAATTGAGTTGGTAAAAGATGCATTTCAATCAATCATTGAAGAACAATTTGGTTGAACGTAATATTGATGTTGAAGGCAAAAATTTTAATTCAACCATCTAGGACTGACATCCAACCTTATGTTGTAAAAATCAACTAATGTTACTCATACTTTAAGAGTGTCATTTCACATACATAATGTGTTACTTCTTATTTACATTGCCATTTTTTTACCCTCTAAGATTATATAGGTGAAATAGATGGCAATTGTGTACGTGTTAGGGTTCCACAAGTAGATGCCCTTCATTTTTTGGGAAGAAAAGAGTGGCCAACTAAAAACGTTTTTTTAGCTTGTGATTTCAAAAATGAAATTTACAAATGTTTTAGCCAGGTAGGAAGGAAAAACATCTGATTCACGAGTATTGAATGATGCCCTTATTTGAAAGGATCCATTGATTATTCCATAAGATGAGTTGTATGGAAGTTGGTGCACTTTATTTTTGCTAACATAATAATTATTGTTAATAATGTTCAATACAATGATCGAAGGAAAATACAACCTTCAAAATGCTAGCTTTATGTTAAAATCAAATATAATAGCATCATATCACGACGTTAGATATCAGCTAAAAGAGTGCACCCGAAGAGGTCCTCAAAACCTAAGAGAGTTTTCAAACTTTGTCTTGCATCACTTAGAAATGTAATTAAAAGGATATTTGGTGTTTTAAAGAAATGATTTCCTATCATAGCTAGTGGAATTGAACCACATTACTCATTATAATCGATGGCAAAAAATTTCTAAGCACGTTGTATTCTTCACAACTATCTTAGTGGAATGGACAACGATAAGGCATTGGTAGTTGAAGTTGACCGAGTTGATGGAACAAGAGGTTCATGAATCTGACACTCAAGATTGAAATGGTGATTATAAACTAATATCAAACCTAAGAGATGTTAGTGCAAACAATATGTGGAGAGAATATGAAAACAATTAAGATCTAGTATTTGTTGCTTTAATGTATAAAAATGTTGTCATGGATTTTATTGACTCATTAAGTAACTTGTTGCTTAAACGTATTTATATATGATTGTGTTACAACTTTTGGAAAAGTTGTGTTTGCAATCGGTAAACCATGACTAGAGACAAGAGTAGTGTCCCTAAGTCATATGCAAGAGTTAGGGAGTTTACTAATTGGATAGAAGACATGGACTTACAACTACTGATAACCATGGTTGATGAGGCTCGTAGTTAATGGAACTTGGACCACGTAGGCATGTAATAAAATTTTTCAGTCCCTCTGACACTATAGGTTGGTCAGTAGAACAAAAAACGATGTTAAAAATAGGCAAAAGAGCCTTAAGGACAAGTGGTGAGAGATTCATGACCTATTTGTTGGGCTTTGTGGATTTGCACGAAATGAGTCCACCAAATTGTTTGAGACTAAAGTGAAGTATGGGATGACTTAATACAAATGTACTATAAAGTTTTATTTATTATAAATAATATTCAACGGTAGGTAACGTCTTAATTATTATGTGTGTTCTTGATTTGCAAGCAAAATTTTCTACTCTTAGAATGTCACCCTATCAGACACTATGATTTGATGGAGGAATTGTGGAGTATTTATTATTGTGCCATTAATCTCACTCTATGTTGCGTTAGAGAATATCTTTGTCACTTGGTATGAGTGATTATTATTTGTAATGATTGATTTGAGATGATTTTTAAAATTGTATTTATTTGGTTTAGATAATCTATGATGATTTATTAAGAAGGTTTTGAAAGTGGAAATGAAGTATGAGATGAAAAAAAATTGAACGAATTGTTTGATGAATTGCCAATTTGCTCCCAAATAAAGTATGCATGTGAATATTTAAAGTGTTTAATCAAATCACATGAATATGGTAAAACACCAAGGACAAAGGTAATGTTGGAGAAAATAAATCTTAATGTCAAATTTAAAGTGAAATTTTAATGTTGTTTCTTTATTGTACTTTTAAAATATATTTTGAAAAGATAAATAACATAAAAGAATCCAAAAGAAAATGTGTACTATGAAAATGTCTATCTTCTAAGGCTTGAGAAAGTGAATGTTGGTCTCTCTACCTTGAATCTAACTAAGCTCACTGACTTAAAACTCAAGTAAATTTATTTTAGTCCAAGGTCTTTCCTCTTCCCTTCAAAACGTTATAGTTATGGTTAAGAGCTTCAACTTCCTTCACCATATGTTCTAGTGTGAAAATGTTGACATGAACATGATTATGCAATTCCAACTGAACACAAATTTGAAATAAGTTCTAAATTCATGACGTGACATTAAACTTATGGAAAACAATTAATCAATTATACTCGAAATGCATGATTATAATTGATTATCGACTAGACATATTCAATTACTTTTATCTTAGTTTTTTTCTATCTTATTATTTTTAAACTGTTTTTAAAATAGTATTATAATTTTCAAATTATGTTATATCTTGGCACTAAGTTTGTGTTAACTAGGGCTTTGACCTACCATATTATTTTATAAAAAAATTTATTTTATTCCTTGTAAATATATTCCATTTTATTTTAGTATCACTACTATTTGTTTTAATTTCTAACTCATTATTCACCTCAATAATTAAAATTCATTAAGTAAACAGAGAGAATAATGCCAAAAGGAATAAGATACTCTTGGGGCTAAAATCAAATGATAAGTTTACTTGCTTATTTTAGTCTTTTCAAAAGTTTGCTGCTCATGGTAGTGGTAGTTCTATAAAATTATATTCTGCAGTGGGAAGGCTTGTGGCAAGGCTTGTGGGAATACTATTTTGCAGAACTCTTGCAATTTGTTGCCATCATTAAAGTGTTAGCAGGAAGCAATCACAAAATTTCACAGGATCTAGCATATACATGTTCCTCCAACGAATATACGATGCGATATTTATGCTCTTTTGGTGCCAAGAAATGAATGTTAAGAATTCACGAGTTGGATTTTTGCACATTTCGACTGAAACTCTTAATTCCAGTTTTTTGCCCATAGAAATGACTTGGTCAAACCAAGAGGGTGGGGAGTCGAGAAAGTTGCAATGAAGAAGAAAACACACAAAATTTGAATATTTAAAAGATTAGTATACACTGAGTGATATATAACATTTAAGCCTCTTAGAAAGTTCTTAAACTTAGTTGGAATTGGGTTGTCACATGAGTTCTCAAACTTCTACTATGTTTCTTAAGATGTAAATTTCTTATTATGTTATTCTTGATCGACCTCTACCTAATATGTTGATTTTTTTTTTTTTACATGTTGTGTTAACTACATGAATAGGTTTGGTGCAATTATATTCTTTACTAAGTTGGTTTCAGATAAATGTTTGAAAGAACATGTATATAGTTAACACTAGCTCTTTGATGTGGCCAAAGTGGCGAACAGAGGACACGCCCATCGATTATGAAGTATTTACAATTTGAAAAGGTTACACTCCACCTTAACAAGTAAGTTTTTCAAAGATAACAAAACTTATTTTATTATCTATAACCCTATGTTAATTACTTAATTCAACATTGATGAGATCCTAATTTGGACATGTGAAACAGTTTCAAATTATGAGGTTATGCCTTTTTTATTCAGTTATTAAGTAATTCCACTACAGGTGCACATCACGCAAGGTGATTATGATGGAAAAGCAATGACCATTTCATGGATGAACCCAAATGAACCAGGACCCAACCATGTGTTGTATGGATGTGCTTATGGAGCCTTAACCCAAATTGCAACATGTCTTGGACTTATGGACTCTTTCTTTATTGGAATCCCAACAAAGGAAATAGTTGGTTGGTATGGAAAGCTAAGTAGGCTTGCTGATATTTGTGAAGATATGTTTACTGTAGCCTTATAGGGTAAGTCAATTTCAATTACTTTTGTTAGCCTTTGTTGTTTCTTTCTCTTTAAGACTAAAAAAAAAGGAGATTTCGGGTTTCCTTCTCCTAATCATTAATTCCCTTTTTTAAAATAATAAATAAATATACTCTTTATGATGTCTATTTTGTGACTTTGTTCTAGGACCCTAAAGCTCACTACACTCATATGTAAGGTTGTGGTTTCTCTTTTTTTTTAATCACATTTTGTTGGTGTTGTTCAATTTGTTATTTCCTCAATAAATGGTCATATTTAGCTATATAAATTGTTGGTTCTTAGCCTGCAATAGTAGATGGGATGGGAAAACATTATTGTTAAATGGTGGTGCTATTACAGAATTGCATGACAAATTTTTGTCAACTTTTGAAGTAAGACATGTTATTGCAGTGGTATAGCCACACTGACATGTTTCTATTGTGTAATGTTGCTCTTCCATCATATTCCACTATCCACCATTAATAAAACAACTAAAAAATTGTACTCATCTATTCAGGTTCAGAAAATAGATGTTAGAACTTGTTGTTTTGATTTTATGAAGTTTAATTGTGGAATTAAGTATTAGTTTAATTAGTATACTAGCATCGATTAGTATATTAGTATACTAGAACCTATTGTTACCATTCCATATATTTCCAAAGAAACTCTATCGTATTCCATTACAAAAAATATGTAATAAAAGAATGAAAATTTTATTATATTTCATTTTCTCAAGTTCCATCTCATTCCATTTATCATAGGTATTCAAATAGTCATTTACTTAAGTTGTTCGGTAGTAGTATATTATTGCATGACTATTACTTTATGAACTTTTGCTTACTGATCATACTAATTCGTTGAAGATAACAGTGAGAAAAATTACTTATAATGTTTGTTTTTGGTTATGGGAAACAGGTGTGCAGTGCAATTTTTGCATACTCCATAAAATTTATCAAAATTATTTTTGTATTGCAGAAAAATTGGAACATGTTTAGTGTAAACATTGCAATGCCAAGGACAGGCTTATACTAACTGTCATGAAAATTGCAGTACTGGGTATTTTTATTTTAGTTTTAGATGATTTCTCCTACCCAAGACCAAGAGGTAGAGGGTTATAGACACATATTCTTCTTCATGTGATAATAGGAATACACTCACCTTGTCCCGCTCCCCAAAGTAGAGTGAACCTCATACACCAAGCCATTAATTTGATCAACAACAATAAAGTTTACTTTTTGAAGTGTACTGTTGGGTCTGATTTATCTTAAAAAGAAAGGGTAATAGGGAGGGAAGAAACGCAATTACATTTTCAATGAAAGGAAAGGTTTGTGATATTCTCTATGATACATAGTGTATTAACTTATTCTAGGCATGATTATTCCTGAGGCAGCTGTGATGAAAGAATGATGCTAAATATTTCATGTTTATGTGACTTGGGAGTTGATGCCTAGGCTATAATTTTAGTTGTTCCACATATAATTGTATTTATACTTTTGGACATGTAGTTCATTTTTAATTTTATAAGTTTCAAACAGTATTTATGCCTCCAAAATGGTCTTTAGGCTATCATCAATGTCATTCGAGTTAATAATCTGATCATAGAGTTCTAGAGGTACTTGGTTCTTTCTTTTAGTGATGATTCTGGTATTAGTTGCATTTATATATGTTCGAAGTTAGAGTGCAAGACTCTGAATATGACATGTGTTCCAAGTTATGCCTTTTATTGCTATATATATTTTTTGGCCTTTTCAATTTTTTTGGTTATGAAAAAACAAAAATCCTTTTATGATTTTTTTAGTATACCTATATTCTAATACATAAGATATTTGGGATTATGAGGATCAATAGTAAAAGTTGCAACAATTACGAGGATCAACAATCTAAATCCCAAGAACAATGTTCCTCCAATTGTCAATAGAAGTTTAGCACTAGGTATTAAGCCTTGAAATGGATAAATACACAAGTGATTTCACCCTAAAAGGAAATTCAATAAGACCTAAGCATTGAAAGCTCACTTCAACACAATATTAGTTTTGTTTAGATGTATTTTAATAGAATATATAGATTTCTTTGTTCATTTTGTTGGTCAAAAGAGTCCTCTTAGTACGGGCTGTGCAAAAGAGTGCATCAATATCTAAACGGGTCTAACAAAATAACTTTGCATAACATGGACATCATCATGTATTTTTTAGTACATACACTGTTATAAATACTAGATCAATTTAATAATGAATGCTTTTTGGAAATTTCTAATGCTCATTTAACACTCAAATTTAGGGAGGATTTAAATAAACAATTTAAATAAATACTTATTTAATAAGATTTCATTATGAGAGTTTATTCTTAAGCTTGATTATGAAGCATACTATAATAAGCTAAAAACAAATTATTTTTATAATCTTCTTTATAGAACTAATTAAAAATTGTGAAAAAGAACTTATGAGAAAGTTATGAGTCATGAAGCACTAAACTTTAGTTCACTTTACACATCCATATCTGATAAGTATATCATACTCCTAAATGTTTCACTCATAAAGTATACAAGTCTTTAAAAGAAGGGTTAAATATGTTTTTGGTCTCTCAAGTTTCAGCGAAATTTAGAATTAGTCCCTCTTCAAAACTTTTGACCAATTTAGTCATTCACCTTTGACAATACGTGAATTTAGTCATCTTAACCAAATTTTGTTAAGTTTATCTGACGTTTCAGGCGCATTTCATGATAGTATTTGAATTGTTTACACCGTTTGACACATTTTCGTTTCAATTTGAACTCAAATATTAACATAAAATGCATTTAAAATGTCAAATAAACTTAACAAAATTTGGTAAGAAGACTAAATCCACGTATTTCTAAAGATGAATGACTCAATTCGTATAAAGTTTCGAAGAGAGACTAATACCAAAATTCACTGAAACTTGAGGGACAAAAACATATTTAACTCTTAAAAGAACTATAAAATTGAATACATCTTTATACAAAACATTGAAGAATGTACAATATAGAAGTAGAACCACAGTCCCTTGATAAGGAAACAATGGAAATGTCAGCAGCCAATTTCGTCCGGATTGTAATATGTATTATTATTTATTTTATTTTATTTATTTTATTTATTTGTTTTCTTCTTCTTTCTTATCTTATTTTACTTTGATTTTATTGTGTTTTATTTTTTCCTTTCATCTTATTTTATTTTTATTTTATCTATTTTTATTTTGTTTTCAATTTTCTTCTTTTTTATTTATTTTATTATTTTTTACTATTTATTATTTAAAAAACGAGAGAACAAAATTACACAGAAGTTAACTGGCAGGAGAGAAAACATTTCAAAATATAGTTCATATCTGTAACATCCCGTCCGGATTTACTAATTTTTAATAAAATAAAGAAAATAAATAATGTCGCCATCTCAAGCCACAACTCAAGAGATGCTATTCCGAGCCACAAGTCAAGGAATACCACATGCTTAACTCCTATCCCGAGCCACAACTCAAGGGATACGTTCCGAGCCACAACTCAAGGAACACCAACAATCTCACCTTTGAAGCATCACCAAAAGCCTCGTAGATCACGCCTACAGAATCAACAACACCAATACTGCTGCAGTAAAATCGTCTGGCAGGGGACACGTACCGCCAAGCGCTGCCGCTTCCAAACCGCCTAGAAGGTATGATGAGTCGAACCTTGGCTCACATTCAATAATTAATTTTTGGAAATTTAATATTATTTTTGCACTTAAAAATTGTATTTAGTTGCATACTATATTATTGGATATTCTTGAGTTTAATAATGCAACTGTAATTTAATTTAGGTCCTTAAGAGTGTAAATAATGAATATTTTAATTCATAAATTAAGTCCCAAAATAATAATTTTGGAGAGAAATAGTTCAGGTACTAAATGCACCCCCTATTCTCATGTTTACACACCCTTTTTCCAATTGGAATATCTATTTCTAAAAAAACCTTTCTGGAGCTAGCTGCACCCCCTGTTTTCAGGTTTACACCCCCTTCTGAAATTTAACTTTCAATTTCTTCACTGCACCCCTCCCTTTTACTAAGTTGCACCCCTAAGGTCACTCAAAATCTAGTCCACTAGATTTCGTGGCAATCCTCCACTTATTAAATTAACCATTTAAAACTTGCCACGTCCTCAATCCCCCACTCACTAAAATAACCACTCACAATTTGCCACATCATCAATCCTCCATTAACTCAAATCACCAATCGAAACATGCCATCTCATCACTCTCTCTCTCCTTCACACAACCAAAACCCTAACCCTAACTCCTTCTCTCCTTCCATCTCGATGCCGCAGCCGCCAATCCCGACGCCGGCCGTCACCGCTACTCCGACCGTCGTTGCAGCTTGCCGGAACGCGACCACCAAAAACTCTAGCAACGCCTGTGCCACTACCCCCATCTTCTCGCACCAACTGCCATTCTCGCGCCTCTTCCTCTCCTTCATCCCGAAGTCACCACCGTCGCTCAATCGGCGGAAAACACAGCCCCCGTTGCTGCACTAGTTCTGCACGACATCTGCGTCCTCTCCGCAGTCCCGCAACCACCACCACACCATGACAGCTCGCGCAAGGACAGCGGCCACCACCTCCTGCAACTCCCGCGCCTCCATCGTCCTCCGTCGTGCCTCTCTCGCGCCTCCATCGCTTCCCCATGCGCGAACCAGCCTTCATGACTCATAGAACCACCACGACTTCAGCCTCGAACCACCATCTCTATTGCGTCTCGACTCCCCCTGCGTCGTTTCCGATGCCGGTAATCTGCCATTTTAGTGACTCTTGTCATGACCACACCGAACGACGCAGCCCCATCTCCACAGTCACGCCGCCAGCAGCTCGAACCTGCAACTCCCGCACCACCGTGAACCACCGCGGCGTCTTCTTCATCACGAAGTCACCACCAACGCGCACACACCAGAAACGCAACCCCTCCATCTTCGCATCACGCCGGTATCACCATGCCTGCACCATTCTCGCACACATCCAGACCCACCACTGCTGCACCAGATATGCTCTCGAGATCTGCAGTGACCAACTCAAAGCTCCATTGCGTTGCGTTCGCCACCATCTTCTTCGTTCAGCATATTGTGGGAACCACCATTGCAGCGGCACTAGCAGAATCTGCAGCAGCCACGACCACTCACGAAACCACCACCAAACTCTAATCGCGAAAGGAATTCTGATTTGGGAGAGAAACTGCTTTGACACGTGGCAGCCTCTCGTTAGACAGTCAACGAGTCAGCACTGGTCAACCATTCAACTCTGGGCAAATATTTGGTCAACAGTGGTTCAACAAGATATTTTACACTATTTCTAGTAGGTGGTTCCTCTATAGGAACCCTAAATTGCCTAAAAGAGGAAGGAATTGTCTAGCGGCAGTTCATCGCCGACCAGACAATTTCTAGAAATTTTCCAGAATCACCACTTTAATTGGAATACTACAATTCATACAAAATCATACCATATTTAGCATGCCAATCAGATTTAAAATAATCAGCGCATGAAATTACTTAATTTAGTATGCCAATCGAACTAACATATAATTAGCATGACAATTAGAACTAATATATAATTAACGCGTAAAGCTCCCCTAACCTGGTTTCCTTGGATTAAGTTTTGACACCGAAAGAATTCTCCCTTGATCACTAAGGACTCCCCTTGGTTCTTCTCAATTCGGCTCCAAAAACCTCGTTCAAACCTAACCACTCTAACAACATTCGTGCCCTATCTTTTGAGTGCAATTTCAGCCTTGCAAAACCCTTCTCCTAACCTAATTTTTGCCTTTTAAAGGTGCCTTAGGACTAGGTAATTACCAAAAACGAATTTAAGTTTTAATGGTAATGTTTATTATCATTCATTACTCCTTTATGGTCCGTTTTTCAACCAACCTTGGCTGCCCATGCATCTAGGTTTTCCTTCAACTCTTCACATTCAAGCCAAAACTAAGTTTGGCAAAAATAAAGTTTAATTCGAGTTCTCCAAGGTTTGAACCCACCCCCTTGCCAATACCAAATCAATGCTAAACCACCAAGCCAATTAATGTTTCTTGTTAACTAATATAATTCAAGTATTATATTATTTCACTACATGATTAACATATATTTAAAACAATAACAAATAAATACACAATTGGCATACATAGGACTTAAACCCAAGTCCTCTCACACAATTAAGTACTTTCAACCACTTGAGCTAGTACTTTTTCACATCATACAAATCAAAATTAAATGCCATAAATGTTCTTCCTACCCACATTTATTAATTAACTAATTAAATTTCGCGGGTTTTACAATATCTAGAGCAACAAAGTAAAGAGGGAGAAAGGAGAAGCAACGAGAGCAAGGAGAACCAGGAGCTTCAAGAGGTAAGGTTTATGCCTTGAATACTTGTGGGAGAATGACATGGTGTGTTGGATTTGTTATGTTTTGTTCTCAACGAATGTGATATGAATGGATTTGTTGTGTATTGTTCTTAACAAATGTGATATGAATGCGATATGATGTATTTGTGCGTGTGTGACCTGCATTATCTCGTTGTTTATTTCGTTCATGACCCAAACTGGTTATGCTCTGTTGCTCAAATGTTCCTTTTACTTGAGTGCTGGAAAAAGGAACTGTTTAAACATCGCCTCATCCCACGATTCCCATACTTTTCTTTCCCCCTTCACGGTCTCATCCCCTCGCCACTTTATTCTCCTCGAGTCTCGTCCGCTTGTGCACACATAACACCCAAACCAGTTTCATCTGCCACCCCGTCATCCTCTCTCTTTCACCATCATTCATCACCACATAACTAGACATATCCTCACCATTCTTTGCTCATTCATCATAACATAGTTTGCATCATAAATACACCAAAAAACTTATCACCACCTTCCCGCAACATTCCCATTCGAGGACCACCACCTCAACATCACAGCACCATTTCAACCTACAAACAGAACACACAAGTAAAAAAATAGAATCACAACCCCATCCCTGCAATCCAATACCACACTGGATCAGAAACCCATTCTAGTCTCATTTTCCCCAATCAGCCAGATCCAATCATAACACGTAGATGAACAAAGGACGCGCACCAATGATAGTGGCCTTGGGGTTCGCGCGGAAGCAATTCAAGTCGCGTCTGAAAAGAGGGAGAGTGAAGGTCGCATATCCCTAGGCCCTCATCGTCGAGGTCCGTGGTTGGCGCTGCTGTCGCCAGCGGCGTCTTTGGTTGGTTACAACGGGGTGACGGTCTTGGTCGTGGCAGCCACATGATTTGGTATTAGAGTGAGTCATGTCAAGTCGGAGTTCGAGCAAAGGAGTGTGGTCGTGCGTCAGTGGTGAACCTAGTGACAGTGGCTCGCTCAAGAAGGAAAAGAAGCAACATCGTCGGCTCTAGGCGTCGACGACGAAGGCAAACGGTGACAGCAATGTGGCTACCATGTCTCGATTCAGATTTCCCAGAAAGAGAAGAGTTGTGGACGTTGGTGCAGGGGTGCCTCACGCGAGATGAATCGAACAACGATATCGTCGCCGGCGAGGCTTACGACGGTGGTCGACGTCGTCGCCGGTGATTCAGGTTGTGTAGACGCGGTCCCAGAGGCTGGACTCGTGTTATTGGCATCGAAAGGAAGGAGGTGTCGTAGTGGAGGGAATATGCTTTATTTTAAAGGTTAAATTATTTCTTTGGTCCCCATTTTTGTAGCAAAATATCAATTTGGTCCCTCAATTTTTTTTATCTCAATTTGGTCCCTATTTTAGGAAATTTGATGCAATCAAGTCTTTTTCGTTGGTGGTGTAGTAACGGTGCTAAATGGGGTGCCATGTGTTAGTTTTTGGATTTTTTGGATTTTATTTATTTTTTAAAATTTAAAAAAAAATTAAAAATTTGTCACGTGTCAAGCTGACATAGTGCCATGTGATCGTGACAGTGCCACGTGTCACAATTATGCCAAGTGTTATTTTCTCATTCTCAATTTGGTCCCTATATTTTAATTTTTTTTCTCAATTTAGTCTCAATTTTTGTAAAAATTGTGCAATTTTGTCCCTCTCCAAATTGAAACAAAAATTAACTTTTATATAAATGTTATACAAACATTTTTATTAAATTTGATTTTTTTATTCAAATTGATATTTTTATTATATATTTTCAACAAAACTAAGTTTATTTAAATTTGTTTCACATTCAATTTTACTTAAAATTGTTTTCTTAAATTTATATAATTATTCTTTTTACACCAACTAAATCATTTGTATAGAAATTATTAAATTTTATGCATTTTAAAAATATGCAATTATTTAAAATATAAATTCAAATAAAAAATAATATTAAAGTACGATGTAATAAAATATCAATATAATTTATGATTTTTTTTTGTTATTAGCATTATTCTCTATTAACAACTTTAAAACAATTTTAAATAAAGTTTAATGTAAAATATAAATTAAAATAAACTTAATATTGTTAAAAATATTTACTTGAAATATCAATTTTTATAGAAATATTTGTGCACATTTATACAAAAATTAAATTTTGTCTAAATTTGGAGAGGGACAAAATTGCACAAGTTTTACAAAAATTAGGACTAAATTGAGACAAAAATTAAAATACTGGGACCAAATTGAGAATAGGGAAATGACACCTAGCATAATAGTGATATGTGGCACTATCATTGCTACATGGCACGATGTCAGCTTGACACGTGGCAAATTTTTAATTTTTTTAAAAATTTAAAAAAAAAAATAAATCAAAAAAATCAAAAAATAAATAAAAAATTCAAAAAATCCAGAAATTGACACGTGGCACCCAATTAAACACCGTTACTACAGCACTAACGGAAATGACTTGATTGCATCAAATTTTCCAAAATAGGGACCAAATTGAGATAAAAAAATTTGAAGGACCAAATTGATATTTTGCTATGAAAATGGAGACCAAAGGAATAATTTAACCTATTTTTAATTAGGGTTTTCTTTTTGTTAAACGGATTGGATCTGACCTTTGCTCCGTGCACCTCCCATCTTAATATCTACACCTCCCCTATTTGCAGAATTGAATTGTTTCTGTGTTTTTGGTTTTCATTTGCTGACTACACCCCATTTTTCTTTTGCATTTTTCTTCCATTTTCAGTTTTTCCTCATCACACCCCTACTGTTTATGTTTACACCCTTCATGTCTTTGCTGATTGCACCTGTTTTTCTCAATTCACACACTTATTTTCATATCTTTACTTATTGCACCCTACTATGTTTTGTGCTTACACCCTCCATGCTTTTCTATTATTATTCATTTTCCAATTTTTATTTTTGTCTCCACTTTCGTACACATGTTATTTTTATTTTTATTTTTTATTTTTATTTTTATTTTTATTTTTTTATTTATTTTAACATTTAAAAATCATGAAAATTCACAAAAAATGTAAAACAAAATCTAAAAAATGAAAAATATTCTCTTCCACTTAATGGTGTATGTCCTATCGTCCGCACCGTATGACACTCATTTTTAAAAATACCAAAAATATATTTATTTCTCTTTTAATGTATGTCTGACTGCTCGCATCGTGTGACACGTATTTTCAAGTAATTCAAAATACCAAAAAATATAAAATTTCAAAAATATAAAATTATCAACATTTTCAAACAAAGATATCTTCTTAAGAACTACATGATCCTTGATTCTCCATTGTGAGATACGTAGGAGCAAGGCCAATTCTTGTCATGTTCACTTCCAAAAAATCAAATCATTTTTCAAATAGTTTTCCAAATATCTTCTAAAGAACTACGTAACCCTGATTTCTCATGTTGAATGAGAATACGTAGGACCAAGGTCAATCCTTGTCGGGCCCAAAAAATTAAAAAAAAAAGTTTGTTTCTTTTTAGCATTTTAGTCTTATTATTTTTGGTGAAAATTAACATTTTGAAAACCACATCAACTTTGCATTTTTAATTAAAGGTACCGCCCTCGAGCGGGCACTATAGGGTGCTAACACCTTCCCTACACGTAATCGACTCCCGGATCCAAAATCTAGTTTTTTTGCCGACCTGTCTTATCTTTATGATTTTCCATAGTTTCCCAGAAATAACTATGGTGACGACTCCAAATATCCTTTTAAACCCGTTTTTATTTTTTTGGTTCGTCGTCCCATCGTGATTTTGGTTACGACAGGAAATTACCCACTTCACAAATAATTTCAAGAAAGAAATAAGATCGATACTATTTCTATTTGTAAAAAAATAAAATTATAATTTATGTTCAAAATTATATATAAATTCTATTTTGTTTTAATAATGCCTAGAAATATGTTAATTTGGATTTGCATAATATCAATAAATATGTTTTACTATTTGTGTTTGAATCTTACACATTACATCTAATGTATTTTTAGATTGTATGTGATACATATCTTACTAGAAATACTTATAATATTATGGATTATAATATAAACACAAATAAGCTCTAGCAAACATTCCATTAGTCCTATGCACTCATTAAAATTCATATTAAGAAGATTCAGAAATGAAAAACTAAAAAATTTAACATTAGAGGTTCAAGTACAAAAGCTATTTATGACGACGCAATAAATAATGGCATTAGAATTTAACTATAAAATCTTACATCTATGAAATTAAAAAGGTTGTTTATTACAAAATTGATAAGATTCAATCTTATTTTGAAAATTACTTAAATTTTTTATTAATTCTATTTAAGTTAAACTTCATTTTTCTTTAATTTCGTATCTTCATACCTTTTCAATATTCTATTTTTTAGGTTTTTTTATATTTATATATGTTTGTATTTAAAAATTTTAACATTAAATTTGTATTTATTCATTACAAAATCATATTATACAATATATAAATATTTTATCATAACATTTTTTAATATTATTAGTATTATTAATATAGATATTATTAGTTATTTTCTATGATCTATTAAATATTCGTAGTTAGTTATTTAATTTTTTCACACTATCAAATTCTCTGTTTAAATATTATATTTATAACTATACATAATTATAACACTTAAATAAAATTATGTAAATAAATTATTTATTTAAATATAATAATTATATTAATTTTCTTAATACAAATAAAAAATAATTTTTATATTTAATTACTGTATTAATATTGTTAATTATTGTCAACATTCAATTTCTAATACATTTATTTTCAAAAAATAAAATAAAAAAATAAAAAAAAAAAATTTAGTTAATGGAAAAAAAAAATATGAAACAAAATTTTCTTCAAAGATTTTCAAACTTTAATTTTAGAAAAAAAAAAAAGAAGAAAAAAAGAAAAGAAAAAAAGAAAAAAAAAAGGAAAAAAAAAAAAAAGGAAAAGCCTAATTCTT
>Ga0214542_1007262_pt1 | contig 19418 bp, 11 predicted proteins | sample CNSS1metaG_FD_160096 | JGI IMG/M metagenome (GOLD analysis project Ga0214542, IMG submission 160096) | Root nodule microbial communities from cowpea collected in UCLA plant growth center, Los Angeles, California, USA - CNSS1 | ecosystem: Host-associated > Plants > Roots > Nodule | place: USA...
TTTTTTAAATTCAAAAAAAAAAATAAATAAAAAATTTTCAAAAAAATAAAAATAAAAAAATTCAAAAAATCGAGGAACTGACACGTGGCACTCCCTCTAACGGCGTCAACGTTGACTTAACGGCAAGGGCAAACGTGAGACGTTTCAACAAAAAAGGGGACTATTTGGAGACTTTTAAAAATATGGGTACCATTTTGAGATTTTGACTCCAAAATGGGGACCAAAGGCATAATTAAACCTTATATATAATACTAATTATTTAATATAAATATATTATCATTTACTATTATAAATTATTAAATACATTAAAACATGAATAATAGATATAAAAAAATATTATCATTGAATAAAATAAAAATATTAAATCTTAACAAAATTTTTATTACTATTATTAATTATTATAGACATTTATATAAATTTTAGTTTTATTGAATATTATATACATTATTAAAAAAATATTATATATATTATTTATTACATCTATTATAAATAAATATATATATATATATATATATATATATTTCAATAAATGTATTGTTTATTATATATTATTTATTACATCTATTATTAATATATATATATATATATATATTTCAATGTATTATTAATTAGAACATAAATTTTTAATAACTAAAAAATATACTAATCATTATTAAATAAAATATTTATTATTATTATTTTATTATATATATATATAAATAATTAAAATTATTAATAATTAATAATATACAATAAAATATTTATTGTAAATAAATGAAATAATAATATATTATAATTAAGAATTATATTAATAGATATATATTTATATAAAATTTATAGAGGGTATAAGTGAAAAATATTTATTGATCTTCTCAAATCTTTAAAAAATAAGTGGGATAGATTTTTAAATGTTATTGGCAAATCTATCCTCGTTTTTTCTTTCAAAAATCATGCAATGTGAACATAAATTCTTTTTAAATTAATCATTGGAAATCGTTATACACATTACAATCTATCATCCAAAACACAGTACAATCTATCATCCAAACAGGGTTTTAGGGCATGTTCTCATGCATAGATTTATTGTAGTGGATGAAATAAGATAGATTTATTGTAGTGGATGAAATAAGGGCGATGATTTAACAAAGATTTGATTGTTCATTTTTAGTGAAAACAAGTGATTGACAGGCGATGATTTGCAAGATTATAGCATGTGATCTATCTTGCTGTTTTAAAGAGATTAACAAGATTAATGTGCCAAATTACCACTCTATTCTTTTATTATATTGCAAAAAAATTAGCTCCGCGCTACTACTTATCTGATTACAAAATTTATGTATCCGATTCCATGCTTCAGTATCCAGATCCATATTAATTATATCCGATTCCACTTCTTTTTAATTTTTTGATTGTATTATGTGGCATGAAGTTTGGATAGTTCTAAAGGAGTTCAAAACACTTTTTTGTTTCTGTATTGAAAAAATTTAAATATTTTATTTTTCAGTTTAGATACATTAATTTTTTTTCAATTAAAATTTATCTTTAATATTTAAATTTATGTAGAAAAAAAATTCAAAATTAATTACCACTTATCTAAACATCATTTTATACTATATTTAACACTAAGGACAATTTGGTAATCTAACTTTTTCATACGTTAAATTTTATTTTTTATTAGTCACATCATTCAAATCCTACACAAATTTTTACAAAATTTACTCTTAAATCAACTCTTCTATCACCTCCAAATCCCTTAAAAAAAACAACACAAACTTCACCTTTAAATCTACTCAAATCAATCATTCCCTCTCCCTTAAATCAATCCTTTTATAAGAACACACCCTTAGGCAGTGTTTCTTTGTGCCATCCGCACTGTTTGAATGCATGCATTTCCGCTGATGGATTTATGTGCGGGTCGTTGTTCTTTTGAGTGAATATGAATCGATTTATAAGAGCGGATTTGCGGGATCCCTATCATATTCCATCTTTGTATATATGCAACGATTTGAAAATGTTATAATTACTTTTACCAAATTAACCTACAGTTTTACTAACATGTGACCAAACTTGTCTCTCATTGTTTGAAGGTGATGCACGGGTTTGGATGGAGTGAAGCAGTGGTGGTGGTGTTATGTAATGGCATGCATTGGTGTGGGGAAAGTGAAGTAGTGTTGGTGTGAGTGTGTGAGTGAAGGAGATGGGCAAGAGTGTGAGTGCATGTGAGGGTTTCAGAGTGTGAGTGCATGTGAGGGGTTGTGCACCGGTGCAATGCATTGTGTGCAGTGGCGAATTTTGACTAAAAATGTTGGAGGAGTCAAAGTAATATAATTTTAATATCATTATATTTCGTCATTAGTATAATGCTTTGAAAAAATGTCTTATCTACTAAACAATTTGATTATAATGTTTCAAAATATGTGAATTTATCTTATTTTCATCAATAATTTTCTTTTTTTTTATCACTTTTTAGTAATGAATTTATTCTTTTATTCTTTATCAACATATTTTTTTACATAATATTAAAAAATAATTTATCAAAATTTAATAAAAAATTGAGGCACAAAATTATTAAAAGAAAAATATATTATAGTTAAGTCACAATTAGAAATCAATTATGAAAAAATACATGATACATTTTTTTCTATATTCATAAAAAATGAATAAACAAAAAGCTAATGAGATAACAAATAATGTTTTCATTATCAAGTGACACAAGAGACAAGATAGGAAGAGGATAAAGATAAATGAAAGCAAAAATAATTTTGTGTCTAACTTTTATTTCTTAAAATACAAAAAGAAAATATATGAGATGAGAGATTATTACAATTTGTGAAAAAATTAAAAAGAAAATAAGAAGGAAAATAAAAATTGTGTTAATAAATATTTGATTTAAGTACTCTTTTGATTTATGTTTCCGTTTACAAATATTAAATTGGTCCTTCAATTTTTTAGTTTCAATTTGGTCCCAAATTTTTGAAAAATTAATACAATTTGGTCTTTTACTTAAATTTCTTGAAACAGGTAGATGATTCTTTCATTAAAATTGAAATTTTTAATATGAATGATTTACTTCGTTGATGTGATTAATATAATCCTAGTGTCAATTTTTTGACAAAAACAGGAACCAAAAGAAAAGTTAAGCCTAAATATTTTTATTCTTTACTATCTATTAACATTAAATATTGTGTTTTATAAAAGAAATAAAAAATACACCATTTAATGTAATTAATATACACCATTCATTGATGTGATTAATATAATCCTAGTGTCAATTTTTTGACATAAAAAGGAACCAAATGAAAAATTAAGTTTAAATATTTTTATTCCTTATTATTTATTAATATTAAATATTGTGCTTTATAAAAAAAAATAAAAAAACACACCATTTAATTTTCATCAATTCCTAAAATATATTACCTATAATTTAAAAAATTTAATAAAATTTTAATATTATATATATATATATATATATATGTAATTAAAAAAATTTAAAATTTTGGGAAGACCATGGCCCCTCCCTACACTAATAAACATCCGTCCCTGATTGTGTGTTTGTATGACACCGGTGTAACCGATGCTTTTGCAAAAAAGAGGGTGACACCGATTATGTAACCGGTGTCGTATATTTTGTTTTGTTTTGTTTTTTTTTTACTTTTTTGTATTGTTTAACATTTATTTATATAACCAATTTTTTAATTTTAGTTGTACAATTTTTTTATATTTAAAAAATTTAAATTTTTTTATTTTATAATTTCATATAATTTTAATATTTTTTTAATTCATATTAATTATTTATAATTATTTTTATAACATCAAATTACAAAATCACTCTCTTTTTTTTATCAAGGGTATTTTGGTAACTTCCTAATTCTATCAATTTTTATAATTAATTTTATCTATTCCATCAATAAATCTAACTTTCATAAGACTTATCTCCAAATCCACTCACTTAAAACACACAAAAATTCATCTACCCAAATCTACACAAATCCATCTTCACACTCTCTTCCATATCCATCCCCTCAAACGAACATACCCTTGGGGTCTTAATCTATCCGTCTCTTGAAATCAGCTTGAATAATCAACTTAAATAGTGTAATTGGCACAAAGGAACACTACGTTAAAGGAACACTACATTAATGTTGACAGAATAGAATCCAGAAAAACCAGTCTCAACAAAAATCTTATATTTAAGATTGAACTGGGACAACGTTCATGTTGAAAGAGTAGAATTAAGAGGAACTAAGAATAGAATCAGAATAGAAATATGTAGAGATCCAACTATGTTACTATCAGCATTACCCAAAAATGATTTGAGTAATTCATTTTGATTGTAGACTGAAGTTTTCAGTTGAATAGTCTTTCGAACGGTGATACAAGAAAATGGATCACTCTTGCAATTTTAAAATGTAGTTATATCAACATGAAACTAAATAATTCACATGATTATTAATTAAAATTACAAAATGTCAACATCCATGCTTTGTAACAGCTAAACTAGACATAAAATACATATAGAACTATTGCCTATTACATACTTTATGTCAGCTTCTGTTCCTGATTCTGTCAATGTTGCACATACTTTTCGTAATTCTTCAAACTCATATTTTCTTCTTTCAGAAGTTGTGTTCCGTTACTTTTCTGATTAATAGATATAAAAGGAAACAACATCATATTGCTGAATGTTGAACAATTGAGAAATGGAGTACTTGTCTTAAAAAGGGAGAAACCAAGATCATAAACTTTCACAATGGAGTACTTGTTTTAAAAACCCAAGCACTTTACTACAACCCAGATGCTTCAATGTAGAAGATCATACACAAAAGCGTATTTCATACCCAGTTCATTAACAATTCAAACCTCTAAGGCTTATTTCACTAGTTCATATGAAAAATAATGAATCTTCACCATATTTCGATCATAAAAGGATTTTGTTCATCAAGAAAGATTGTTTTAGTCAATTCTAATTTTCTTCAGCCCTATACGGTAAAGTAGTGAAGATTAATTGTTCCTATGATAACAAGTGGGAACAATTCCCACTTCACATGAATACCCTTAAGCCAACTAATAAGAAACTTATCTATAATTGAACCAAAGAGATGATAAGATAATTGGGACTACAAATAATATCATGATCAAAAGGCACAAACAGAACATTTACAAACAAGGGCAAAAGAACACACATTTAACTTAATTTCACAATCACAAGCCACTATAATCATTGGTAAAACAGAAAAAAAAAAGACATTTTATGAGGTTAATTAAATTAAGTGCTCCCTAAAAAACTATGAACCGAAAATTGGTAATGTCAAGAAACAAAGATACCTAGAATTGAAGAGCAGGGCCTGGAAGTTCACGCAGAACACTATGCAGCGAAACTGTGGAACAAAAGCTACTAACTTTGTGAAACCTGTTCATCAGTGATGGCAACGGTGGCACTTTCCTCCACACACACCTCCCACTCTCCGCATCAATCTCACACACACAAGCAGGGTACATCCTATGATAATCCTCATTGTAAACATATATAAGATCCCCCAACCCAACACACTTCAAGCTTGCAAATTTATCATCCTCATCACCATCAAACAAGCTACAGAGCAAATCATGTGGCATGACATCAATCTGGGTGAGCCTCATGGTCCTCTCATCAACCTTCCACAGCACAAAGGAAGAAGATCCATGGGGGAAATTGCAGACCCCAGCAAGCACCAGCATCTCCCTGCAAGCGACCAAGAAGGAGAACACAGCCCCATGAGGCCTAAGGGTGTGAACCTCACTCCAAACCCTATGATGCAAGTCAAAAGAGGAAACAAAGCAAGAGTATATCCCAAAGACATAAAATTTCCCTTCGAAGAGGGCAGAGGATAGGGAAGAGGAGGAGTTTCCTGATCTGAAATCAGGAGGGAGAGGAGGCCCAAGGTCCCAATTCCCCAGAAGAGGGTCATAAATCTCCACATCCAAACGGTCCTCTATGTCAACAAGGTTCCCGATGAACTTGACCCCACCAACGACAATGAAGTTGGGGTGATTAAAGTTGGTAGCTTTAGCATCGTGGAAGACACCCATGAGAGGATTGATCCTGGGGAAGTGGAGGGGCGGGGCGAGGTGCCAGGAGGGGTGGAGGATAGGGGTGTAGAGGAAGTTGGGGGCGGTGATGAAGAAGAAGGAGTTGGTGCCGATGAAGGAGGTGTTGGGTTGGTGTGGATGGTGGTGTTGGGGTGTGGGGAGGAGGAACCAGGTGTTGGAGGAAGGGTCAAAGGCAAAGGTCTGGTTGTTCTTGGAGGAGATGTTATGGATGCCATGGAGGAAGAACCATGGGTGGTTGGAATGATTGGAGAGAGTGGAGAAAGAAGGAGAGGAGATGATGGAGTGCCATAGCTTGCACACTGTTGAGACTCTGATGAGGTTGGGGATTGGGAGCAGGGACAGGATCAGCTCTACGAGGTCGGAACTTAGGTTTGTGATCTCTGTCATCTCATCTTCATCAGATTTTGCAACACAGAAAAGGGAAGAAGAAGGAAAGAGAAGACTAATGGTGAGTGGTTGAAGAGATGATTGGTGCCGTGTTGAAGTGTGTCACACTTTATCATAAATTCAAGTTTCTTCCTTCTGGCAAGTTCTCTCGTCAGAAACCACACGTGTCTATTGGAAGCAGTTGGGTCTGATTCCAACACAATCACTGTGTGAACATGATCTGATTAGCATTTACTCTAGAACAATTCTCGCGTTGAAAAATAATGCGAATTTGCTTTACTATATTATACGATTTTTCAAAAATTTATATTTAAAATTATATTTTTTTAATGTTTTGATTTAAATTTAATTGTGATACAAAATAATATTTATTATTGAAAATTTACGAAAATTTAATTATCTTATTATAAAAATAAATTATATTTTCAAAAAATTGTTTATTTTTTTATAATTTATGTACCACACCTAGTCGGCTTAGTCGAATAATAACCAGAAAATTCGTCCATGTAACTACCAAGACTATAAATAATAACAATTACCATACACATGTTAGGGTACCCCGACTAAACCGCTCAGGGGCGACATTGATCAAACAAACCAACACAACAATAGCGGCTTAAGCCGCTAAAGGGTAACCGGCCTAGGCCGATAACTCCACGAAACTAACCAAGGACTTGGCAAAAACAAAATATTTCAATAAGATTCATCAAGCCCACAATAATCGAACTAAGAGCCTGGACTAGGGCCCAGGCCCATCTACAGCTCAAACAAGGGCCCAGCCCATGACGTGACCAGACATAATTAATAATCTATAAATATGTCTGGACCCCACAAATTAAAGGTACGCATTAATTACTTCCCTAATCACCAGATTTGGATTTGACTTTCTTAGAGATTTCGCTGACTTGAGCTTCGAAGTCCCTTCTACAGGTAACCCCTCTCGGGTCCAAACCGATCACACCGAGATACCCATAAGCGACATGTATCAACCGGGAAGAAGCCTACTGAGGAGATAGCGGACCAGGACAAGGTAATACCTGTGTCTAACATATCTTGTTTGTTCTCTGCAGGGACAATTTATAATAATATCATAATTTAAAAAAATAATACAAGTATTTAGCATGCATAACGTAAAAAGTACACACAAAAATCTTTTACAAAATAAATTTCCATTATTTTCTCTTCTGTGTTTTTTTTTAAATATATTTGAAATCTTGATTAATTTAGAAAGAATGTAGATAACAAATCTAAGAATTTAAGAATGATTAACTATAAGGTGTCATGTTTTATTAGATTTAATCAATATGATTTTGAATTGAGATTGAAATATTTTAGATATACCTGGAATTTTTTTAACTTATCTTTGTTATTATTATATAATGAAATTATTTTCACAAATATATAGTTTTCATAAATTCATAAGTTTTATATTTTACTGTTTTAAGAATGATACTCTAATAAATTATTTCCATGTAATTGGATAATTTTTTCATACATACAACTAATTGATTTTAATATATTTGGAAATTCGAATCTCTCTCTAGTTTTTAGTTTTTAGTAGTGAATTGGTGCTTTGTTGTTCAACCTCTTTGCCAATCATCTTTAGATATTACAAAACATTCTTGTACAAATTCTCAGTAGGAAAGTCATAAGTCAATACACAATACTATCAATAGTGTTATCGTTATCATCACCAAAAATCAATACAATTTCTATAAATAGATTTGTTTGCATGTTAAAATAATGAAAATGAGTTTTTGTGTACACTCAATCTTTTGAACAATAATTATGACCTTTCTTCTTTAATTGTCATTACTAATGTTATGACTTATTGTTGGGGCTTAAATATTAACCTGATGATTTCTTCATCAATAATGGTTTTTCAAGATTTTAATGTATGCTTTAACCCAACGTTGATATAAAATTCGTGTTTTTCAAAATTCATGGTATAAATAATTGAAACAAAAGCATGTGACAATGAGATAACACTACAAAATTACATAGTTTTGTAACTATTAGTTTTATATTACTAGGTTTTTTACAATAAATACAAATAAATTTGTTAGTTATAAAATTGATTAATTGATAATATATAATAATATTTTAATTTAACAATAATTTCAATTACATAAAATTTAAATAAACACATAACAATTAAATGATTATTACATTTTAAACCCTTATTTTCTACCTAATAAAGTCAAAATATTTTTCATGGTCTTTCCATTTCTTTAAAGCATGTTAAATTTATCTTTACGAGAATTTCATATGCCAAACACATTTTTTGTTTTTTTTTAATCTTTCGTGAAAATTTCATGTGTGAATGACATGATATTTGTCTCAACCCAACCATCAGTACAAAAAAAATTACATTTAACGAGGGTTATTTAGCAAAGGTTAATATAACCTTAGCAATGAATTAACTTAACTAAGGTTTTTAAAATCTCTGTTAAATTATAAAGGTTTAGTGTTAAACTTTTATAAAAATAGTGTAGGTTTTCAAAACCTCCGTTAAATTACAAAGGTTTAACTTTAAACCTCTAAAAAATAGTATACGTTTTTAAAACCTCCCTTAAATTACAAAAGTTTAGTGTTAAACCTCTAAAAGGTAGTATAGGTTTTTAAAATCTTTGCTAAATTACAAAGATTTAGTTTTAAACTTCTAGAAAATAGTCTAAGTTTCTTTCAAACTCCATAAAATGTATACAATTATTACTAATAATATTTTTTCCAAATATATGTAATGTTCCTTAAAAATTATTTATTAAAAAAATACATGTAGATTATTTTCTTTTAAAAAAAACCTTCCACAATTAATTCACGTGAATTTTATTATATAAAATTATCATAAAGTAATTATACTTATTATGATTTATTTTTTAATAATTAAATTAAGTATTGTTATCAAATTAAAGAAAAGATGTTTTATTTTTATGATAATTTTTATTTTAAGAAATATGAAAGTAATTTTATAATAAATAAAATTAATTTGCAGCAAATTAAAGATCCATTTTTTAAATTATAAGACATTCTTCCTCAAGCCAAATTTCCTCTCACAGTCAACCACCCGATCACATTATCAACCCTTCCAATCCTCTTTATCTCCATCCTGGCGAAAACCCGGCGATTGTTCATGTTACTTCGCTTCTTACCGAAAGCAACTTTTATCAATGGGAAAAGGAAATGATGGTTGCCTTAGAAACCAAGAATAAGGAAAGATTCCTCTTTCCTGATTTTGTTTGTCCTCCAATCTCCGACCCTCTACATGATGCCTGGAAGCGATGTAATAGAATGGTGATTTCTTGGCTCACTCGATCCATGACTCCAGCCATCAAGCATTATGTGATGTGGATGGAGACCACTGCTAAAATTTGGAAGGATCTCAAAGATCGGTTTTCCCATGCTGACAAATTTCGCATTGCTGATCTTCAGGATCAAATTCAAAATTGTAAACAAGGAGATTCTTCTATTTCTGAATACTATACTCGATTGAAAATCATGTGGAAAGAACTTGAAATGTATCATTGTGTTCTTTCTTGTTCTTATTCACCGCCCTGTTCTTGTGGCCTTCTTCTCAAACTTCAAAAAGAGCGTGAAGACGACCATGTCATTCGGTTTTTGCGTGGATTAAATGATACCTATGCGCATGTTCGTTCCCAAATTATGTTGATGGACCCAATGCCTACACTGGTCAAAAGCTTTTCTTTGGTTTTGCAACATGAAAGAGAATTTATTAGTATTTCTCCCAATATTTCTTCACAAGATTCAATAGCTTTCACTGCTTCCTCAAAAGGCACATCAACTTCAAACAAGAATGGTTCATCTAGCAAACCTACGGGTCGCAATACAAAATATTGTGACAATTGCAAGAAAACCAATCACACCATAGATACTTGTTATTGGCGTATTGGTTTTCCTCCTGGCTATTGAAAATCTGTTCGTAACACCATTTCCAACCCAAATGCTTCGACCAGTTTGCCAAACGTAAATTCAGCAACCTCCTCACAATCTCCTTCCTTGGCTGACAGTTCTAGTCATGATCACTTTCAATTCTCTAAAGAGCAATATCAAGCCCTCATGACCCTTCTCCAACAGACCAAGGATCCTTCTTCTTCCATCAACCATACCACTACTTCATCAAACACTACTTCAGGTGCTGGTTTTTATTACTCTCACTGGATCTTAGATAGTGGGGCCACATATCATATTTGTCCCTCTAAATTTTCTTTTGTTTCTTTACATTCTATCGCACCCATTCCTATAAAATTACCAAATAAAACTACTGTGTTTGCAAAATTTGCTGGCACCATTCATCTTGGTTCTTTAACTCTCAAAAATGCTCTTTATGTACCAAATTTTTCTGTTCATTTAATCTCCATTCCTAAACTCATTTCCACTCTTAATTGCATGATTTTATTTTGTGACATTCATTGTTTCATCATGCAGACATCCCCTCTTCAGATGATTGGTACAGTTAGACAACAACATGGCTTATTTTACCTACAACAATTCAGTGACTCGGTTCTGAACAGAAACATTTCTCATAAGCCTTGTTTTCCTGCACATTTTTCTTCTGTAATGACCATTGATAATTCTTAGTTGTGGCATCTCGCTTAGGCCATACATCTCATAAAGTGTTGAAACATTTATCTTCCATATATACTGATATTCCGTTTCAGTCTTTACCACCATGTGACACTTGCCATTTTGCAAAGCAAAAGAAATTACCTTTTTCACACAGTCATAATCGTGCTTCCAAGTTTTTTGAGTTAATCCATGTAGATATATGGGGTCCTGTTTCTCATACTTCTCTTGATGGTTTTCAATATTTTTTAACGGTTGTCGATGACTTCACAAGATTTACATGGACACATTTTTTAACTGTTAAGTCTGCTGTTAAAACTATCCTACCATCTTTTGTTCAACTAATAGAGACACAATTTACTGTCAAACTTAAGAAAGTTCGTTCAGATAATGGAAGAGAATTTTTCTTACATGATTTCTTCTCTAGCAAAGGTATTTTACATGAGGTATCGTGTGTTGAAACCCCTCAACAAAATGGGATTGTTGAGCGGAAACATCAACACTTGCTTAATGTTGATCGTGCTTTACTCTTTCAAGCTAAATTACCGATATGTTTTTGGTCCTATGCCATAAAACATGCCATTTATCTTATTAACAGATTACCAACTCCTTTTTTAAAATTAAAATCCCCTTATGAACTTGTACATGGTAATCCACCTGATTTACATCTCTTACGTGTTTTCGGATGTTTAGCTTTTGCTTCTACTATTAAGGCTGCACGCACCAAGTTTGACAATAGAGCCTCTAAATGTGTTTTCTTGGGTTTTAAAACTGGAATTAAAGGTTATGTTTTATATAATCTCACCCACAAATCATGCTTCATATCACGCAATGTTCTTTTTTATGAGACACATTTCCCATATGACAAAGCGGATTGCCATTTCCCACACACTGATCAGGTCAAGGACATTATCGATCCACCTTATTTTCCCAATTTGATACAATTTGAAACAGATTCTGTTACTACCCTTATACATGATGAGGTTTCTGTTTCTAAATATGATGCACCTTCAAGTTCTGTTCATTTTCCAGCCACTGAATCTGTTGCACGAGTTCCCACTCGAGTAAGAAAGCCACCTTCCTATCTAGCTGACTATCAATGTAACAATGCTTCTTCCCCTATATCTTCTTCTACTGTTCTTTATCCTTTGGATTCTTACTTATCTTATTCACAATGCTTTTCTAACCATATTGCTTTTTGCCTTTCTGTTTCTGGTACAATTGATCCCACTTCCTACAAAGAAGCAAGTCAACTTGAATGTTGGAGGAAGGCTATGATGGTTGAATTGCAAGCTCTTGAACGAAATAAAACCTGGTCGTTGATTACTCTTCCTCCTGGGAAGAAAATTGTAGGTTGCAAATGGGTTTACCGCACCAAACACCGTGCAGATGGCTCCATCGAATGTCATAAAGCACGCCTAGTCGTGCAAGGTTTCACACAAACAGAGGGGGTCAATTTTTTTGAAACCTTTTCTCCTGTTGTCAAGCTAACTACTTTCAGGTTTCTCTTATCTTTTGTTGTCTCTTCTGGATGGTTTCTCCATCAATTAGATGTAGACAATACATTTTTACATGGTGACCTCCATGAAGAGGTTTATATGCGTCTCCCTCCCGGGCTCCAATCATCCTCCCCCAACATGGTTTGCAAGCTGCATAAGTCTTTATATGGGTTGCGTTAGGCCAGCAGGCAGTGGAATGCGAAGTTGACATCTGCCTTACTTTCTTTTGGCTTTGTTCAAAGCACCGCTGACCATTCGCTTTTCACACATAATAAGGACCATTCTTTTACGGTCTTTTTGATATATGTTGATGATGTTGTTCTAGCCGGCAATGATTTATCCTTCATTAATCACGTCAAGCACTATCTTCATGCTCAATTTCATATTAAGGATCTTGGTGATCTTAAATATTTTCTTGGTTTTGAGGTTGCTAGATCTCGTCGTGGTCTTGTTCTCAATCAACGCAAATATTGCCTTGACATTTTATCTGAGTTTGGTCTTACTGCATGTAAACCAATCAACACACCTTCTTCACCCACTGTGAAGTTAAATGATGATACTAGTGATTTGCTAGATGATCCTATCAATTTTCGACGCTTAATTGGCAAACTAGTTTATTTGACGAACACCCGTCCAGATATATGCTTTGCTGTTCAACAGATTAGTCAATTCATGTCACAGCCGAGACAACCTCATCTTCAAGCTGCTTTTCGAATCCTCAAGTATCTCAAAGGTGCACCGGCCAAAGGTCTATTCTATCTCGTCAATAATCCCCACAAGCTTCAAGCTTTTTCTGATTCAGATTGGGCAACTTGCAACACCACAAGGAAATCTATAACTGGTTACTGTGTTTTCTATGGTAAATGTTTGATCTCTTGGAAGTCCAAGAAGCAGAATTCTGTCTCACGCTGCTCCACCGAGGCTGAATACAGGGCTCTAGCTTCCCTAGCTTGTGAATTACAATGGTTGAAGTATATTGCTGCTAATTTAACCATGTCCATTCCTATGCCCTTTGCAGTTTATTGTGACAATCAATATGCTATTCAACAAGCCAAAAATCCCTCATTTCATGAACGTACGAAACACATAGAAGTGGATTGTCACTTCATTCGATCCAAGGTTCATGAAGGTCTTCTTATTCTTTCTCATGTTCCCTCTAAACATCAACTCGCGGACATGCTTACGAAATCTCTCTTTCCCACTGCTTTTCAGACCAATATGAGCAAGATGAGGTTGCTTAACATCCACACTCCATCTTGAGAGGGGGTATTAGGACAAGATTTATAAATAACTGTTTTTCAGTTACTTTGTATATGGTTATTTTCAGTTTCGTTTCACATTTATTGTGTTGGGTATATAATTCATGTATCTTATAACTTTCTGTGTTCGTTGATCAATAATATTTTTGGCTTTTATCCTTTAAGCCATTTTTCATATCATTATATCTGTTTCTCCAATATGTGTCTATAATCTAGGTTTTATTTGTTTGAATTTGGATTTGTTGCTCCCCGAGTATACAATGAATCGATTTCAACTTCCTTTCAATTTCTTTATCGATTTTGCAGAGCTTTTTTGCCTTCATTGTCAATATTTAGTTCACTGCAAAAGTTTTCAGAGGGAGTATTTTAAGAATTCCTGCTTAGTAAGTGAAATTTATTCTCTTTATGTTTTGGAAGCATTTCTAATTTTGAATTGATTTTTGTTTGCTCTCTCTGTTGTCAGTTAATCAATTCGGCTGAAACATTTGGTGACATCGTTATTGATTATCCGTAAGCTATCAAATGTTTGCTAAATATCATTTTTTGTATTTATCTTTTATTTCTCTTACTCCACTATTTTAATTTTTTATTTTAACTTGATGGTTCCTTATGTGCTCTATAGTTATGTGGAATGTACATCAACAACAATTCAAGCTTTGGCATCATTTAGGAAATTATCGCCGAGAAGAAATACAATGTTGTATAGAGAAAGCCGCTGCCTTCATTGAAAAAATACAAGCTTCAGATGGTTCATGGTATGCTCCGCCTATTTGGGAATTTTCTACTGATATTGTGTATAATGGTAAAGTGTGTTTTTTGGGATATTCACACATCTCATATTTGGTCTATACGCTTTTTTCTTCCTTCCTGCTTCTGTTTCTGCATGGATTTGAAATTAATATTATGCATTGATTTAAGTTGTCAACATTCCTTCTTATTTTTTTAGCTAGTATCTTTTCATGTGCGTGTCTGTCTTTTGTTCTACAGACTAACAAGAGAAAAGACCCTTGTAGTGTTGCTGATTCAAGATTCTCAATATAATGTGGAAGTTAATTGAATCATTTTATGTTTTGAGAATCATTGCAGTACTTCATGATAGTTTTTGCTGACTAATATTGTACTTGAATTTGAATTTGAATTTGTATATTTGTTATACTTTGATATACATTTAGTCATCTATAAATAATTTGTCAATTTGATGAGTTTATATCTATTTATGTATAATTTCATTAAATATAGATTAAAAAAATAAAATAAATGTAAATAATTGTGATTGAAAAAATATATATGAATACATAAATGATAAATGAGTAAAAAAAATATAATAATAATAATTTAAAAATCTATGGTACTTTACGGAGGTTTTGAAACCTATAGCATTTTACGGAGGTTTTGAAACCCAGGGTATTTTAGGGGGTTTTGAAACCCATGGTATTTTATGGGGGTTCTGAAACCTATGTTATTTTATGGAGATTCTAAAACCCATAGTATTTTATGGAGGTTTCAAAATCCACGATATTTTACGGAGGTTTCAAAATTCATGGTAATTAACCGGGAGTTTTAAACCCACAAAACTTAACTAAGGTTTTAAAACCTATGTTAAATACAAGAGGATTAAAAATCTCCGTTATTGATTGGTGTTTCCTGGGGTTCGTAGAAACCCCGACTAACACATTCTCCAGGGATGACTTAGCGGGAGAAATCGAAACCCCGGGTAAAGAACTTAGTATAGATTTTAACCCTGGGTAATGTAAAAATAAACCTCCGTTAAAAATATTTTTTCTTGCATTATTCCTTTATTGATTGTTTCTTTACACTTAGTTTATTTCTAACAAAAATAAAAAAAATATACATGTATATTTTTCTTTTCTTAAAAAATTTTAATATTTTCATTTGAAATATAAGTAGTTTTCTTTTTAATTAACTTCTCTTTAAGAGTAAAATGGTAAGTCTAATTTGAATTCTATTCTTAAGTGATAATTGATCTCAACTCTTTACTAAGAAACAGAAATGACTCGTCCGTAATAATAATGGAAGTTATTTTTAAACTATTCGTATGATTGTATATTATCAGTTACCGGCTATAAATCTTTTTTTTAATCACTGACAACTATAGAATATATCTTTTTTTTCTTCTCATTTTTTGTTTTATTAATAAATATTTATAACGATATATACCTAAACATGTTCTTAAATATCTCCACTTATGGTTATAAATATCTTTGTGATAATGACCCTTTATTCTTTAACTTCTTATAACTTATGTTTAAAAAATAATAGTCACCCTCTCAACATATCTTAAGAGTTTCAAAATTAATAAAGAACTTTTTATACGTAATTTCAAGAATGCCAACATTTTTTCTTTCGGCTTATTTGTTAGGTAGAAAAAAAAAGACAAATATTCAAAGAAAATTAAAATAAAAAATAATAAAAATTATTAGAATAAAGTAAATGTAAATTAAATTACATAAATAAAATATTTAATAAAAAAGGGGAAACAAAATAGAATTTTATGAATTTTATTTGTTAATCCTTATTTATCTTTTTTTTTTCTCTCGTTTTTTTTTTTTTTTTTTTTTTTTTTTTTTTTTATGTTTTCCAACAGAACAATACAATTACTAAAGGCCCACATTTAATTTTGGTATGGATAACCTTAGTTTGGTTATTGCTTTCTGCACCACTCAATTATTAACTGTACTTGTGTAATAAGATGAAAAAAGACAAACACTCTTTATCAGTGTCCCACACCATCACTATTGGGTTTTTCTTCCTGCAACCCCAATATTTCTTCTGCACCTCCAAACTTTTCATAAATTCCAAAACTACCCTTTTAGTATTTTAAAATCTTAAATCAATCAATTTCTATTTCTCTCTCCTATTTAATGCCTCACTTTCTTTTCACTCAACCCTAGCCGCCGTACACCCTCCAGTCTCTCATCTGCCCACTTTCCTCCTCTCTAACGTGCCCCACTGCTGTCTATTTTTTTATCCGCTCTCCCTCTTCCCTTCACCATTCCTCTCCAACAGGTAAGTAAACCTATCCCTGTTGTATATTTTAATTTTTTAATTTTTTGTTTGTTTCTGCCATGTTTGTTGTATGGTATGTAGTTATTTTTTTATTTGAATATAGATTTGTAAAAACACGGGAGTCGATTACGGAAGTAGACTTCCATAAAACCAATTTCGGTAGTGTAGACGACGCAAAAAAAAATGGCACTTACGGAAGTCGACTTCCATAAGCCATCAATACCGGAAGTCGACTTCCGTAGTTAAAACTGAGTGACTTCCGTAAACATTATTGACTTCCGTAAGAGCATATGATCGGTAGAGTGTGGTGCGACTTTCGTACGCGACTTCCACTTCCGTAACGACGTGTTGCGTTATTTTGTTTTACTTAATTTTAATTTTAATGTAAATAATTTTGATATTAATTAATTTTAATTATTATTAATTATAATTAATTATAATTTTAAATAAGTAAAATTTAGAATAATTAAAATTTTAGTTATTTACGATTTTGAATAATTTTAATTTTATTTAATTTTATTATTGAGTAAATATAATTTTAAAAAATTAGAATTTTAAATAATTAGAATTTTAAATAATTATAATTTAAAATAATTAAAATTATAGTTATTTACGATTTTGAATAATTTAAATTTAAATTAATTTTATTATTGAGTAAATATAATTTTAAATAATTATAATTTAGAATAATTAAATTTTTAGTTATTAACGATTTAGAATAATTTTAATTTTAATTATTTTTATTATTGAGCAAATATAAATATAAATAATTGTAATTTAGAATAATTAAAATTTTAGTTATTTATGATTTTGATAAATTTTAATTTTAATTAATTTTATTATTGAGTAAATATAAATTTAAATAATTATAATTTTGAATAATTAAAAATTTAGTTATTTACGATATTGAATAATTTTAATTTTAATTAATTTTATTATTGAGTAAACATAATTTTAAATAATTAAAATTTTAGTTATTTACGATTTTGAATAATTTAAATTTTAATTAATTTTATTATTGAGTAAATATAAATTTAAATAATTATAAATTTAAATAATTATAATTTTGAATAATTAAAATTTTGGTTATTTATGATTTTTGAATAATTTAAACTTTAATTAATTTTATTATTGAGTAAATATAATTTTAAATAATTATAATTTTGAATAATTTTAATTTTAATTAATTTAATTATTGAGTAAATATAAATTTAAATAATTATAATTTTAAATAATTATAATTTTGAATAATTAAAATTTTAGTTATTTACGATTTTGAATAATTTTAATTTTAATTAATTTTATTATTGAGTAAATATAATTTTAAATAATTATAATTTTGAACAAATTTATTTGAAATTTATTTTAATATTAATATAATATAATATAATTAATTAAAATATTAATTAATTTTATTTATAAATAATTATAATTTTGAATAATAATAATATATTATAATTTTGAATTTAATAATTATAAATAATTATTATTTGTAAAAATTATAATTATTATTTATAATTTTGGATAATTTTAATTAATTATATTGTTCGAATAATTTATTTTTAATGACAGACATGGCTGGGACAAGAGGAGCACATCGTGGTGGCTCAAGTTCTTCACATGCTGAGGCTTCTGAGCAAGAGCCTAGGCAGAGACCTACTGCATCTGTTCGTAGAAGAGGTAAGGGTCGTCATAGAGAGAGTGGTCCATCATCTCATGGGGAAGCTGGTTCATCAACTGGTCATGGAGAAGCTGGTCCATCATTACCAACTCCTACAGATATTCATGAGGAGCAAGAAAATATAATTCACCATGAGAAGGTTGTTGCTAGGCAGGACCACGATGTTTTAGGAGGATTTCCTGGAGGACCCGAGGATACATCTTTGTTGACCGAATTTGCTGATCATGTTGCATGTGCTATTTGGGATGACCAGGTTAGTATTATACTTTAATAATTTATTTGTTGAAATTGGTGGATGAATTTAAAATATTTGTATAATGGTTTTTATCAGGACCGAGTGGACATGAAGTTAGTGTCCCATGGCAAGAATACGATATTAAATGCATTCAACAATTTAACAGAATTAGGATGTGTCCAAAACAGATCACTAACCACTTCAGATTCTTCTTGACATCTACTCTAATGGATGTAATTATCACGATCTAACAACATCATCAAGTGTTGTAATTCAGTTCTTGAACCTCTCAACGATCGTTTATAAGTGTATCTTGCATTATAAATTTGCTTTATCGTTGTGACATTACACTCACTATTTTCTTTGAGAGTGAGTAGAATATTTGCTGGCTTGACTTGACTCTTGGACATGTCAACAAGCAAGGATTGTTCAGAAGATTTTAACCTCCCAGCAAATGGGTGACCAACTAGTGTATGAGACACATCATGGTTATGATATCCACACATTACCTTCAACATCCAACCATCTCCATTACAAATTGGTTTGCCTATGAGTTTAAATGGACAATCACATTTTCTTGTGCCAGAGACACTAGGCTGAACATCAGATTTATACTTCCTATACTTACCACCCCTTTCACAGCCTAACAATACATACGTTTTCCTCCCAGGTTGACC
>Ga0214542_1007263_pt1 | contig 19416 bp, 6 predicted proteins | sample CNSS1metaG_FD_160096 | JGI IMG/M metagenome (GOLD analysis project Ga0214542, IMG submission 160096) | Root nodule microbial communities from cowpea collected in UCLA plant growth center, Los Angeles, California, USA - CNSS1 | ecosystem: Host-associated > Plants > Roots > Nodule | place: USA...
CATACAATTTTTCCAAAATTTTAACTTTGTAGAACATGATTTAATAAGCTTTATTCTTTTGTTGAGAGATGATAAAAGGAAAAACAAAATTAAGGGGAAAGAATAATACCAACGAGTAGTATAAGGTTAATAAAGAAAAAATAATACATTAAATTAAATATTTATTATTTTGCAAAGAAAAATTTTAAGGAAATTAAAAATATTAAACAAGAACATAATGTATCAGAAACTAAATTATTATATTAATAATGTCTTTAAGCATCCTCTATAATGTTCTATTTTATAATAATAATAGTAATATAGTAAAGAAAAGTAGATCATTAAGTGATGGACTAAACTTTTTAAACTGCAGAATATGAATTATGAAAGCATTTATATGCAATGAAGCAATTTTAAATTGGAGATTAAGTTAAATATTAGTTGAAGGAATCGCAACCCACAGAAATAATCAATGACTTGCACATGATGACTTGGATTGTTGTGGGTAAAGAAACATAAACCGACACTTGTTTCATTTTTAAATGATACCTTCAACTCTGTGAGGGAGAAAGATGACACTTATTACAGACAATTGTCTTGTGTGTGTGTGTGTTTTTTGTTTTTTGTTTTTGGTTAAATTGACATAAAAAAATAAGTTGCCAGATTAAATTTTTATCTTTTTAACTATGATATATAAATTATATATTATTCATCATAGAAAATAATAACTAGTAGTAAAATACCTTACAGGAAACACTAAAACATTAAAAGAAATCACTATAATGATAATTTTGATTTTGACATAGCTATGTCAAAATCTACTCTTAAAAGTCTACATTATTAAAGATGTTGCATAAACCAAACAAAACCTTCCTCTAAATATAGATGTCACAATGTAATAAAGAAATTGATAGTATAATAACATTATTAAACTACTGAGGGAGACCTTAAACTTTACTTCAAAACCAAAGTTTTATGATTACTAAGTGCATTTTTCTTGTAATATATTTTATTGTGTATCACTTTGTTTGAGAATCTAACATCCCATTCATATATATTACATGTTTGATTTGTGCAATATTTAAAGTGGGTGCACATTCTGTTACTCTGTATGTAGATAGCTTAATAATTAATAATGAGTAATTAATGAAAGCTTCGATTATTAGTGGCCATTAGTGTTGTCTGACATTCATTCAGGTGCAGATGGGAGATGTATATAAAATAAGTGTCCAACCTTTAATTTAATGAGCATTTTGCGACAACATTGGAGCAAAGTTCTTTGTAAAAAGGGAACCATATCCCAATCATCATAGCACAAAGAATTAATCATGTGCGTGTGTAAGGTATATATAAGGTGATGGATTTGGTTTTGATTGATTTGGTTCAAAGGCTCTATAAATAATTGGTGATTTTAGTTTGGTATAAGTGGATGCAAAGAACCTAATCACAATAATTGATTAGTGATCACCACCCTCTTACGCAACAAAAACTTGGCTCAACAAGCTTTTTGAATCCTTTCAATCTGCTTAAATCAACACATTTAATCAGAAACCATTTGTTTATGGTTGGTGTGTGATACACAGATTAAAGTATTTAGGGATAAACTTGTTTCAGAAAGATTTTTGATAGGGAAAGGACGAACCTTATAGAAGTGCTTTTGGCCCCTCTCCCTTGTTTTTATTTTTTTTTCTTCTCACTTTATTTCGACCAGCAACTTACAAAATGTTTTCAATTTGAATAAATATATTAGGAACAAGAAATCTTCAATCTAGAACACTATCGTCTTTATCTCTAACAATTATTCTATTAACAAAAAAGAAATAAGATAAAAAAAGGTGAAAATCCTAAAATTAGAGAAAAACTACGACCACAAGATAATAATATTATATGAAAATTTGTACAATACATAGATTATCCTCTCATGTCCTTTGACCCCAAGTATACTCACACTCTCCAAAGCAAAACCTGAACCTCACAACCTATGATGCATCGACACTTCAATTTAGGTCACGTATTCGTGTTCGATACTTTATTGATACTTAACAATTAAGTATCTAATTTATAAAATTGTAGTAGATTACAAGAAAATCTTTGAATAATGACCAATTTTAGTGAAAAAATATAATTAGTCACTATAGTGATCAATTTATGTATAAACTAAACATTATTGTAACTAAAATAGTTCAGAAAATTATAATTGGTCTCTAAATTAATAACTAAAATAGTTTCTATTATAAATTAGTTTATAAATTGGTTACTAACATTAACTACCAAGGTTTTGACTACTAAAATAATTGGTCTCTATTTAGAAAATTGGTCTCTAACATATCTTTTGTTACTATAATTGGTCATTATTTAAAAGATTTTTTGTAGTGGTATTTTTATGATGACAAAAATTTATATTTTTTGTGTTGAAGACTTTAGTACATATGATTTTAATTTGGATTCACACAATAACAGTTATATATTTCTTATATTTTTAAGAATTATTAACACTTTTCAATATTCATATATTACATAACTATCGTGTATCATATCATATTACTTCCAAAATAAACGTATCGACGTATCAGATACGTGTCATATTCGATACATGCATCGTATTCATGCATTATAGCTCACAACACTCTACTACAAGATACTACAAAAGTATAAGAAAATTCAAATACATGCTTAAAATATGTTAACTGGGACAAGAAACATCATGGACTTAAAGTCCATTATATCACTACTACCTAATCCCTATGTTATCCTAGACGATGCGAAATTTTTCAAAATGTATTATTTTTAATAAGTCCAACAAAATCAAATATTTGTTTGGTCATATAGAAAATGTCTACAAATGGAAATACTAACGAAACAATTTAATTATGAAAAGTTTGATTTTTTTAAGCAAATGTGCATGTAAAAGTTAATAATGTAAAAGTCAATCTTCATAAATTTTCAATTAATATTGAAATGAGTCTCTGACGTTAACACCTAGATCAAATCATTAACAAAAATATACGGAAAATATGATATAACATAAATTTGTGAAAAAATATATAAATAATTAAAGAAAAAGTGTATATCATTCTTTTTATTTAAATATTATAATATTTTTCCAAATCAATGGTTTGTCACATTTTCTTTTGCTAATTTTAGACAGAATTGTGGGTGAGTGAGTTCTTTATGTTAATTGAATTAAGACATCTAATGTGTTTGGATTGAAGTTAAAAAAATAAGTTTCTTTGAAAGAAACGAAAAAATCTCGTTGAAAAAAAAACATTATAATGTTATTTTGAAATCAACCAGCATTTTGTACTAAATGAAAAAGTAAAAGAAAAATGTCAAACATTTTGTGTGAACGTGAGAAGATGTTTAGGTTCTGAAATGTGAAAACAAACACACACACTTAAACCTAAAATAAGAAGTGATGCTAAAGTGTAAGTAAATTAAATATTCTCCAAAAAAAATATTTACTAAATTTAATTAGATAGTTTTCAAGAACAATAATGATTCTTCTTGTTGTTGATATAGAGTGTTGACAAGATGGAAAAGAAAAAAAAAAAATCGTTTAACTATCTCGAGATTTTGTTAAATCACTTATGTTATAAAAAATATGAAAGTTTTATGATTTTATAAGACACCATGCGTGACTGGAATGTTCATGAATGTAAAGTAGCATAACTCAAGCCCATATGCATGAACAGCCCTCATGAAACTCTGTTACATATTAATACTATAGCTTAAAAATTCACTTAGAACACGTTTTAAAACTTGCAACATTTAATACAACTTCATTTCATATGTGCATCACCATATATACTAAACTAATTCAATACGTCTTTTGTTTTATCAGGAAAACTAACTTTATTAAAGCCTCTAGCCACCTAAAAAATACCTTTTTTTTTAAATTTCTAATAGATTTTTTCTTAAAGTCTAATAAAAGAAATTGATTTCCATTCTTTAATCAATGCCCAGACCAATTGAAAAAAACTACTTTAAACACTGTCTTTCTAGAAATAAACATCTTTAAATTTGTATGGCGGCTCATGCTAACTTCATTCTCTCTTTCCTCTTTCTCTCTTTATATATACTATTTTCTTTTTTCTACTATTTTTCAATATTTGTTGTCCAATATATCTAAATAAAATTTGGAGAAACTACAAGTTAATGTGGGGGTAAATTGTTGGAAACTAAGAGATGTCCAACCTAGGTTGATTTGTAGGAAATATATAGTGAGAGAAAGAAAAAATATGGTGTAAAGTGTTGATATGTTTATGTAGATGGATATATTGAGGAGTTATGGAGATTAATAAATGGTGGATATGAAACATGAGTAAAGAGAATTGGATAAGAATGTGCATGAGTGGGTGGGGATGAAACTTTGGCAGGTTGTGAAGAATGGAGGAAAAACTTGGCCACTAAATTCTAAAGGATAAATCAATTTTCAGAACACAAAAGTGCATGAGTTAGGTGGGAGATGGAGAATCAATATCACTTACCAACGTGCTTAATTTCACGTATTTTAACTTTTCTTTTCTTTTTGAATTTTAATTTAGGTTAAAATATCTTTTTAATCCCAATTTTTGTCGAGTTTTGTCAAATAATTCTTAATTTTGGTTTTGTATTTAAATAGGTCTCAATTTTCGTTAATTTTGTTCAATTGGGTCTTTTTTTGCTAACACCGTTTAAATCATTAACGGTCATGAATAGTGACTGTCACGTGTCATTTCGTGGTTTTTTTAAATTTTTTAAACAGTATTAGTAAAAAAGGATCCAATTAAACAAAATTGACGAAAATTTGGACCTATTTGAATACAAAACCAAAATTAAGACTTATTTGACAAAACTTGACGAAAATAAATTGAGAAAAAAAAAATTTAACCTTTAATTTATATATAAGTTAAAATTAACTTATGAAGAAGTTTATTTTGTTTTATTTTTTATTTTTTCTTTTATATAAATTATTTCTGAAAAAAAAACATTTGAATCATTCTACAAGGTGATTCGAGCCTAAATGTACATTCTGTCTCAATGAAACTCCGTGACTAATTCTATTCTTTTCTTTTATATATAGATAAATATATAATACTGGTTTTAAGTCTAGATGCAGGGTATATATATAATAGAAGTAGTAAAATGTTGTGATGATAAAAAGAATCTGTGGATAGTAATGAAGGTTGAGATTGAGAACACAGTCAGAATTGCATGGAAGCTACGTGTCTGTTCTTGTTTTGTAGTTATTTTTCTCGAATTGAGAATCTTTCAATGGAAGAAATGGTGGTTACTGTGTATAATTGGAAGGACACTTTCGGTCTGAAAAGAAGGTGCCTGACCTGGCTTCATGTGTGAGTCACTTTCTTCACTGGTCCCATTCAGCAACTCACCAATTTAGGTAGTTATTTTCCTCTGCTCATGCAACCAATTCATTACTAATTAAAAAAATCAAGAGTTTGTCGAATTGTTAGTATTTTGTTGTTAATGGAGTTGAATTAACAATATTTCTCACTTTTTTCTTTTAAACCTTTCGATCTAACCCTAAATGTTAGTAAAGGAAGTTGAATCCTAGGAATCCAATTATTTTTAGGACTGAACACTTACATTTATTGTTTTAAACCATAAAGGAAATATGTTATAGAAGAGGACGTGGATTGCTAAAGTGTGAATGTTGTGGAAACATAGGAATAAGATTGTTTTTCAGAATATTGTACTATACCACGAAGAAATATTCAATATAGTCTAACTGAGAATATGGACATGGTTGAAACATAAAAATATAAATATAAATTTCTCATTCTATGATTGGTGTCTTGGTCCCATACTTTGTTTAAGAGTCATAGGATATGAACCCTTTGAACTAGGGAGAATAATAGGATAGTTGTAGATAATCTCTCATCTATAACCTAGTGTTGGGAATATCTAAAAAAATAACAGATAATTAAGTGGAAGGAAAACCGAAATCAAATCTTCCCTAAATAACTAAATAAATAATATGAAAAATAATAAAATACATAAAACAGAGAAGGGAAGAACTAATAAACACCAAAACTTTTAACGTGGGAAAATCTCGATATGGAGGAAAAACTCACGGGACCTAGTCCAATAAAATCTTCCACTAGTAAAATGGGTACACCACAAGTTCTCTTAGAAATTTCAAGGATCAACATAGTATTATTTTCTTCACCAACAAGGTGAATAATAAACTCAATGAGTACTCTAAATAAACAATAGAGGGAACCTCAATATATGAGAAAGGAATAAAACATTTCCTCTAAGGTAACTTTTTTGCACAGACTTGCATATGATAAATTGGTTGTTCTTTTCTTCTTTTTCACTCTCTTTTATGACTTCTCTCTTTTCTCACTAGAGGCACTCACAACTTCTGTATCTCTGTTTCTCACTCTATTTTCTCTATTTTTTCTCATCACACACCTGTTGCAAGGATTACATATTTAAATTGCATGATGGGCCGGAAGTCTATATATAAAAATAGTTTCTTTTTTTTTTCTTAATTAAATCAATGTGGGCCTAATAAATTGGTGATCCACTTGATATGAAGTAATACCATCATTAGGGTATTCCTTCTAGCTATATTTGTTTAGCAAAAGCTGTAGTGAAAGATATATGAAGATAATAGAGTTTTGGTATGTAAACTTTGATCTTAACATATCCTTTTAGATATATAGAAGAAGAATTTAGTATATATTTTTGTAAAAGGATCAGAGGATACCAACTATTCTTTATTAACATAAGTATATATTTTACCAATCCAAAACAAGAAAATAGTTGAACCCAAAATCTCTTCCTTTTCTCTTTCCAATCTTTATTCTATGTCACCTTTATAACTCCAATAGTTACCCACGTGTTTTCCTTACTCATAGATTTGCATTCAACCATTAACAATGGATCAAACATATCAAAGTTAAATCATCACAACTTTACATGTCCATTAATCCCCACTTCTATAAACATTGGTTTAAAACAAATAAAGAAATTCTAAAGATACATAATTAAGTATAATACCAGAAGAGTAATGTAGGGCAAATTAATGTTTAAGTCACAAACAATTATTAGGTAAATAATTGATAAGAAAAAATAAAATAAAATAATATAAATTTCACTATAATATCTTGTTTAATAATATTAATTATTTTAATATAATAAAAATAGTAGTGATAATAATTAAATAATTAATTATATTATTAAAAAATATTAAATAACAATTAAAAAAATTAATCAGTGACTATAATTTAAATATTATTTTATAAAAAAAATTATTAGTATCTATTGTGAATAAAAAATTATAATCGTTGTAAATTCAAATTGATATTTAATCTTAACTACTAAGAATTTAATCTCTAATTTACCATTTTAAATATTAATTTAGATACCAAATCTTTAATAGTTAATATTAGAAATCAATTTAAATTATAATTTATAAATTAATTATAATTTTTTATTTATAGTAAAAATGATTTTAAATATCAACAACTTTTAGTTTATAATTTTTTTCACAAAAACTAATTGCTATTTAATGATTTTAATAAAACCCTAAAGACAACAATATCTAGAATAAAAAATTTACACCCAATAATGATATATAATAATATAGAGTAGTCACCAATAATATTGTTGATGACTTTAATATGTAGTATAATAATGATGATATTTTAATATATTAAATAAAAAAATCAAAGTATTTGAATATTTTATTATAATTTGACAAAATAATTACCATATCTTATATGATCATATGTTAGTTGCTAAACCGTCTTTAAATAAATAATTTTTTTATACTTTTAACGTATATTATGATTAAGAATTTTATGAATTACTTATTAATATTTAATACTGTTGATATTATAAATGAAATTAATTTTATATATATAACTAATAATTGTAAAAAAAGTACAGGTATCCAAATGTGCAACTATTTTTAAGGAATCTTCTGAATTTTTAGGCAAGAATATGAAAAAGAAAAACTATATTTTAAGGAATATAATATTCTTTCATATTTTTTCAAACTGACTTGTGTTAGTGTACTTATATCACTTTACTTTAATAATTAAATATCTCGAGGTTTTGAAAGTTAATATGAAGAAAATGACATTTTCTTCATTACCATTGTAATACACTATGTGTCCTGAATTACCAATAAACAATTGCAAATTTCATTCTAAAATATAGAAAGTAAATAATCTATCAATTGTGAGTTCTTTTCCATTCAAAATTGATTTACCATTTCATTATTTAGAAAAAAGAAAAGTACAAATAGTAGAGTTTTTTATTTAAACTAGCAGTTCTTAAAAAAAATTCTTTTAAGTGAAATGAAAATTAATATAAAATTGCATAAATTTGAAAAAAAATAAACAATAAATTCTAATGAAACAATTAGATTTTAAGAAAAGGTTTTCATCTTCATGTTGAAATGAATTTGGTTACTTTCTGAATAAATTGAAAAAGAAAAATCATATGTATTTTGAGTTTTTCTTTGCATAAATAAATCTTCGAAAAGAAATGCCCGAAATTTATGGAGATATTTATCTTTTAGCGGTTGTAATTTTCTATTTTTTTATAAATTCTATGCTTAACTTCATAATAACTTTTTCTTAATATTTCTATAATTTTATCCAAATAAAAATGTTATTCTTTTTCTTCTGTATATTTACTTTACTTTTATCCAGATTGAAGAGGGAAATTGAGATAAATGATCCTTGATTAATATTTTTATTAACTTTTATAAAGACTGACCCAAAATTAATTCTAACACTATTTTTTATTTTATTAATTCAGTTTCTAATTAAAAATAATATAAAATACGTGAAATTTTACTTTATCATGGGCAGCCCACAGTTTTGCAACTGATGAACAGAAACCTGTTGGCTGTCAGAGCCAAAGTTAGTGTCAGTTTTACCTTGCCTCCACGTTATCTGATCACACCAAGAAACATTCAAATTTAACTTTTGCATTCAAGTCCCTTCACTTTGCACTTTTCCTCTTTCACGCTGTTCATCAATAAAAATTTAATTTTGTATATCTAAAAGACGTTTTAGATACAAAGGAACCTTAATTTGTATAAAATGGTTACTTCTGAAAAAAATATCCAATAACTGAGTATATTTTTAAATGTTTTTATTCACAAAATATTTATAGAAGAAAAAATCTAATTTGCTTATTACTTATTTCTTTATAATTAAGTTAAAATTAATTTATATATAAGTTTAAAATAAAATTTAAATCAATTATACTTTTTGTGAACACTTTCACTTCTAAAAAAGTTATACAATAATACATATTTTCATATAATTATTTCACAATTCTTTTACCATTTTAATTTTTTAGTCAAATAAATTTTAATTGTGTTCCTAAAATTACTAAAACATCAACTAGATATCATTAAAATAATATTCCTAGACATTATTAAAATATAATATATTTAAGAATAGAATTACGTACAAAATATCAACTCGTGTTTTTAAAATTAAAATTAGTACAAATTTAAATTAAATTAGGTAAAAGTTAAACAAAACCAGATAAATTAAAAAGAATACAAAATAACTTATCTATTTCATTTAAAAAAAATCTAATTTTTTCCTTAAAAACTTACAGAAATCTTAAATATGAAACACGTTTTTTTTCTTTTTTTACATGTATGGTGAAAAGACTAAAATGTCTTGCAGTAATAACGGAAAAGCAGGGGTCAGCAACGAAAATACGTAAAGAAAAAACCCCAATCAGAAAATAACGAAACCATGTCATCTTCCAACTCTGCCCTTTCCATGACTCTCCTATATAAACATTGTTTGAGTAAAGTAAGGTTTGCAAAACCAGAGGGTCTATCCCTTCTCTCTTCGAGAAATCCCAACACTAAACCGTTTCTTTGCTTCTCTCTCTACATTCACTTTCTCACTCTAAAATGGCGGCAGCTTCTAGAAAATCAAGCGGTCCAGTCCTCCGAACCCTCTCGCCAGTCGGAAGATTTCGCAGTTCCCGGCCACCGTCAGCGTCTTATTCTTCCACCGCCTTAGCCTCTCCAACCTCAACCCTCTCCACACGCTCCACCACCTTCTTCCACCGCTCCAGGTCTCCCACACGTGTCAATTTTTGCGGTTCTTCCGCTTCTGCCCGTTTCGGTTCAATCTCCCCGAACCGTTCCATTTCGGTCGCCGCCACCAGCGCTGGCGAGGTGGTCAAACGGCAGAGCCACCACCAGAAGCGGACCTGCATGTGCTCGCCGTCGACGCATCCTGGCTCGTTCCGGTGCAGCCTCCACAAGAACTTCGGCTCTCGCCCGGCGCCACCGCAGTATGCGCCGAATCGGTTCAACGTGCGGCGGTCGGCGATGACGAACTCGCTCGTGAAAAACCGCGGCGCGGAAGGCGACCTCGTTAAGAGAGCCTTGGCGTCCCTGATCCGGCCATCGTCGCATCAGCAGCGCCGCCGCGGTGACTTCCGGCGACAACCGAGCAGGCTGTCTCTGATGTCCAAAGCGGAAGAACATTCGTGAAGGTCTTCAATTTTGTCAACTCTCTGATTCGCCGCAACAGATTCAGATTTGGCGGCTTGGTCAAACGGTTGGGAACGGATTAAGTTTTTTTGTTACTTCTACATCCGATATCCATAAGATCGTTGTTTGTGCGTGTACATAATCTGGAATTAGAATATACCAAAGTAATAAATCTAAAATAGAACACGAATGATATATTAGTCAGTGGCTGCCATTAATGGCTATGCTTCAAGTTCTGATCCTAATTTCAACAAAACAATTTTGTTTATGATCGTCACTCAGTAGTTAAACACCTCTAAATCATATCTACTATTCCTCTGTCTAACTCTAAATTCTAAATTATATCTACTATTCCTCATTCTGACTCTAAATTCGATGTTTTCACCAAGTTCAACAATAACGTCACAAACAACAAAAACCGGGAATAATAGTGATAAATAAAAAAGCCTTAAATGTATATTTGAGTCGTTTTTTTTTTTTTTTAATTTGGTCATTATTTTAGTTTAGTGTTTAATTAAAATTTAACTTTTGTTAATTTGATCTTTTCTGCGAACTGCGTTTAAACGGTTAGCAGTCACATGCCTTTTTCTGTTTTTCTTTTCTTTTTTAATTTTTTTATTGTTTTTAAATTTAAATTTTAAAAAGTTGTATATGTAATCAAATCACTGTTGTATCACATGATGTTAGTATATGTTAGTTTGTAATTATTTTCCGTTATATATATTCGTTATTCTTATTCGATTAGTCATAATTTTAATTAAAATCGAATAATTTTATTCTTTTTGAGATTAAATTTATTTATTTATAAATATTATATTAATAATATTTTTATTTATTATTTTTGAAATTCAATTAAAAATTATTAAATTTAATTATAAATTAAATATAATTCTTAGATTTAATTTATTAAATCTAATATTTTATTTAAAATATTATTAAAATATAAACAATTAAATGTTTAGAAAAATATACTAACATTTCTAAAATTGAAATTTGAATCTAAAGCAATTAATAACTTTTATTATGTTTTAGATATTTAAACCTAAAATATTTTATATTTAATTTTAAATTTTTAAATATTAGTATTTTAGAATATAATTATTAGAAAACATTTACTAATTATATTTAAATCTAATAATTTATAATTAAATTAAAAAATAATTAATAAAAATATCAACTTTATAAAAAATATTAATTCTTTATAAAAAAAGTTAGATGTCCATTTCAAAAGAATAAAATAACTTATTTTTTGGCAAACAAATTTAAGAATATAGGAACATAATTGAACTAAAATAATGAATATATGAACTAAATTAAATAAAAGGAAATAATACACCCACAAAATGACATTGACACTTGGTAACTTGATACATGAATAATTAAAAAAGTTAATTTAAAAAAATAAAAAAATTAGGAGTTGACACATGGCATACACGAATCACAAACGTTAACTATTTAAATACCGTTAGCAAAAAGACCAAATTGACCAAAATTAAGATCTAATTTAATATTAAACCAAAATGAGGACCAAATTGAACGAAAATGATGAAAATAAGAATCAAATGTATATTTAAGCCAATAAAAAATGATGACATAAAATAAGTTAATACTTAACAAAGACAAGTGAAAAGATGACGATTATAAATGATCGACTCTTTTGTTATTCTTTTCAGCTTGGTATTTAGCTTCATTTTAGTTTTAGTGGTTGTGATAATTATGTACTAACTTTTAAACTTGAGCTTTATCTTAGTACCACTTAAAAGAATTCACTTAAAATTTAAGAATTTGTCAACGGGCTTATCGAAGATTTGACATGAATACTCTTACAATATTACATCATGTGTTATGTAAATCACTTAAAATTTTGTTCTTTTTTATACAATGATTTTAATCACTATAAACTTTATAAACTTTTTAATGTCTCTACTATCTTTCATATCAAATTCTTTGTCTTCAATTTGGTCTTTACTTTTATAATTTCAAACTTACTTTTATTGGCGATTAGAATATTATCAACATATGTGAAGTGATTTTTCCCTACAAATTTGAGATAACTATAATTGTTATATTTATTTTTTATGATTGTTCTACTAAAGTGAATCCATCTCCTTTTTCATAGTATTTTGAATTTTCTCCTTGTTGGTTATATTGAACAATATGCTTGTAGGCTCATCATCGTAATCATAAAAAAAACCATTATTTGTTGAAACATAATGATCTGTCCGGTTGACTCTTTGTTTAATGAAATCAACCTGTTAACTTTGTTTTCAATTGATTGAAAATACATGTTCCAGAAGTAATAGTATACTGAGTTATTGATCATTCTGATTCAATCAAAAGTGTTTATATAAGTTTAAAAGGAACTAAAATTTTTGAAAAGGCCAATTCAACCTCCTTCCTGACTAATTAATTACTTCTTTCATTACTTACATCCCAACCAACCTTCTACATATCTGCATTGACAGATCTCACTCTACTTCCATCAATTCCCTCATCCTCTTCAACCTCAATCTTCATCTCTATTTCAAAATCTACACACAACAACACTCCACCTTAGCTTCACCCAAATTATTCTAACCTCCAATTTAAATTTTCACAAATAAAAAAAGTGTCATAAGGCCAAATTGTATAAGTTTGGTCAAATCTAAATAGACCACAAGTGAACAAATAGCTTGTAAACTAAAAAACTACGTTTTTAGCTTCAATCACTTCATCATTAAGATTTTCCTTGTAATAATTTGAAATAAATAGCCCATGTCATTTTCTAGACAATTGGATTCCATCTTCCAAGTTGTGATTTGATTAAAAACAATAACAGTGTAGTGTTTCTCTACTAGCTTCAACCCTATGATTGATTTGATTAAAAGCATTAACAATGTAGTGTTTCCATAGTGGCTTCAACCCTATGAAGAGAGCAACATCTAGGAGGGTAAAGGAAACATATCCACAAGAAAGTTTGATTCAATGGATGCAAAACTATAACTAACATCGATATATTAAAAGAGATATCGAATCTATTGAGTTGAATGAGATTAAAGATTTCAATGTTGCTTAACTCTTAAACAACTTCTAGTAGTAGTTAGTTCTTAGTAGTGAGACCAATATAATAAAACTTAGAGGTTGTATATCCACAAAGTTATCCTAATTTATTAATTATTAATTAAATTTGAGAAAAAATTGAAACAAATTGAGATATTTTTAAATGATTTAGATAAATGTGAATAAAAATAACTTGTTGGCACATAGATCCATTGATCAAAGTGGGAGTCATAATTTTGAATTAAAAGAACAAAAATCGAATAGTTGAGAAAGGGACAAAAGGGCTTTAAGCTTAACAAAATTATAAAAGTCAAAGATGAAACTACTTTTAAAGAAAATCTACGATGAAGTTGCTTTAATTGAGGTACAAGTTATTATAAAGAATGTGGGAAGATGCTGAAAATATACTCCTTCTCAGACAAGTGTCTTCTCATAAACCACTTGTGAGTCTTTGACTTCAATGAAATATTTTCACTGCAAAGAACAGACACAATAGGCAAATAAATAAGAATCTAATGTGAAATTTAGGGTGGAAAAATATTCATATAATACTAATAATTTTGTTCCGTCGTTGAAAATTCTAATGAAAAACTCAGTTTGATGATCTGTTAACCAAAATATATATATATATATATATATATCAAGTTATTAAGTTTATTTTCTTTATAACTTAAATTAAATTTAAAATTCTTCATCAATTTTAATATTTTCAATTAAGTTTTTATTATTATTATTTATTTATTGGATATTAAAAAAAGTGTAGTGTATAATTAAGTTTCATTAAATAATGTAACTATTATCTTGTTTTTTTGTCTTCATGTATAAAAAATTGTGATGTTATGTAATTAATAAAACAATACTTATTATATAAAATCACAAAAATCTTAACTTTTTTTTAACACGTGAAAATGGGATAAGATAAAAGTGACGACAATTATTTAAAGAAAACATTAAACGATACTCAATGATCGAAAAATATGAAACTTTTAAGTACTCGATAGATAACAATTTAATGAAAATTCAATTAAGAATATACAAATTTACAAGAGACTTGAAACTTAATTAAACTTTTCTCTCTTTAGTGTTACATCTTTATATATATATATATATATATATATATATTTATATTTGTTTTTGTTTTTATGTTGCTCTTTTCAATTCTAATTTTAAAATTTTAAGTATTACATCCTTATAAGTTTAGATTAATTCCTTTTTTTTTATGTTGCCCTTTCAGTTCTAATTTTAAAATGTCAAGTTGGAAGTTTAATCCATGTTCAAAATAAACTTTCACTTTTTAAATCGTTACTTCATTTTCTTAATGATTTAACCATTATCTAGTTTTACTTATATATGTTAAATTTTTAAAACCAGATCTTTGAAAATAAGCATAAGAACCTCTCTCTTTTTTATGTTGGTGGCCAAACTTAAATTTATTATTTTTGAATAAGATTATTAATCAGTATTGCACTTTCATCCATTTAAATAAAAAACCACGAGATTGTTAGCCTAAATAATTACAAAAAAAAAATTATAATTGATATTTATTTAAAGTTTAAGTAAGTTAATATATTTATTCTGTGCGTAAAACAACTACATATGTAAATACTAACCCTTAAACACGATAGAATTTAATCTAATATACTATTAGGTTAAAGAATCTAAGTTTAGGCATTACAATTTCATTGATTTGTCAGTTTTTTATTTGTACGTTACTCCAACGTATAGATTTTTTTTTATATATAGTTTATTAGCATCCATTATTAGGAAGATATATGAACTCAACCACACATGTTACTAAAAGTGTCAATATCGATAGTGAAGTTCTTGAACAATGTTACTAAAAGTTTGAACAACATTAGCAAGTGTGAATAGGTGAGTTGACACTTTCACGTTCTCTGCAAATTGAAAAGGTTGTTTTGTGACCATACCATTTGCAATGTCTCAATTCTGTGGGATGTTTCTGATTTCAATCAAAAGGTGGTGCTGTTTTTGCTGTCATATTCAGCCCATTGTTTGCATACAATACAGAGAATACTCAACGTGGGTAAGTGATTAATTATAAAGTTAGATGGAAAATATTTTTAAAACTGTTATCATTATAAAATGCCATGAGTTATCACTATTTATTTACGTAATTTTTTTATTTGATAAACAATATTTTCTGACATAGAATAAGAGATAATATAAGAAAATTGGAGTTCTGGTTGAAAGCGGTTAATGTTGATAATAGGTATGTGAGTTGGCAATGAGTCTAAAGGAAGACATTGTTGTCCTTTAGTGGAGAAACATGTTTTGGTGATATGGTTTTGTTGATTCTATGTGCATGCATGCATCATTATCTCATTAGAGAGGGAACCTAATTACAACATATGTATCAATTATTTTACTTTCAATAATTTATTATAGGTTACTTTTTTGTCACTTTGAGACCAATATGGAAAAATTATTATAGAAATCAGATTGTAGTTTGATTTTTTTTTTCAAAAAAAAAAAATATGATTAATTCACTGGAAAATGGAGTTATAAAGATTTCAATTATAATGACTATCACACATGTGTTATGTAATAAAAGGTTACAATAGGTTATACTTTATTTTGTAAAATTAAATTAAATTTAAAATTTATATTTTAACATGATATCAGAGTTATAAATTAAAATTTAATTGTGTAAAGTTTGTTTATTAAATCTATTATTTTACTTGTTATTAAATCAAATTTATCCATTAATATTTAGTTTTATACGAGATTTTGTAAGATAGAGTTAGATTTAAAATTAAATTTTGGTTAATAGAAAATATATATGTTCATTTAAATCTTAAGTATGGGATAAATAAAATTTATGAAAAAAGGTTGAGCTTTGTAGTACGGTGAGAATCAAATTTTGGTCGGATGATAAACATTAATGTAAAATTATAAAGTTATTTTTTTTTTCTAAGTGAAATGGAAGGGAAACTTTGTTGGAATGCACAAATTTGATTGAAGTAGAAGTTGTGAAAGATATGGAGATTGCAAACCTCTATGCAAACCACTACAAATGAAGAACATAGTCTTCACGTATTGTTGAGAATGCTTATATATAGGAGTTGAATGTGGAATCTTAAGAAAATATTTTAGGAGTCTCAATTCTTTTATAAGTTTACAAAAATTTTAAAAATATCAAATATATATTAAAATAAAAACAAATTGTTTATATTTTAATTTATACATATGTCAAAAATATATTAGAAGGCTAAATCCTTTGAAGAATAAGTAAGCTCAACACATTCTTATGTAATTTTAGGGTGCTAAAATACTTTATATTGAATATATGTAATACCGATAAGGGGAATATGATAAAAATAAGAAATATAGTTTGTGTTCATATTAGTGTCACCTATTTTCTTTTTAAGTTTCTATTTTTTCTTTGATAATTTATTTTCATTGTTATCTATAATTTTTGAGTTATTTATTCTTAATTTTCAGTTTTTCTTTTTCCATGTTATATTTGATGTTCTTATTTTATATTACTTTCATAACTTTAGTTTTTCTTTTTCTTTTTCTCCAAATAAGTCATATTAGGTATTATTATAAACTTTGACATCTTAGCTAAGTTGACATCTCAAAGTTCATCAATTATTTTTCATCACATGAAAATTTATTAAAAAGAAAAAATAAAATAAACGAATACAAAGTATGGGGGACAACATCTAACTCATATGATAAAAATTACACCTCATGAAACACATGCAAACTATATCTATTATGAAAAAAATCTAAATAAATACGTGGAGGTAAAGTATTCAACCACATATCTTGTTTTCTATATATGAATTAAAGTTAAATTAACTAACTTATCAACACAATGATTTTCTTCACAAAAAACATGAGAAACTTTGAAGTGGACATGCTTACAAAAGTACAAGCATCGACATTATCTCCCTCAAATACTATAAGGAACCACTCGTTTATCCGAAAAATCATGATACACTAAAGAAGAATCACTTTCCAACCAAAGCCTTTGAAAGTCCTCCCTCCATACATGCTCCAATGCATAAATGACTCCTATAAATTCAACATAAATAGAAGTTTGTACTTTAACAAAGTTAAAAAATTACTCACATATTCACCTCGACTTCCACTAAAAATACCAACACAGGAAGATAAATCAGGACAACCCCTAGTTGCACATCAATATTCACCTTAAACCAATTGACGGTTAGTATTATGGTGTTTGATTTAGTCTCACATCGCTTAGAATAGTGAGATGTGGTTCTCTATTTTACTATATAAGAGACTCTATGTAAAGCTTTAAGATACACCAGAAATACAAATACTTCCTAGTGTAGTCGTGGACGTAGACATACACATTGTACGCCGAACCACGTTAAATTCTCTGTGTCTATTTTTCTCTCCTTTATTCTTTCCTTTATTGCCTTGTTCCTAACAATTGGTATCAAAGCCATTTTTCTTAGTATGCTCTGTGGTTGCAGCATTGTCTGATCTTCCACATCAGAAAAGATTTGGTTTCTATTTTTCTTCTTGGGGATCTCAGTTTAGAGAAGTAGTGGGAGCTTTGGTCAAAAGCTGCAGCAGGAGCTTTGGTCAAAGGCAGCAGGAGCTTTGGTCAAAGGCAGCAGAAGCTTTGGTCAAAAGCCGTAGCAGGAGCTTTGGTCAAAAGCCGCAGCAGGAGCTTTGGTCAAAGGCAGCAGGAGCTTTAGTCAAAAGCAGCAGGAGCTTTCGTCAAAGCAGCAAGAGCAATGGCATTGGAAGAAGGGAAGGTGAGGATTGAGAAGTTTGATGGCAGTGACTTCGGGTTCTGGAAGATGCAGATAGAGGACTACCTGTATCAGAAGAAGTTGTATCTACCCTTAACAGGGCAGAAGCCAACTGACATGGAGCAGGCGGAATGGGATTTGTTAGATCGGCAGACACTCGGTGTGATCCGGTTGACATTAGCCAAGAATGTTGCATTCAACATCATGAACGAGAAGACAACCGTAGATTTGATGAAGGCATTGTCAAATATGTATGAGAAGCCATCTGCAGCCAATAAAGTGTATTTGATTCGCAGACTAGTCAACCTAAAAATGGGTGAAGGTAACTCGATTACTAATCCTATTAGTGAATTCAATACAATTATTGCGTAGTTGACATCAGTGCATATAACATTTGATGATGAGGTGAAAGCATTAATCTTATTATCATCTCTTCCGGAAAGTTGGAGTGCAACTATTACTGCAATTAGTAATTCTGCAAGTAATAGTAAGTTGAAGCTTGATAACATTCGTGACTTGATCTTAAGCGAAGATGTTCGCAGGAAAAGTTCAGGGGAATCTTCCAGTTCTAGTTCTGGTTCAGCATTGAGTACTGAAACTAGAGGAAGAAGTAGCTAGAAAGGTCGTAATCAAGGTCGAGGCAGATCAAAGTCTAGAGAGAAATCAAAACTAAAATTCCGGAATGATATCACTTGTTGGAATTGTCAGAAAAGGGGTCATTTTACAAATCAATGTAAGGCTCCAAGGAAGAACAACAACAACAACAAGAGGCAAGATAGTGATTGTCGCAACCGGAATCGCGATCGGACGACGAACCAAAAAGAAAACACGAGTTTGAAAAAGAGATTTGGAGTCGCCACCATAGTTATTCTGGAAAACTATGGAAAACCATAAAAATAAAACAAGTCTGCGAAAAAAAACCAAATTTTGGATCCGGGAGTCGGTTACGCGTAGGGAAGGTGTTAGCACCCTACCGCGCCCGCCCGAGGGCGGTACCTTTAATTAAAAATGCAAAGTTGATGTGATTTTCAAAATATTAATTTCCCCAAACATAATAAGACAAAAATGCTAAAAAGAAACAAAAATATTTTTTAAGTTTTTGGGCCCGACAAGGATTGACCTTGGTCCTACGTATTCTCATTTAAAGTGAGA
>Ga0214542_1007266_pt1 | contig 19411 bp, 7 predicted proteins | sample CNSS1metaG_FD_160096 | JGI IMG/M metagenome (GOLD analysis project Ga0214542, IMG submission 160096) | Root nodule microbial communities from cowpea collected in UCLA plant growth center, Los Angeles, California, USA - CNSS1 | ecosystem: Host-associated > Plants > Roots > Nodule | place: USA...
AAGTGACACGTGACAGTCACTGTTCATGGCCGTTAATGATTTAAACGGTGTTAGCAAAAAAGGACCCAATTGAACAAAATTGACGAAAATTGGGACCTATTTGAACACAAAACCAAAATTAGGACTTATTTGAAAAAACTTGACGAAAATTGGGACCAAAAAGGTATTTTAACCAATAATTTAAATATTATCATGAAATGTGCTTGAAACGTCAGATAAACTTAACAAAATTTGGTTATAAAGACTAAATTCATGCATTTTGAAAGATGAAGGACTAAATTGGTCAAAAATTTTGATGAGGGACTAATTCCAAATTTCACTAAAACTTGAGGAATCAAAAACATATTTAACCCTTTTTATAATAATCCTTTAGAAAATTCTATTCCAAAAAGAGAGTGATGGTACTTTTCTACTTACATGATTAATATTGTCTAGTTTTTTTTATAATATATATATATATATATATATATATATATATATATATATATATATATAAAATAGAAATTAGTAGTGTTATAATCCAAAATAGATAATTAAATAATCAAATAGTACTACAAAACAATTTAAATATTAGCTCAGTATCTTTAATAAAAGTTTTCATGTACTTTCCCAAAACAGTAGTATATAGTCTTAGAAACTACTTATGTATACCACTTGTCAAAACAAAACAGCCACATATTACACTTAAAGTATAACAACCAGATTTACACCAAAACCCAGATGTTTCTCTTGTGAGCTTGAATCAACCTATAATATTTGTCATAATCGATTATTTTTGTTGCTCATCCAAACATTTAGTAAATGGAAAACATTTAGGTGTGATTAATGAATTCATTTGTAAAATAAAACATATTTAATTAGATATGTCATTTTTTTTTAATTTTATGAATTCTTATTAAATCATTAATATTGAAGAGAAAAGATACATAAGTTTGTTTCTTTTTATTAATAGAATTAGTTAGGTGGGTGAGAGTGCGAAAATTATGTTTTATTTTGGGATAATGAGTTTTATTTCCTCTGTGATGTGTTTATATGAGGCAATTTAAGAGAGTAATTCATTTATTTGAAGAATTTGAATTTCTTTAAAGTAAAATGATTTGTTTAGATGAGAAAATTAAAAGAAAATTGAAATTAAGGAATTTTAAGAAAGTATTTCAAATAACTAAAATAATGGAATATAAATTCACTCAAACAATAAGGAATTTGAAATTCCATAATTTGTGGAATTCATCATTGTTTAAGATGAAAAAAAAAGGTCGGGGTCAACTTGGCTGACAATCAACTAAGATTGACTTGGCCAAATTTGGTCAAATTTCGGTTGGTGCGAACTTGGCCGAAATTCTGTCTGGACTGACTCGGCCGAATTCGATCAAATTTTGGTTGGGACTGACTAGGGATGTCAACAGGGCAGGTAGGGTACGGGTAGTAGCTCCCCCGTACCCTACCCGCTAGCTAAATATTTGTCCCGTACCCGTACCCATATTCGTCGGGTATCCGTTATGCGGGTACCCGTCTATTTTTTTCATACCCGCGAATATCTACGGGTACCCACAAGTATTTACAAAATTATTTAAAAAATAAATATTTAATCATAAATTCAAATAAAATAAAATAAAATACATCACTGTCATAAATTTTAAATAAATTTTAAACTAACTCAAGTCCAAATTATGATAAAAATAAATATAATATAAAATGACGTTCAACACGACGGAAATTCTTTAATTAGTGTTTTGATCAACAAGTCCACTTTCTCCGATTGATTCCTAAAAAATAATCAAATAATAAATCTCAACTGTCACGTGCCAAATATTCTTATTTTAATTCCATCATTTGACAACAAGCATACCATAAACGTCACTATCTATATATGGTTTGATGTATATGCCCAATTTCAAAGAAGGAGGAGAGAAAAATGTTAAGGGATGTACTTGAAAGAAGACAACATACCAATACTTAAAGTTGGAAGAATGAAGACAGAAGACAAGATGTGCAACATATAAAAAATTAGGACAAAATGTTTTTTACTAATATATATATATATATATATATATATATATATATATAAGGGTATTTTTGTGAATTAAAGTTTAGCGGGTACGGGTATCCATGGATACGGATACTATGATACCCGTACCCGCCCCGTTAAACATGCGGGTATCAAAAATACTCGTACCCACGGGTAACGGGTATCCATTTTTAATATCCATTTCTTATCCATTGCGGGTTTTATCTGCGGATACCCATGTGTACGGATATTTTTGACATCCCTAGGACTGACTCAACCGAATTTGACTGAGTTCGACCAAATGTTTGGCTAGGGTCAACTTGATCGAATTCGGTCTAAGCCAACTCGACCGAATTCGATCTAAGCCAACTCGACTGAATTCGATCGAGTTGTACATGTCCAAAATTTGGCCAAATTTGGTCGAGTTGACCCTGACCGGAATTTGGTTGAAATTTTGCTAAAATAGGTCGAGTGAACGAAATTTGGCCTAGTCAACCCAACCAAAATTTGGTCGAGTCGACTTGGTCAAATTCGACCAAGTCATCCCTAGCCAAAATTGGTCGAATGCGACAAAGTTGGCTTGACCGAAATTTGGCCAAATTCGATCGAGTCGAATCCGACCGAAATTTGACCAAATTTTGCCAAATCGATCTTGGTCGATTTTGACCAAGTCGTTCCCGACTTTTATTTGGCCAAATTAGGCTGAGTTTATGCCAACCAAAATTTGGCCGAATTCGGTCGAGTCAACTCGATTGAAATTTGACTTCATTTAAATATTTTAAGGTGACAACTATATTTTTTAAATTTAATTTCAAAATGTTATATATTAAAATAAATATTATTAAAATGAAATTTTATCTAATAAGAGAAATTTAATTATTTTATTCAAACAAGAAATGGAAATGTAAGGTGTTCCAATTGCTTTATTCAAATAGATTATTTATAAAATGAAGGGAATTCAATTGCAAGAATTTCAAATGCAATGCCTTTAAATTTCTTAGAATTTTTGAAATGCTTCTTCCAAACACAAGACTAAGGAATAAAATCGGTTTGGTAAGTAAGGAAGTGTGCAATTTTTCATTAATTAAAAGTGATATTTGGGTTTACCATGTAGGGCCATCTCCAATGGTGGTTCTAGGATGTTTTCTTAAGTGAACAACTTGTTCTTATTTTTTTCTTTTCAAGGACAAAAGTAGAGGCATCCAACATAGATATTTGAAATGAACAAATGGAATTAGACTATGCTCACCTCGAGAGTTGCATTATAGATAGGGATAACAAGGAGCACATTTTGCAAAATTGGTGGTTGGGTGATAACAAGAGTGTGGAGTTAATTTTTATGAATAGATGAAAAGAAAGTCAATTTCCATGTCAAGAGTAAAGGGATACTTTTTGTTAGTAAAAAATAAAGAAATTTCCATATTTTGTAGTGTTTCTTGTTGGTAGAAATGATTATAAATAGTAGAAGGTTTAACCTAATTAAATTTTTTTAAATTGATAATAATTGGATTGGAGTTAAGTAGGAGTTGAAATTTCATATGCCTAGAAATAGAAAAAAAAATAGCAATATATGAAGAGAAAATGTAAACAAAAACATTACATACAATATTAGAAGGGGGATGAATTGATGTTAATTGACTTAAATATTATTTTGGTTCCTACTTTTGTTACTTTTATTCAATTTGATCTTTTTTTTTTCTTAAATCAATTAAGTTCCATTTTTTTACATACAAATTTTCTTTTTTTGGCATGAATGAGAAGGGTCAGAAAACCCTAGCCATTAATGGGAGAAATCAGAAGGGTTGAGAAACCACCATGTTAATGAGAATTGATGCTCATTAACTCCCAACCTTAATAATTTCGTTTTTGTATTAATCCCACAAATTTAAGCTGGAAAAAGTTTGGTTACGAGGGTTCTAGAATAGTCATTGAGTAGAGGAAATTGAGAGTGAGTGAGGAATTGGTTTTTGCACGTGACAAGGAAGAGTGAGAGCTGAAATTTGTGGAGCAAGAAAGGAAGGTTCTTGGGTATCATAAAGAAAGGGTTAGAAGACCATTTGGAGCAAGGATTTCCTAGTAAGGGGAGCTGCTCTTGCATGAATTTACTCGTGTTTGATGTATTGTTTTATGACATGATTAAATGCATGAGAATTCCTCTTGTTCTCGCTGATTCTCGAAGGTTTCTAAGTTTCTGCCTAGAAATCACTTGGCTGTGATGAATATTTTGCCAAGCGACTCATCTTGTCTGGCCTAGTTGCGAGGTTCTGTTATAAACCGCCTAGCGGTGAGGTGGACCCGCCAGGCGACGCGCAGTGGCTGTTTGTCTTCTTTTTGTTTTTTTGTAAAATTGTGCGTGGTGAATTCCCAGTGAGATTGTTATATTCATGCAAATGCTTGAAAATTATATTATTGCTACTTTTGTGTTGACTATGTACTAAATTGGGGTTGGTAAACATGAGAGAGTTCATGTTACCATTGTTGAATGAACCTAAATTTTTGGGAATAAGTATAAACTATGACGGGTTGGGGATTATGATGATACAGATTGTGTACGTGTGAGGAAACCGAGGAATTATGCAATATTGTTGCATTTGGAGGTGACTGGAGTGAAAGTAGACTATAAGGTTTCAAGTGCTGGAAAACTTTGGGTTTTTACCCAGGCAAAGATGTGCCGCCTGGCGGCATCTTATTGGCCGCCAGGTGATGATGGTGTGGGATTACCATTCTGGCAGTTTCGCAGAATGGCAATCAGTGAGACTCTTGGAAATGGAATTGGACGGGTATTAGACTTGTAGTATGGGGCTACAATTAACAAAGAGGTTAATTACAAACTAAATAAATGATGAGAATAAGATGAATTAATTATATAAAGAAAATTGATGTGGTGGTTAGCAACAAGGTGGTTTGGTGGTCCAATTAGTTGGAGGTAAGAAGAAAAGGGGTGTAACACAATAGGAATTGGTTGAAAGTTGGAGTACTTCATTGTACGGAAGTGTGATCCATGGGCTCTTAGTGAGGCAGTGACATGGGGATTGGAAAGTGACTAAGTATTAGATAGTATAAAATAGATGAACAGTTAGGTATAAATTGAGGATGAATAGTTTCTGTTGGGTATGGTATGCGGTAACAGGTTAGTAATGTCCAATTGCAGAATTGAACTTGAATCAAGTGGATGAAGTATGTTGATAAATATATATATATATATGAGATGGAATTATATGAATGGTGTCTCGGGCTATGAAGTTAGGCAATAATTATGGAATAAATATGATTGAATTTGGATGAGGTTGGGTTAAGTTAGGATCAATTTTAGGTGCAAAAAAAGTAATGGGTACGCTACTGATATAGCGCTTGGCGGCATGAGGAGGTTCGCCAGGTGATAAGAGCAACAAGGATGTCCCGTGTGGCGCCTAACGGCAAGGTGTGATCCTCCAAGCGATAGACCCTGAAATAGTGGGTCTGGGAGAGGCCTTGCGCCTGGTGGCAATGGTGTCTCGCCAGGCGGTCTGCATAGGATATTCGCCTGGCGACGCTTAGGCTACGCCAGACGATAGTACTACAAGCAGTGGCTTATGTGTGTTGCTGGTACACATTGATGCAATACTTGGATCGGGAGATATTGTGCCATGAGCGGGTAGGTTCATGGATGGTGGTGAACACGTGATGATATAAGCAGGGAGGTTCATATCCTGATACTCTCGTGTGGGGATACAAGTAAGTAGGTTTATATGTTCTGTGCTCACACTTAATATATGTTACGAGCGGGGAGGTTCGTACTTGGTGGATTACGTGTGTTGGACTACAGACAGGTAGGCCTGTAGAGCAGGACTACGAGTGGAGAGGTTCGTAGAGCAGGACTACGAGCGAGGAGGTTTATAGAGGTAGGACCACGAGCAGGCAGGTTCGTGTGAGCATCATAAATCTGAGTCCATGACTAAATATTTGTGTGAATTGAAGGTTGAAAAGCCTTGGGGTAATTATGTCTTAGCCAAGAAGTATCTAGAATAAATTAGTTGGGTGTTTTGATATTATTAACTTATATGTTAACTTATTATGGGCTCACCCTTTCTGTTTGTGTTTGGCCATGATCGTGTGATTTGTCACACGATAGTAGATGATATTCTAGGTGATGTTGTTGATGCATAGCGATGGAGAGAGGGCTAGCTTGGGGAACATTGAGCTAGGGATTTTATTTTGTTTTTCACTATTTTGTCGGATTTTGGAATTGTAATAACATTATTATTTTAGTTTTGTTAAAATTATGGTGTGTTGAAAGACAATTTTAAAATTTCCCACGTTTGGGAATAATAAAATTATGACATTTTGAATTTCAATCCTTATTTATTTATTTTAATTAAGTAATTTCTAGTAAGGACGCTACATTTTCTCCATTCAAATTCAAAAATTTCATAGTAGTCAGTGATTGACAATAAGGAATTATAGTCATACTTCATTTCCTACCATTGCATTCTATGTTGTCTATGTTAACCATAATTTTCTCCCCAATCATTGATATTAACTTCAATGAGGTGTTTAGTTTTGAATACATGTATTAAAGGAATTCTATGATGTGTTTGAATGCCTCATTATTAACATCTTAAATTGCTACGAGCAAAAGGTCTTATGTAGCACACAATAGACTTTGTGCATGAGGCACACACTACAACCTTACCAAGGTCTTCAATCAACAGTTCCAAGAACCAAGTTCACACTTCCTTGTTCTCAAATTCAACATCAACGTATGATATTGGCAACATTTGGTCACTACCATCTTTTTTAATTGTTGTTAACAATTCACCTTCATACTCCTTTCAAAAAGCAACCATCTAAACAAATTATAGGCCAACATGACATAAAATTGTCTTTACATGCCTCCCGCACGATTGAAAGACTAAGGATAACATTTAATAAAGAATAAGAGTGGAAAAAGGGCTGATGTAGGATTATATTCCTCCCCTTCTCTCTTTTCTATGGGATTTTCTCTTTAATTTTCCATTTCTTCTCCCTAGTTTTATGTTGCTTTGTACGTAGTCCTAGTGACCATTTCTATTCTAGTACTTAAATAATACTAAAAAGAGGAGGTTTCTTCAAAACATTCCCATTTACGTTATACTTTTATTTGTGTTGACAAAGTTATAGGCAATCATAACATTTGTCACTCTTGTTGAGCTCTTATGGTGGAGAATACTTGTCTTAAGTATCTACAATCAAATTTGCATAAGGCCTTTGATTCCATTCACACTTAGGACTAGAGCAATGTTGCTCTTAGCAACCATATGACCAAATTTGAATCCTAGTTGTTTGTGTCGTAATTTTCATTAGATACAATTGTTTATTCCTTGGAGAATTTAACTTTTGAGCCCCTGATTGGAGCATTGATCTCATAGGATAGGGTTGCCTCTCATTTTAATGAGGTTCAACCTTTGCATATGCGACAAGTGAAATTAAATTTTTCCCAATATGATGGCTCAAATTTGTTAAATTGCATATTTCAAGTAGAACAATACACTACAAGAAATTTGTTTATTTTATACTGATATTTACATACATATGTAAATCAGTAGATAAGTTGTCTATTATGTACGAATATTACGTACGAATTTATATTCGTATGTAAAAATTAGTCACACATACTGATTTTTTCGTAGGTGCTTCTATTCATAGGCCACCTATGTTTAGTGGTATTAACTATCAGTTTTGGAAAATTAGAATGAAAATTTTCATTGATTCAATAGACAAAGGTATTTGGGATGCAATTGTGAATGAAACTTACATTCCTAAATGTGTTGTTGAAAATAAGTAAGTGGACAAGCCTTGGACTGAATGGATAGAGGAAAAAAAGGAGAAAACCTCAATATGATTGCAACGCAAAGAACATCCTCACATCATCTTTTAACATGAATGAGTTCTTTAGGGTCTCCCTGTTACACCCTAGTTGGATATTACTAGAAAAATGCAAATATCATATAATTCCTTGAAATTAAAAATATTAAATAAGGTTCCCAAGCGCAAGAAAATTTAAAACTTATATCGTTGTAGTTCAATTACACTATTACATCTTTATTACAACTTCACATTACAGAAAAACATCATAAAAGTTTATTACAAAATGTCTGAAACTAAAACATAGAGTAAATCCCCCATAGTTTGCCCCGCTTCGCCTCTAGACATCTGTATTCTCACCTGGATTCACCTCTGCTCCCGCATGACAAGTCACGCGATCATCACTAAACACAAACAGAAAAGGTGAACTGAGAAAGAAAAATAACACAATAATTACACAATAAAGATTAACCCTCATCCAATCTATCTTAACCAAACTTTTTTGTTAATTGACTCCTTTATAACATTCCACCCTAATCTCATAACCCATATAAGAAAGATCCATTCACAACTTCGGTCTTTAGGGATTATCATGCTCCCACGAACCTACCCGCTCGTGGTCCAACTCTACAAACGTCCTCGCCCATAGTCCAATTCTACGAACCTGCCTACTCGTAGTCCAACATGCGTGAATACCTATTATGAACTTACCCGCTCATAGTAGCCTCAAGTTTGAGCACGGAACATACGAACCTATCCACTCGTATCCCCACATAAGAGTACAAAAGATACAGACCTCCCCGCCCGCATCAGCCACGCATTTCCAATCTCCGTTACGAATCTTTTCGCTCGTAACTAATCAATTGTATCCCTGACCAAACCATCAATACTATCCATGCAAATCCATCTGCAATAGACCCTTTGCCCTTGCATTGTGGCTTGGCGCTGCCTAAGCGTCAGCAAGCGAAAATGTGCTCCAGACTGCCTAGCAGTAATCCCCTGTCGTTAGGCGCCAAACGCCTAGTAGCCCCTCTGTTTGTGGCTTATCGCTTAGCGGAGCATCCCTGCTACTAGGCGCCACACCAATAATTCAATTTTTTACTGGTTTAGGCACAACAACACGTTTCCTAGCATACTCTAGCGTATTAATCATACAACAAGAATATCAAATTCATATTATTACAGTTCAAATGCCACAAAATCCATCATCACAATTGCTTAGTACCAATGAATACAAGTAGGGATGTAAAAAAAATTCGTACCCATGGGTATCCGAAAATAAAACCCACAACGGGTAGGAACGAATATTAAAAATGGATACCCGCTACCCACGGGTACAGGTATTTTTTACACCTACATGTTAGTGGGACGACTATGGGTATCATAGTATCTGTACCCATGGATACCCGTACTCGCTAAACTTTAATTCACAAAAATACCTTCATATATATATATATATATATTAGTAAAAAATATTTTGACCTAATTTTTTCTAAGCTGCACATCTTGTCTTATCTTCTGTCTTCATTCTTCTAGCTTCAAGTATTGGTACGTTGTCTTCTTCCAGGTACACCCCTTGACATTCTTCTCTTTTCTTTTTTGAAATTGGGCATATACATCAAACCCTATATAGATAGTGACGTTTATGGCATGTTTGTTATCAAATGAAGTTAACAAAATAAGAATATTTGGCACGTGGTAGTTGAGGTTTATTAACATGGAAGGTAATGAGATTTCTTATTTAACTGATTTTCTTATTTATTATTTTAATATTTCATGAGTTTCGTATGAATAGAAAATTACTATTGTATACTTCTATCATTTTAATAGCATTTTGGTTTATTATTTTATTATTTCAAGTGTTGCTTCTGAGTCTTCATTCAGTAATGATTAGAGCTGTCAAAACGGGTCACCCAACCTAACCCGGCTCGACCCGCGACGGGTTGGCCACTTAGTGGGTCAACCTAACCCGGCTCACTTATTAGCGAGCCAACAAAATTAAAACCCGACCCGATCACCACAGGTTGGCGGGTTAAACTGGTTGGCTCACTGGCTTACTTAATTAAAAAAAAACACAATTTTTTTTCTTCAATCTCAAAAAAACTAAATTATAATTCCGATTAAAATCTATATAAACTTTAATACAATTCAAATAAAATCCTAAATTATGTTAAACTCCAAATACAAACCAAAATCACAAAATATAAATTACTATCTAATATCAAATCATTCTTATCACATTTTTTTAATATTATTATATATATAATATATATAACATATACATATAATATAATATATATATATATATATATATATATATATATAATATAATATATATATATATAATCTATATATATATATATAATATATATATATATATATATAATATATATAAAATATATATATAATATAATATATATATATATATATATATATATATATATAATATAATATATGCATATATAATCTATATATATATATATAATATATACATATATTCATATAATATATATATATATATAATATACATATATAATATATACATATAATATATAATATATAATATATTATACATATACATATAATATATATATATATATATATAAATTTAAATTTAATATTTAAAATTTATTCGCAGGTTGGTGAGCCAACTCGGCTCATCACGGGTTCAACCCAAATGAGCCGGATTCTTAGTGGGTTGGATTCATTCTTAACCCGTACTGAAATTTGTAGTTATTTTTCAATCCAACCCGACTCGAATCCGCGATGAGCCGAGTTGGCTCGTAGGTTATAACCCATTTTGACGGCTCTAGTAATGATTGTGGTCTAATTTTTACCCCATATCGCAATAGATTACTTTTAGATACTATGGAGGCATTGATGTGTCTCCAAGATTGGTTATGGACCAACATGGAAGGTAATGAAATTAACACTTTTACTTAGAAATTTTAATTAAGTGATTGTTAGAAATTTTTAATGAACTTCGTATGTTCTCAAGCTCTTCTAGATTAAAATTGGACAACATGAAACTTTATAATATGTTGTAAGATGTGGACATTGATGAAGTTAGTAATTTCTTTAATATTTTATTCAAAAATAAACTACAATGGTTAGTGATTTTTTATTTGTTTGTTTTTCAGGAATCAATCGGAGAAAGTGGGCTTGTTGATCCAAGCACTAATTAAAGAATTTCTATTGTGTTAAACTTATTTTGTACTTACTTTTATAATTATTTGAACTGGTATGAACTTGAGTTTATTTGAACTTTATTTAAAATTTATGATAGTGATGTATTTTATTTTATTTTATTTGAATTTATGGTTTAATATTTATTTTTTAAATACCCATGGGTACCCGTGGATACCTGTGGATATGAAAACAATAGGCGGATACCCGCATAACAGATATCCGATAGATATAGATACGGGTACGGGGCAGATATTTATCCATCGGATATGGTGCGAGGAAGCTACTATCCGTACCCTATCCGTCCTTTTGACATCCCTAAATACAAGTACTCAAACATTCCAACTAAGATAATGCATCACTTGAAAGTTAATTAAGCATATGTAGAAAACATATGATCTTAAATTCAGCAGTATTGTCAAGCATACAATCTCACTATCACGAAACCAATACTAATCCTACATCCATATACATCATACCTCATTTCACAATTCATATAGCATTAAAGCAACCAACACATACATAATTATCTTTACAATTATTTTATTCATTTAGTAACTCATGTATATAAGTGAAATGCCTCCAATTTGCCACTTTTGGACTTTTAAGACTTAAAATCAGTTTAATAACATCAACAATGCTCCTTCTACCCTTTTTCCAATCCACGACCCAAACCAATAAAAATTCCATATTAAAATATATAACTTTAACTCATGCATCAACACCACTAATGAAACACCTACTTATATCATACAACCAGGCAATACTCGAATCATAACCATATTCAATAACCCCCAATTTAATTTTCCCACTGAGCCAACCCAAAACAGAGTGCTGGCCAACCTTTATCGCCTGGCGGCTCATAGCTACTATCAGGCAGTGCATCAAGATGCAGGAATTTCCAATTTCCTTGCACCTGTTGAAAGATGTAATATGCCTAACCCTTAGTCAAGGTCCCAGTTGCAATTCAATCACAAAAATTACACATCCAACATGCATTCAAATTTATATTCATCCAATCCAATCATACAACAATCAATTTCCAACTTCTATACATTATAATTCACAATCAAACCCAAATCCATATTGATCCCTTGTTTGCACACAAACCCCAATTCATCAAATTACCATTAACATCATATATTATCATCCAATTATGCCAAGACATATGATCAAGTTCACATAATTGCAAAAACATCCAACACATCACGAAAACACCACAAATCTATACAACTACGTGATTCCAGTACATATCGTCTGAAGGTTCTTCATTGCCGCTAGGCGATTCATCAGAGAACCCAAAAACCCATGAAGAAATGGTTGTGTCGCTTGATGGGCCTTCTTAGCCGCCAAGCAGTTTTTGGGCAGAAACCCATAACTCACGAAAAACAATGTAAATTGAATGGGAATCAAGCACTCCGACCATGAAAATCATGCAAAACAGTTGAAGCAACATTAAAACAAGTATGGATAGCTCCTCTTACTTGGTTTTCTCGCTGTGAGTGCAATCCCAATGATTCCTTCTTGTCTCCAAGGCTTTCAACCCTTGCCTCCACTCTACTTCCTTTCAGCACTAAACTATTCTCCAAATTCACAATTTCTCAGCCTCCCTCATTCTCTTTTCTGATGGTTCAATATGACTCTCTATTTTCTCACTCACTCTATTATCTCAATATAGCCCAAAAATAAATATAATAATAATGAAAACGAAATTAATTAAAAATTCATGCATACCAACAAACTATCACATGATTCATGTCAATTCACACATACATACAAGCTTAAACCATGTTTCCACATTCATAATCTATTGGCAAAATAAAATATAATTATAATATCATGATAATGGCACACACTAGACTCAAACCCAAGTCCCCTCAACACCATCAAGTATTCTTAACCAATTGAGCTAGTATTATTCCTTACCTAAGACTTGTCAATAAACTCTCTTATGGTACTTCCAACCCATAATAATTTGTAATTTATTTATTATTCTTTATTCCAATTTTTCAGGTTTTACAGTCCCAATGCAAGAGTGCAAAGGAAATGTGGTATGTACTTGAAGTCACACATGAGGAGACAAATGATGTTAAGAGAGCAAGGAAGTGTGCCTTGATTCAAGAGTATGAGTTGTTCAAGATGCAACAAGGAGAGTTCATAGTTGAAGTACAAAAGAGGTTCACTCACATTGTCAACCATCTCATGGGTTTAGGCAAAGAATTTGACAAAGAGGAGCTAAACATCAAAGTGCTAAAGTGTCTTGATAGAAGTTGGCAACTAAAGGTGACTGCCATCTCAGAATCAAAGGATTTATCCATCATCACTACAGTTGCACTGTTTGGAAAGCTAAGGGAGCATTAAATTGAGATACAAAGGCTAAGTGAGCTTGAATTAAGTAATAAAAAGGTGAAAACCAAAGCCTTGAAGGCTAACTCCAAAATAAGTGATGAAATCGAGGAAGAAGTAGTTGAATCAAGTGATAATGAGAACTTGAATCTACTAGTCAAGAGGAAATGCAACAAAGGTAATCAAATGAGGTGCATTTCTAAACGAAATGATTCAAGTAATACTTCAAATTCTCATGTTATAATTGTTGAAAGCAAGGATATATCAAGATTGAATGTCCTAACATTAACAAAGAGAAGTAGAAGTTTGGTGATAGGAAAAAGGAGAAAAAGGGTAAGGAAAGATGTGTCTACATCTCATGAAAGAAGTGAGGAAGCAAACTTATGTCTCATGGTTGGATATGAATCATCCTCATCAAGCCAAGTGAGTTCCTTGTCATCAAAAGATAAAAATGACTATTATCAATTGTTGCATGACTTTGAAGAGTTGCATAATGAGGCTAACAAAATTGTTGTCATGAACAATCGATTAAAAGGATTAAATAGCTGGCTGGAAAATAGAGTTAGTCAACTAGAATCAGAAATAGTCGATTTAAAAACTGACTTCGAACATTTAGAAATAATTTATAGTAATTCAATCGATTGTTCTAAAAAATATTTGGCTACAAAACCTTGTGAAAACTGCACTGTTTTGAAAAATCAAGTGAAATATCTTTTGAAGACCCGTGCAAAGTTCACAAGAGGAAAAACAAACCTAGAAGCTATTCTTGACTCTCAAAATTGTGTTTTGGGGAAGGCTGGACTTGGTTATAATCTTATCCTTGAAAAGAAAGCTAAGAAGTTTTTTAGTTTCTTTTCCAAAAGTGAGTCAAATGATATGTCATTCATTTCTTACAACTATTTTCGTAGGTAATGTGTTGTTATCTACGAATTACCTACGAAGCAAATTTTGTAGGTATTGAGCTGGTAGATAACTTTATCTACGAAAATAAATTTCGTAGATAATTTATCTCCGAATATTATCTACGAAATTGGAGCATCCATAATTATCTAAGAAAATTTTCGTCAAAAAATTTGTCTTCCAATAATCGAGTTACCTACAAAATATTTCATACATAAATTACATACGAAAATTTTAGTAGATAATTACTTACGAAAATCAGCGTAGGTAAATTACCTACGAAAAATTTTGTAGATAACTCAAACATAAAAAAAAAAATTCTAAAATCCTTTCAAATATATATATATATATATATATATATATATATATATTTTGATAAATTACATACTATACGATGAATAATACATACAATTTATTATTTTTAATATTATAATATTATAAATATTATATTAATTAACTTAAATGAACCTTTACATCTATTTTAAAACATAGTTTTCTTTCTTTGTATAATATACTATAACATTAAGAGTAAATACATAATATTATATATATATATATATATATATATATATATATATTTCAAAAATCCTTTTAAAAGTGTATAGTGCTTAGCTAAGTGGTAGAGCATTTGCCTACTCCTTAAGAGGTCATGAGATCAAACCCAATTGACTATTTTTATTAGCACTATAATTAAATATCCATGGTATGAAAAAAAACAAATAAAAATAAATAAAAACTAACTCTCTCAAATAATAAAAGTATAAACAACAACATGTGACATCCTTTTTGGATTATAGAGGAAAATATCTTAAGATTTTTTATTTAGTTTGACTTTATTATTCCATTAATTGTGATTAAGTGCATGTTTGTTTCTTCATTTAGAAGGTACAAAAACAATAAAAATAGTGTACCTAGGTACAAGGTAAAGAAGTACATAGAGAAATGGTGTTTGGTTTGCTATTGGGATATGCAAACACACGTATCAAACATCCTTCATTCAAGAAAAGAAGAGTAACACCATCCATTATTCAAAGAAAAAAAGAGTAGCACCATCCATTGAAAGTTAGTTTCTACTTGGCTAATTAATATAAATGGCTTGATGTAGGCTTATTGAAATTACCTATTACTCATTCAATTAATATAAGTGGCTAAACTTTCTTTCATAACAAGACTCATTCTAACATCTAAATGGTGGCTAAACTTTCTTTTACTCATTCAATTACCTTATACACACTCACAGTTCTTGATTCTTTTATGCTAATAGGAACCTCATCATAAACATAACTAGCAGAACATGTGTATATGCAATGATATACTAGTTCTAGTTCTTTCATGATAACATATGAAATAAAAAAGGAAAAAAATAACAAGTCATGAACATGCATGTGATTTGAAATCACCACCAGAAAATCCTAAAGCTTGTCAAAGCCTGAGGAATTGAGAGATGATTCGTTTATAGCTAGTGGTTGGCTTTGAAGAAATCGATCTTCAACTTTTCCTTGTGTCTATTAGGTAAATATCTTCAATCTTTGATTAAACAAAAATTCAAACATGTTGACACTTTAAAATATATAATTTGGAGATATTTTAATAAGCACATTAGACTAAGTGTACCATTCATTCAACTAAGAATTTTGATAGCATTCTTAAGATTCTTAAGATTATTTAATTAGTGATGATGATGTTCATTGTTCAACTATGAAATTCATTTCTTAGTACCTATAATAGTCTGGATTTCGTATGGAAGTACAAGTATTCAGTAGTAGTATTCAAAACCAATTTGGGCCAAAGAAGCCTCCAATAGAAATAACTAGTGCCTTTGGTTCAATCCCTCTAAATTCATCTTGAACTATATGTCTATGCAACATAAAAAGCATATTGATCTACTGCAACACTTACCCCAATTCCATTTCCACACCATTCATTCCTTGCCTAAAACAAAATACTCCTTTGTGGTTAGTCCACAGTGAACTCATGTTGTGTGAAGTTTTTTTTTTGCTCTAAAGACCCCTCCACAAGTAGTACTTTTCTTGAAATTCTGTAAAACAAGAAATTCAATAGAATCGCTACAATTTCGTTTTACGGACAATAAATTTGGACAATGCCACTGAAAAGAGTTCTATGAAATATAAATATGACTCACTTCGACATTAAATGGTTATTCAACTCTCAATCCTTTCTTGTTTTTATGCCTCTCTTTGAGGTTAAGGATTTGATGGTAATGGTGGCAGCTGCCAACAAAATCAGTTCAGTTAAAGGATCAAGACTTGAAATGTAAAAGAATTATAATGCAGTTAATAAAGGAGAAACCATTTGTTTTAATAATATTAATAAGATAACTAAATGAAGTCAAGATTATTAAAAAATGAAGTTCCAATTGTTTTGAGTGTACATTCAAACATATGCACTTCCAATTCCCTGAGTAGTGATGGTAGCTCTACATCTACTGCATAAAGGTCTAAAATCTTGACAGTGGCTGCCATTAGAAAAATCTAACCAGAAAACTTCAAAGGAACATTGCAAGTCTGTGACACATACAAAGAAATGAGTGTATATAAACTAATGCAAGAAATTCCTTTTAGAAAATGAGCAGAAAGAATGAATACCTTTAACCCTCATCTCATAAGCAGATCGATCACACATCATTAAAGCTGCAACTTCTCCATTCAATGGGTCTGATGGATTGGGATACAACAGAAGTTAACTGATATGTAATTAAACATTCCAAGTCATATCTAGCACCAAACCCAGAATAGACAAAAAACTTAATTATGTACATGTAGCGCACAATCAATAAAACAAATGAGACTACAAAAAAGAATAATAATAGGAAAATATATAATAAATTACAGGGAAAATTCTAATTTCTTTTTAAACATACCAATTATCGTATATGTTCCCTGCTAGCAGAACAAAAAACAACACTGCACCAATTGGATTCCCCAAACCCATCACGCTACTCAATACACCGTAGTGCTTAGGACGAAAACTTCAGAAACTGTGAGGATGATCACAGAGATTTGCACACCATAGCAAACACCCAGGAATGCAACTGTAGGGTAAAGGATTCCACTGACAAAATAGGCAAACAGAAGGTATACAATGAGCATAATTGTTTGCGTGCACGACATCCACACGGTCCTTGGAACTATTATTGTCCTGAAAAACGTCAAAAAACATGGATTAAGAAGTATCACTCCAAAGAAGTATCAATACTTAGTCATCTATTGATATTGTAACTTATGCAGGTAAAAATTATATGTACAAACAATTTTCTCAGCATGAGTAAGTGTCACTCACTTGATAAGCATATAAATACTTAAAAATATTCATATAAGTTTAAATTAATCAGATGAATTTAAAAATCTTGATCAAACCAAATGGATTAAATTAAACAAAAAACAAGACATTAAAAGTGTGTGTTGGTGCTAGGGTATGAAACATCGTGAACAAGTCCGAATTGCTCGAAAGGAACATGAAGCTCCTCAGGTCTGCAATCGAGAGGAATGTTCCGAACCAAGAGGCTTCCATTGTTGTTGTCCCTACGCTTGCCTCCACCGAATCCCTTCTATTGGAGCCTCCTCCACGGCCACTGTATCCTCGTTGCAGAGGACTGTAGTATGCATGACTATTACGCTGCATCGCTAACCCTAACAAACAATGAAAGAATTAAAAAACGTCATAGGCAAATTGGAACATGTTTAATTCCTTTTTCAACCATGACAGTGAGAATAAGATGGCGTGAGAAACAAAAATGAGATTGATGATACCTTGAGTGAGGACAGAGGAATCTCGCAGGGAGGGATGAACTTGAACAACGAGCATCAGTGAGCCAGGAGAGAGACGAAGAGACAAAAGAGGGGATGAACGACTGAACTTTGTTTTACAATAAACTATATACTAAAAACATATTTTTAATAAAAAATAAATTATATAAGATTACATACGAAATTATCTTATAAATAACATTTTTTTTAAATCATATTTATTTTCTACGCTAAATGTCGTAGGTAATACTTCGTATGAAAAGTTTTTGTCATGGTTACCTATGAAAATGTCGTAGATAATGTATTTTATCATTACCTAGGAAAGTTTCGTAGATAATGTATTCTATTTTCGTAGATAAAATAAAATTATCTACGAACTATATTTCATAGATAAATTTTCGTAGATAATAAGCATTTTTCTTGTAGTGGTATGAAGAAAGGTCATGTGCTTAAGAATTGTTGTGCTAGAAAATATGATGTTCCAAGAGGGTTTATGAAATAGACCCCAAAAGGATCTAGAAAGGTATAACCATGTTGGATTCAAACTATCAAAGGGTACCATGTAATGCTATTTTGTTTTCCAGGTCATAAAACATGAAAAGAAAGACCTATGGCACCTAGATAATGGTTGCTTGAGGCATATGACAGGTGATAAGTCCAAGTTTGCAAAGTTGGAGCTAAAGGATGAAGGCTTTGTGACTTATGGTGACAACAACAAAGGAAAGATACTTGAAAATGGAGTCATAAGTTATGAAGCCTCATTCAACATCCACAACATGCTTTTAATTGAAGGGTTAAAGCACAATTTGATAAGTATAAGCCAACTTTGTGATAGGTTTTAAAGTTGTGTTTGAACTAAACCATTGCCTTATCTATGATGCATGTGGTAGCATTGTGTTTTTAGGAAAAAGAGTCAACAATATATACTTGTTTAATCTACATCATGTATCATTTTGCATTCACTATTTGTTTACAAAAGAGGATGATACTTGGTTATGGCATAGGAGGCTTTGTCACACACATATGCATCATTTGAATCAGCTAAATAGAAAACATTTAGTCGAAGGTTTACAAAACTTAAGTTTGAAAAGGATATAATATGTGAAGCATGCCAAAAGGGAAAGCAAACCAAGATTTCTTTTAAATCCAAAACTGTATTTCAACTAAAAGGCTCTTGAAATTGCTTCACATGGATCTATTTGGTTCTTCTAGAACCATGAGCCGTGGTGGAAACTTTTATGCATTGGTTATTGTTTACTCCTTTTTTGATAAATAAATGGAAATACTATTTTATATATTTATGGCAATGTCATTTTGATATTTGGGCTGGACTAGAAACGATCTATATAAACGAATTATCTCAGTATTCATTTCACTTTTT
>Ga0214542_1007269_pt1 | contig 19395 bp, 4 predicted proteins | sample CNSS1metaG_FD_160096 | JGI IMG/M metagenome (GOLD analysis project Ga0214542, IMG submission 160096) | Root nodule microbial communities from cowpea collected in UCLA plant growth center, Los Angeles, California, USA - CNSS1 | ecosystem: Host-associated > Plants > Roots > Nodule | place: USA...
ATATAAACGAAAGTAAGTCTCTTGGTCGGTTTCTTTCTTAATCAAAACTTGTAATCCTGTGAATTTCATTAATCCTATATCAGAAGTACATTAGAAAGAAAATTGTATTCCTAACTTTTTTCAAGACAAAATAGGTTTTTGTAATTTTGTTAATAAAAAAATTCAAAATAATCATACTTATCTGGATAAAAAAAAAAATAGTTTATACATGGATATGTACTAGTTGTTTATCACTATTAATGTTACTCAAATAAATAGATAATTTGGTTATTATATTTTTAGAAGTAAAGTAAGGTGGTCCAATTTGCACAATAAGTTAAACTCCACATATGTAACAAAGTAAATTATTTATATACAAAAAAATAACTGTTTTGAAATCTGAGCCGATTGACCCAAACAAAGTTATTTTTAATATAAAAGAGTTCAAATATATTAAAAGACATTTAAAATGAGAAAATTTATTATTTTTGTGAAATTTTGACCACTTCTAACCCACAACTCCAGTCATTCTTAAATTAATATATCACATCACTAAAAAAATTATAATAAATAATTAAAGGGTTATTTAAATAATAAATTAGAAGTGAGTTAAAAAAAAAAGGTCAAAATATTTTTTTTTTTCGAAACACATTAACGTTGTCTTTATTTAATTACATGGGACAAGTGAATATTTGAATCTTTGTTCCATGAAATACAAAATTGTATCTCTACTTCACTTGTTGGATATAAATTGATTTTGGTTATTAATACTAGTACATGTTTATGTATAAAAAAATATTTTTTCTTAAATTCTTCCTTTATTTATGTATCAGAAAATAAATTCTGTACTTCTATACCGTAGTCATATACATTAAACATAGTACATGGAAATTCTTAGTTTAATAGTTGAATGTCATAAATATTAGATATGAACAAGAGGATTACCTTGAAAAACGTAAGGGTTTTTACTTAAATTCACTATTAATAATTTTAATGACCTGAAATATAAATTTTATATTATTTATATGATAAATGCTTCATTTCTTAATACAAATTTCTAATTTGAGTTATATCAACCAAAGTCTTAAAAAGTATAAAAAAGAATTTTCCTTACTTTTATTCTTGCCTTTAACGTATTTAAAAAGGTGAACTTTATTATATAACAGAAGTTAACTTTAAAGAAAAAAAAAAGCTTTTTATGCATGAAAAAGTATATCTTAAAAGGAGAAACTTCTTGAATAAAAGTTTTATTTTGTATAATTAAAAAACATTTATATACCAGCATATATCTTATATTTTAAAAGCTTTAAAGTGGACCTTAAAGAATTATGGATTTGTATAAAAAGTTAAGGCATGTGATTGAGTTTTATTTCTACTTTATGGATATGTTTTATTTCAAAGTGTTGTCAATTTTCGTCATGTGTATGATAAGGAGGTTTAGATTTTTTTTTTTTTCATGTATATTTTATTTATTTTTTCATTAATCTAAAATTTACTTCACTTGTTCTTCTTATCTTATCTTGAGTTATTTCTTTTTGTGTTCTTGTTAGTATTGAAAGTCCCAATATATTATTTAAAAAGATAATGATATTTTAACATATTTTTAATTCATCACCAAAATTATTCTTTAATTATTTATTTTAATTTGTTTAGTGATGTGATATGATAATTTAAAAGTGATTGAATAGTGAATTAAAAATGGATAAAAAAAATTAATCAAAATATCATTATACTATCTGAAAAGTTATTGTAAGAGACTTATGTAACACAATGTAAATAAATCTTTAAAAGTAATTAATGTTCAACCATGTCCTAAGATGCATTTTTCTTGTATTCTTAACAATACTTTAGAACAATTTAAACACAACATGCATATCTTACCTTCACTTACTCTTTTTCTATTATCTTAAATTATTTTTTTATGCTTTCATTAGTTTTATAAATCCTTAAAAGGATTAATGCGACATATGATAGGTAAGCTCTTAAAAATAATACTCGATCAAAACATATCATATATTTTTTATTTAAAAAATAATGTCATAAATTACAATAAATAATTAAAGTGAGGTATATATAATAGCAAACAAATTTAATACATCATAGATAATTTTACTGTATGAATTAGGTTAAACACAAGATATTATTAGTTGACACTCAACAAAATTTTCCATTTATTTTATATTTACTATTTTACCATTTGATTTTTTCTTACATCTACTTGACAACTCACTTTAAAAAATAATTTAGTTATTAAAAAAGTATTTTTTTAATTTGTAAAGAGAAAAAAATATTAAAAGATAAAATAATAAATATAAAATAGATGTAAAAATCTGTTGAATGTCAAAATAACAGTATGTGTGGTAGAAAAAATTATAACCTAAATTTATTCGAGTTCTCTTTTTATCAAGCCAAGCCATTGTGTGTTTGAATTGGTCTGAATCAATTTTCGAACACAAAAATAATAATTAGTTGTTTCTCATTTGACATAAATTTTTTATCATTTAATTGATGGAAAATGATTTTTCAATAACTAAATCTTGATCATTTTTTTAACAACTTGACATACTATTTTTTAAGTAGCTTCCATTTTTTTTATTTTCTCAGTTATTTATATTTCAAAAATACTTAAAAAATGATATATCAGATTGTAAAAAAAAATTGTTAAAATTTAGTTGTCAAAATATCATTATTTTTAATTGATCTTATAAACCAAATACACACTAATTATGCATTACAAAATTAATTCTAACAAATTTTACATAAATTTAACACAAAACCAACTACTTAATCTCGAGGCTAAATAATTTTTTTTTTAAGTCTACAAACTAAAGTTGACATTTACTTGTTTGAAGTATGTGTGCAAATTAAGAAAAGATGTTGGCAATGATTTTTGTTTGGTTGTAGATGTTAGGTTCGAAAATGGTAGGAAGGAAGGTAAAAAGAGAAAGAATGAAGGAAAGGAATGGTTATTGTTAACCGTTTGAGAGAGTGAAAAGGCTTTGGCTTAGCCTTTTTCCAAAACGTCACTTCAAACTTTGTTTCTCTCTCCATTTGTCAAATCATTTTTACATTCTCTCACTCACTGCTGTAACTTCTAACTTCTTCTTACCACCAACCATCACTCACATCACACATATTCAACAAATTTTAATCAAACTCAAAATATCACATTTTCTTTATTTCATGATGTTGATGTTCATGTTCTTTTAACTTTGTAAATTTTAGCTTCATTTACTCGCTTTAACTAAATATTTAACTAATACTGTTCTTGTTCTTCTTTGTCAGCTCTGACTCATATAATGGCTACAAACCAAAACTATTAAAGAAAAAAAGTTAGAAACCAAAACAATTCCAAAGGGGTAATTTGTGAGAGAGATTCTTTGGGTAATCATAGACTTTACACTATCTCCGTTATAAATCAGGTTAAATATGTCTTTTTTTCATAAGTTTTAGTAAATTTTAAAATTAGTCTAATTTAATCTTCTATATTTAGAAATATGTGGATTTAGTATTCTTATTAAATTTTGTTATATTTATTTGATATTTTAAACGTATTTTCTGATAATATTTGAGTTAACATTAAAACGAAAATGTGTCAAACAGAGTAAACAATTTAAATACTATCATAAAATGTGTTTGAAACATCATATAAACTTAACAAAATTTGGTTAAAAAAACTAAATTCAAGTATTTTTAAAGATAAATGACTAAATTGGTTAAAATTTGTGAAAATGAACTAATTCTAAATTTCAGTAAAATTTGAGAGATAAAAAAAAATTTAATCCGAAGTTAATTCACGTATTTTTAAAGATGAATAGTTAAATTGCTTAAAAAATTTTAAAAGAAACCAATTTTAAATTTTTGAGGGAAAAAAGATATTTAACCCTTGCAAATTCATTGAAGTTGGAACTTTTATAATTTATCCGAAAGTAATTAAAAGTACAGTGGAATATAATTAGGAAAACATAAATTATTAATTAATGATAGTAAAAGTGACGTTGACGAAGGAAGGGGTGATGAACGAGGGACTTGTGGAGGCTGACTTATGAAAATAAAGAAGCCAAGAAACATAAAATTTTAGTGCTTTAAATTACAATATTCAACATCACTTCTTATTACAACTTATGTGGTATATAGGTACCACATTAGTTTTTCTTATTGCTAAGTAATTAAATAGTTCCTTAAATAATTTGACTTAAACAATATTCATATCCAAAATCAATTTATACATAATCACTAATAAAAAAACTTATATTTTTTACCAATTTTGTTTTGAAATTTTTTTTAAGAAATACTTATAAATTTTGTTATAAAAAAAAATTACAGAAAATTGTTGTCAATTTTTTTTAAAAAATATTTTGTATAAAACACTTTTCACAACAAATTTTGTAGGAAATACTTGTGAATTTTATAATTTTGTAGGAAATAATTACCCACGAAAGAATTATTTGTCAATTAAAATTCTTAGAAAAAATAGCAGGAAAAAAATTTTTCTTACAAATTTTTTTAGCAAACTTGCAAGAAAATTCTCATGTAATATGAGAATTTTTAGTAATGAATATTTCAACTTGGTGTGATTCTCCACTCACTTATATCCATTTAATTTATAATAAATATTTTGTTAAATTTGACAATAAAATGAAGCTCATTTTATAGATGAATTTATTGACAAAATTATGGATGAATTTTAGAAAATACAATTACCAACTAATTTACCAATAGATTTTCAAAAAGTAATTACTAACGAAATTTCAAAAGATTCAAGTGTTAAATATGTTTAGTCTCTCTTTGAAACTTTTGACCAATTTAGTCCTTCATCTTTAGAGATGTGTGAATTTAGTCCTTCATCTTTAGAGATGCGTGAATTTAGTCATTTTAACCAAATTTTGTTAAGTTTATTTAACCTTTCAAACACGTTTTATGATAATATTTGAGTTAACATTGAAGCGAAGATGTGTCAAACAGTATAAACAATTCAAATACTATCATGATTTGTGCTTGAAACGTCAGATAAACTTAACAAATTTTGGTTAAATGACTATTTCATGCATTTCTAAAGATGAATGACTAAATTGGTTAAAAGATTCAAAGAAAGACTAATTACAAATTTCACTTAAATTTTAGGAACCAAAAACATATTTAACCCAGAATTCAATTACCAATTGATTAACCGACATATTAAAATAAATTGTTACCAACAAATTTACAAACAAATTTTACAATGACATGGCCAAAGTTAAAACAAAAACTTTGGTGTCTATTTCATCGATAAAATTTACCAACAAATTTTATCAATAAATTCATTATCGGCAAATATTGCATTGATAATTAAAATCACAAACTTCATCGGTAAAATATTTCGATAAATTATATTTACCAACGAATTTTTTTGTCAATAAAATTCATCACTAAATATTATTTTATGGATATATTTTCTTTATTAGTAAAATTCTATGATAATATGATTTTTTTTTTGAGTTAAAAAAGACACATAAATAGTATAGAAAAAGTAAGAAAAGTGTGAATAATAAAAATAAAAAATTAGTGAATGGTGGCCCTCAAAAGGGATGACAATATTAAAATTTTTTGCATCAAGTATATATATTTTTAGTTGATATTTGTTATATGAGTATGTGAGTTTGAAAATTTAGAGTAAGACGATGGGACTAAACTCATTAGAAATTAGGTATAAGTGAAATGGCAATAATTTTATGAAAGACTAACAAAACTTGTGGCTTAGAGTAGTTCATGTGACCTTGTCAAATCCTATTGTTCCTCACATCCATTATTCATCATTTCAAAGTCAAAACTGGTTGACCCAATCACAAATTCTCCTCCTCAAATCTAAAATCTGGGTGTTTTTGTGAAAGTGATGCTGTCACAAAGTTTATTAGTGGAATCTGATATTAATGAGGGAATTTGGTTAATGGGTCAATGTAAAAAGGTTTTCAGTTGACCATAATAATATTCCACCACTAACATTACATGCACATACCATAATATTTTTGACTTTTTTTTCTCCACCAAACTTTCTTTCTCACTTTCAACCACTTCCCATATGTGGATTTCCCATCGTTTCCCAATAACACAGTACATATCTAATCCTCATCTACCAAATATCTAACATAACATTTTTTTTTTCACTTTCTACATATATGTTGCCAATTTTATATTTTGAAAGGTTAAATATATTTTTTATATTTTAATTTTTAGTGAAAATTAAAATTAATCTTTTTTCAAAACTTTGAAACAACAATTTAGTTTATCAATTCTGTAAATACGTGAATTTAGTTCTTTAAACCAAATGTTTATTAAGCTTATGTGATGTTTCAAACACATTTCATTATAGTATTTTAGTTTGTTTATACTGTCTGACACATGTTCGTTTTAATGTTAACTGAGAAACACGTTTGAAATATCAAATGAATTTAAAAAAAAATTGATTTAAAAGACTAAATTCACACATTTCTAAAATTAAGAAATTAAATTGATTCAAAATTACCAAAAGAAACTAATTCTAATTCTCACTAAAAATTAAGGACAAAAAACATATTTAACCCCATTTGGAACTTATCAATGTATTTCTCTTCTATTTTAGTTTCTAATGACGTCAAATGAATGACATATTTTGTAACGTGAATATTCACCATTAAAATCAAGATACCCCTATTTGTCAAAGGACCAACAACCTTAATGAAGCTAAATAAAATATATATTCAATTACAATACATTTGGGTAAAATATTAGAAATTTATTGTTAAGAACACATGCTGTAAAACCTGAATCAATTTATATAAAGTAATTTTTTTATTTTAATTATACTTTTTTAAAATATAATAGATAAATAAAATAATAATATACAAATAGTAAAAAGTAAAATAAAATAATATTATAATAAAAACACTTTCTTCTCATTTTTTATTTTTTAATTCAAATAATTTTCATTTCCATTCCTTTCTTAGCACTTTTTTTTTCCTTTTTCATTCTATCACTTTCCATCCTTCAATTCAAACAAAACAATAATACTAAAATATTTTTCATCATTAAAAACATATTGTATTTGACTATTCAAATAAATATTGAATTAATAAATATATACTGAACAATTTATATCTAAGTTTTTTTTCTTGTTCATATAGAAAGTAAAGATTTGCTTTATATTTGTATAAAGTTATGATCTGAAATGTTGTGTTTTGTTTATGATTCTCTTCTGTGAGTTAACAAATTGTGATGAAAAAAAGATTGATTAGAAAAGTAATGAGGAAGAAGTAGTGAATGACATTAGTTTGAGGCAGAAAAGACAACGGTTGTTGGAAGTGACGGTGAAGAGTGGAGCATAAATATTGTGTGATTGATGAGCATCCAAATGCATGGAGAGTGAGACAAAGAACGCATATCCACCTGTATTACCAATTTGATTTGTCGATGATGAAGAAGTTAGAAGAGAATGAAGAGAGAAAGATTTTGCATCACTTGAAAAGATGGGGAATTTGACATTAACAAACAACACAAAACTGCCTCAACCTTACTTCACCTTCCTTCAAAAAACAATCATACCTACCTCCATCTCCCTGCATTTTTTCTTCACCTCAACACTCCTCCACAACTCAAACATTAGGTCAAATTTTTCATCACATATTTATATTAGAGATTGAGACTTAAAGTAAGTCAACCTCACTTGTAAGGATTGGCTTCCCACTATTTGAATTAAAAATTAATTAGTTTAACTTGACACATCATTTAATGAGTTAGAAATTTTGTAACCAGATTACATATTTATCTGAAAGAAAAAATAAAGTCGAACTGGTTTGTTACAGTAAAACAGATCAAAATTTATAAGTCATCTTGTTAAAATGGGACTAATGGTTAATTGGTCATTTTTTTAAAATATTTTAATTTTAAAATTTATTTATATATGTATATATAATATTAAAAGCATATTTATTTATATAAATATTTTTTAAATTTTAGTTGATTAATTAACGTTTTTTATTATATAAATTAAAATAATTATTACATCTACATATTAAATTATTTTTATAACTAATAATCGAAACTTAATTTGTAGGTGTTGATAATTTAAATTACAATATAATTGTCTATTTATATCCTTAAAACAATATAATATAACATTAAAAAATAATCTTTTAAGTTATTATGATCTTAATTTTTAATTTAAAAAAAAAAGTAAGCAGACTCGTCTAACCTGTTCTTCTTTTGACCTGTCAATTTGACAGACCGGATTATTTGTCCTATCTTATTTTGAATGGACCAACGGACATTTTGAGTAATAAGTTCACTTTGTCACCTCATTAATCGTTCCTTATAATTCTTAATACCACCTACTACAAATAGAATATTAATTACAAATGAAATGATTCTTTATTTATTTAGAATATATATATATATATATATATATATATATATATATATATATATATTGTGTGGATAAAATAAATAATTTTTAATTTAACTAATTAAATAGTAAAAAGTGAGAATATAATAATATTTAAATTCATAATATTCCTTTTATTATCAGTAAATACTAAATTTTTATACATTAACATTCATTTAGAACGTAATCTCTTTTTCATATGATCAAAGGTTAATTTTTAACCACATAAACAAGAAATAAGATTATTTGTCAATCACATATACTTTGTGTATAAAATTATATATATATATATATATATATATATATATATATATTTATTTATTTATATATTCTTTTAAAGGATAAAATTCCATTTAAAATTAAGAATGCATGATTTAAATAAAAGTTTAGGAAAGTTAGTCGGAGAGTTGCATAAAATGTTTCCAAAATCGCTCTGAAATACAAAGGTATAGTGGTGCTATTGGTGGTTGGAAGGAGACTATGTTCCCCACCATTCTATTTTTTTCCCTCTCCATTTTTACAGTTAATATTTTCGAAAAGTCTTATTGAGTAATCATTGTATTAATGAACCTCTTCTCTTAACTATTGTAATTAATTAAAATGATTTAACCCTTCATTTTTTTCAGTTTTTCAATTTTATCTAATTTTAAAAAATATTATAAACATTAATAATAAATACACTAAAAAGTATATAACAAGTAAGGATGTCAATGGGTGGATAGGGTACGGGTAGTAATTCTCCGTACCCTACCCGCTAGATAAATATTCGTCTGTATCCGTATCCATATATGTGCGGGTAGCCATATGATACTCATATTCGCCCCATTAACATGCGGATAGAAAAAATATCCGTACCCATTACCTATGAGTACGGATACACGCATGTATGAATTTTTTTTGACATTCCTACTAACGACCGAAGTAAAACAAATATAATTAAATATAATTTATTCACAAATAAAATAATATAAGACTTTAAAATTAATTAAAAAGTATTTTCAAATATATTTTATTTATAAAAAACTGAATTTTATATAAAAATATTATATAAACATATCCAGTCTCTTCATTTATATTTATAAACTACTTTAACCAATAATCAGACAAATCAGTGAACACAACAAAATCCTCAATTAGAAATCAATTTTAAAAATTAAAAATAGTTAGTCACTATAATAATCAATTTAGATATCGATTTATGAAATTAAAAATTATTAGTTATTAAAATAGTCATCATTATAAATAAAAAATTATAATTGGTCACTAATAAATTAGAAACTAATTTTCATTTTGGTTGTATAACCTAGTAGTTAATTTTTAGTGACCAATTTTGTTTACTAATCAAAACAATGGTAGCTGATTTTAAAGATCAATTTAATTACCAATTATAAATTTTTATTCATAATAGTGACTATTTTTGGTAACTAATAATTTAATTTTGTAAATTTATATCTAAAATCATTATTATAGTTTATTAATAATTATTAATTATTAAAATTGGTCACTGTTTATAAGTTTTATTGCAGTGGAAGCATGCAAATCTATTCAAGATTTAATAGATTTCAACTGAGATCAAATCAAGATAAAATTACTTTTATAAATAAAAATATACAAAATAATATTAAAAATGCATAATATCATATTTTTTATTAAATAACAAAGTAAAACATAAATATATAGATTCTTATAATTCAAATGCTTATAAAAGTTTAAATAATTATGTGTACTTAAAATGAAATTTCAATCATATGTATAAATATTTACTAGAATAACAAATTTATGTGTAGAATAAGAAAAATATTAATATTTTGGGTTGATTTTTATTTTTTAAAGAACAATAAAATTGTAGTTTATTATTTATTTTCTTTAAATTATTTTGTAACGGTTTGATATTGTACTAATTCGGTATTGATTTTGTATCGCTTACAGCAATTTGAGGTTTTTGATAAATTTCGTTTAGCTTTCAATTTATTCTTAGTTTTTTAATTTGTAAAACTTTCAGCTTCAGTTAATTTTCTCAAAGATTATGTTTATGTCTGTTGTCGTATTCATATTTTTGTCATTGATAAAATCTAAATTAGGGAGGTGGAATAGTTTTGATAATTCTATTTACTAATATCGGAATAAAAGTATTTTGAAATAAATTGATTAGTAATTTTAATTTAATAAAATTTAGTTAAAGTTAAAGAAAAAATATTAAATAATTATTGTAAAAGGTAAAGCAAAAAAAGTTGGTAAAAATGAAGGGTATGGAAGAATAGGAAAAGGTGTGAATGTGGGTTGGGAAGAGAGAAGGAAAGGAAGGAAAAGACAAGTCAAACGTCAAATCCACGCTCTTCCAAATCATAAGACAGTCAGTGCCACTGGGATGTGCGGTCAATTCAAACCATTTAATTTTATAATTTTTAATTCCTAAATAAATATAATTTCATTTACTCAAAAACATTTATTTACTATTTTTATATCAATTTCATTATCGAATTCAACATTTACTTATCATTTTTACAGAATAATAGGTCAAATTCATTATTCAGATTTCAAATTCTAAATTCATTCTATTAAATTGTTTTACTTCATTATGTGTGATCAAGTTTTCATTCAATCACAATCAGAACTTGCAAAAAATCATTTAATGTTCAATTGAAATATTTTAAGCTAAATTATGTCATTCGTTTTTATTTTCTTAGAAAATTTTTAAATCAGTTTCATTTTTTTATATGTCTCAATTTAATTTTTATTTTAAAATTTGATGAAATTAAATCTTTCTGTTAGTAATAATTTTAAATAGAGTTAATTTTTTTTTTCTTAAATTTAAGTGAAAATTAGAATCGTTCTTTTTTTAAATTTTGATCCAATTTAGTTCCTAAACATAAATTTAGTCTTATTTTTTAAGTTTATTTGACGTTATAAATACATCTGATATAAAATTTATATTCTTTATACCGTTTAACATATCTCACCTTCAATATTCATAAAACATAATTGAAATGTCAAACAAATTTAAAAAAAATAGTAAAAAAAAATTAAATTCAGACATTTTATATTTAATCTATTTAAATAAATGTATAAACATATTTATATAAAAAAATTAAAAAAAATCATAAACCGAGTCACCTTTAATGTTATTATTACAATATTAATAAAAAGAACTTGCATCAAATTTTTTAAAATACAAATCAAATTGAGACACATAAAATAAGAGACTGATTTGAAATTTTTTTTTACAAAAATAGAAATGAATGATATGATTTAACCAACTTTTTATCTATTATATAAGTTTAAAATCATCTGTGGTTTCTTCAAAGTTAATAATATATTAAGGTACCTTTAGCATTAGCAAAAATACTGGAGTTAAAGTTGTTGTACTAAAACAATAATTTTTTATTGTGCTAAGAATAAAATTTATCAATTGTTATATTGAATCAACTATTTATCATTACCTTTTTTAGATTTTAGTTTCTATGGTGATATTCAAACTATAAGGAAGTTGACATATCTTATGTGTCAGATTTGTAGACTATGATTGTTCTTCGGGTGAAAGTTGTTGTTGGAGACCACATTATCATCTCTCACCAATTATTTAATAATTTAAACAAAGTGTTCATACTAGAAGGAAGCTCTTTATACCAATTTACCTTACATTAAAACTAGTGCACCTTTTGATGAAATAGGTACATTTAATAATGTTTAACTTTTGTATGTACACTTGTAAGCAATTAGATCACTCTACTCTTTAAGTATAAAAGTGTATAGTTATAACATCTTAATTTCAATTTATAATAATAGTATAATATTTGTTAGAAATAGACTTTAAGCGTAACTCGACTTTTAACATATTCCTAAGTCGAGGTATATTCATCTCGTGTGGGACTAGAAATTAATGAGTGATCCGTTAGCAATCCGATATCGGGTAGAACTGAATGTCCAACAAAACTCGCTAAGATAAGCTCTAACTTGGCTCTGATACCATGTTAGAAGTGAGCTTTAAGTCTAACTTAACCTCACAAAATCGGCTTATAAGATCAAAATTGCACCCACTTATATATTATGAATTGATCTTATCTCTAGTCAACGTGGAACATCCAACAATATTTGTATCTCCTGAAAATTTTATTACAACCACATTCCGCAATGCAATCATACAAAATATATAAATTTCTTGAAAATCTATCAAGAAAACATGTACAGACCAAACAACGGAGAAACCTATTACATGGACACACCAAACTTATATTTACATAAAGTAAAGTTTAGAAAAAAAAATATGAAAAAATATAATTGGATGTGATGGATATTCCAAAAGATCAAGAGGAGGATTTAAAACATGAACATTATCTAATGTCTTTAAGTATAAACTCCCTTTAAAGATTTATGAAAAGAATTAGATTTACAATACTAAAGAATTCTTGAAAGTTAGAAGAATGTTTGTAAAATATTTAAAATTGTTAGTTTTGAAATTGTGGTTGAAACCATTATATGAATTAATATAAAACTTGTTTAATCAATTATATTTAAGGATAATTGATTATATTGTTTTAGTTTGTAATTGGAAAGTCCACAAGGACGATCTAAATTATTATTTTGAGTGGTAATCCATTACATGGGAGGTTTGTATTATTAGACCCAGAAGTTTGAATAAGATCCTAGATGATAATCTGATCCCTATAATTTATTCAGTGACAACATAGTCTTAATATGCCTTAGAATTTTGATAAAAACAAATAATATTATGTTTTAATATTTAATATTTTTATCTAAGTGTAATAAAAAAATAAGAAATTAGATCATGAAGGAAAAAATAAGTTTAGTCTTTGTACAACCATCAAGTCTTGGAATGTCTACTCTTCATACAACTTCTAGACAGCACTCACAATAAACTCACCACAAGAAAACACACAACTCTAAATGAGATTCTCTTTTGAATTTGTTAAACTATGTAAGGAGTCATTGACAATTGACTCACAAATCCTTGTGCTCCTTAAGGTGAATATGTATCAATTTAAAGAGGTGTTGAAGAATAAATCTCCATTGATAGAACTTGGAAGCTTGCAAAATTTGATCAATAGAAAATAAGACAAGTTGCAAAATATAAAACTAAAAAATAATAAGGAAGAAATGATTCATAATATTAACTATTTTAGTAACTAATAATTTTTTTATTTTATGAATTAGTATTTAAGTTAGTCACTATAATGACTAACAACTTTTGATCACTAAAATTTGTTACTAAAGAAACATTTTTTTAATGATATTACATGTATATGACTTTTTAGAAGCTTGATTTTCACTTTATTTTAATAGGTTTAGAATTGAATTATTCTCAAACTATGATGCACGGATACGATACGTGATAGATACATGATATATGAATATTAAAAAGTAAAAAGTATAGAATAATTCTTAAAGACATAATAAATATATGATTGTTATTGTGTGAATCTAAACTAAAAGCATGTGTACTAAAGTCTTCAACACTAAAAATACAAATTATTGTCATCCCAAAAGTATCACTACAAGAAAACTCTTAAATAATGATCAATTTAAGGAACAAAAAATATGTTACAGACCACTTTAGAGACCAATTTCATAATTAAAGACCAATTATTTTGGTAGTCAAAATCTTGATAGCTGATATTAGTGACCAATTTATAAACTATTTTAGTTATAAATTTAGAGACCAATTATAATTTTTTGAACTATTTTAGTTGCCAATAATGTTTAGTTAATATAGTGACTAATTTTTTTTGTCACTAAAATTCGTCATTGTTCAAATATTTTCTTATAGTCTATTATAATTTTATAAATTAGATACTTCATTGATAAGTATAGATAAAGTATCATAAAGTATCGGACATAGATATGTGTCAGATACTAATACGTGATCCAAATTAAAATATCAATGTATCATGTATGTCTCAAGCTTTTATTTATTTATTTTGTTAATTTATATAATCTATTTATTTATAAAAATATTAAAAATAAAGTAGGCAATTGATAAAGTGGGTTGACTAATTCTATAAATCAAGCTGGACAATTAAAAAAGTATATACAAACTATGAACATTTGTTCCCTAAGACCATGTTTTTAATTTTAATTTTTTTTACACACCTTTGTTCTCGAAGTTAATTTGCAGTTATCTTAGAAGTTTGTGCTTGGTTTTGGTGCGGTAAGATGCATAAGCGTAAATTTGACAACCCTGCATACATATATATACAGTCAATAAGACATCAAATGTTTTTTTTTTTAATTATCAAACTGAAGTAGTAACATTATTTTTAATCACTTAACCAGCATCGATCGTCTTTTTTTTCTTTTTCTATCATTTCATGCTACTTATATCTTTGTCCCTTTAAATTGTTATTTTACATATAAATATATAGTGTTTTTAAATTTTGTGATTATATTATGCTACTAGCTCTCTAAATAATGATTTAAGGAAGGACGTGTATATAAATTATTTTTAATTTTAATTTGAAGTCAAGTGTATGCAACCTGTCTACCCCGTGTACGTATTTCCTTTGATACGTACGTATACGGAAGACGTAATAATACACATTAGTTTTTGTTTATTCATAGTACACATTCATGCACACAAGGAGGTAGCTAGGCATATTATTAGATTAAATAAAAAAAAAAGAATTTAGAATATTTATAGTTAATTTTGGAAATGCTTTTTAAAACCCAGCCGCCCATAACAGCCACCCAAATTGCTCTCTCTCTCTCCAAAAGGGAAATATCTATGAAAAATAGAGACACTCAACACAGCAGCAGAGAATCCCATAAAAACAACATCAACAACAACAACTGGAACAGTAGCATCATCGACCGCAACAAAAACAACACCAACATCAAACAAAACACCCCAACACCCTCACTCTCTTCTCTACTATTTCATCTCAATCACTCCTTCCCCTAACTCCTTTTCTCTCACAACTTCTTTTCATAGCCATAGATCATAGATAGGGACCAACCCTAAACTGTACAACCACTACTCACTCACGCTGCTTACTCATAACACGCTCACACGCGCACAGTACCATCATCGTCACCATCATCATCATCACCATCGCCATGTCCCTCGAAGACTCTCTAAGATCTCTCTCTCTCGACTACCTCAACCTTCTCATCAATGGCCAAGCCTTCAGCGACGTCACTTTCCAAGTCGAGGGTCGTCTCGTTCACGCCCACCGCTGCATCTTGGCCGCGCGCAGCCTCTTCTTCCGCAAATTCTTCTGCGGCCCCGACCCTCCACCGGGTCTCGACCCCGCCGCCGCTTCGCGAGCCGGCGCCGCCTCCGCAGCGCGTCCCCCCGGCGTGATCCCGGTGAACTCCGTCGGCTACGAGGTTTTCTTGCTGCTGCTGCAGTTCCTGTACAGTGGACAAGTCTCCATCGTGCCGCAGAAGCACGAGGCCAGACCCAATTGCGGCGAGCGAGGGTGCTGGCACACGCATTGCACCTCCGCCGTTGATCTCGCCCTCGACACCCTCGCCGCGGCCAGATACTTCGGCGTTGAACAACTTGCATTGCTCACTCAGGTTAATTCATTTCTCTCTCTCTGCTTCTGCGATTTAGGATATGTTTCACCCTAAACACTTCTATAGAGATAAAATAAAGGTTGTTTACCTCAGAAGAAATTTCTGTATAAACATTTTCGAAAATAAAATAAAAAAATAATCTGTAAATTAAAGTTTTTTCTCTCTTATTATTGCTTCTTTCCATAAACATGTTCATGTTTCCTTCTTTAATACCAGTCTTACGTTTTTCTCTTTCTGGGTTTTGGGAATTCGGACAGTTACTGCGTCTGGTCTTTGGAAACTGGGAAGGGGTATTTTTGTTATATTTTATTTGATTTTCCTGCTTTATTTTATTTTATTCACATTCATTTTTGACACCCCCTTTCGATGATTCTACAAGACTGTTACCTTATGATGAATGATTGATGGAGAGAGTGAAATTTTTTGAGTCAGATTTGTGCTTTTTTTTTTATGATCTCATGATGATAGCTTCCCTCTCTGAAATGTGAGTAATTCAGCACCTGCATAGATATCAATTTTTCTTCTGCTTGTTCCTGGGACTGTGTGTTTGTTTATTCGAAGGTTAATTAATTCATTGCATGGTGTTTTCTCTTTGGGTTTTTGTTTGAGGGTCTGAAAATCTTTTGGGAAAGTTAAGGTAAAAACATGGGTTTATGTATGGTTATATTTACGAGTTGATATGTCTTGACACTCTTGATTTCATGTAGCATATTTGAGAGACACTCTTGACCCTTTATGATGCATATAAAATATTTCCCAAATTAAGATAATAAATATACATCAATCTTGTCTTCCACATAGCGAGCACTCCAAATCATTTCCTTTCCTCATTTGGATGAAAAGAGAACAAGCTAATTAAAACAGAAAAGAGTTTGCTGCTCCTACACGACTTTAGTATAATATCTATTATTGGATTTTGTTCTCTTCCCTCCATTTTCTCATTTTGCAGCCAAAGCAGTGTGAAAATTTCCATAACTCTTCACAGAAACCTCACTAACCCACTATTTTTCCTCTGATATAACTGCCATTCATTCAATGCATGGGCATTATAAATAGATCGAGTTAGTTCCTGATGCCTGAAACATTACTTGTTCTAATGCATTTTTTCTTACTTTTAGAACCAAATTACATAATGTTTCAACAAGTTAAAGCTCTAGCTAAATCAAGAGTTTTCGCAAGCAAGGAACTAAACAAAAAATAAATTATATGATTTCCTCATTTTCTTTGACATTCGTTTCTTAGTTTTTCACTGCCAACCATTTTAAGGGCAGATTTAATAATCAGATAAAGTTTTTACTATATATTTTTCATATTGTTATGTCATTAAAGTTAACTTCGAGGATAATTTGTATTATAAAATAAACATTAATTATATGTTTGATTTAGACGGAAGATAAAGGACGAAATAAGTTGAGTAAACAAAAATTGATAGAGAAAATAAAGATTAAAATAAACAATAGAAGGCATCCAGCCATTTAACCTCCTCTTCTTCCTGAGACAAACAACAAAAAGTAATTATTTCTCATATTCCCCACTCTACCAAACATGGGTTAATGTTAGCATAATATATTTTCTGCAATTCTAAATAAACATTTTTAGATTAAAAGATAGCAACAAATATTTAAATTGATTTATTCAGAAGTAGAAATTAACGTATTCACAAAGTTAATGTGTAGAAATGAAATTCTTCACACAATTTCTCTATTTTTTAAACTTGTGCTTATATAAGCTAATTTCAACGGGTAGGGTAGTTCATTTATTTTTATTTTTCTTGTTTCTCTCATCTAAAAATGATTAAAGAAATAAACTTTTGCATTAACATAATAATTGGAGAAGTAGAATTTTTGTTTAAATAATTATTGAGAATAAAATGAGTTAAACTTTTGCATCTGAACTTTGGTATAAAAACTCTTACTTTGAACTCGTTGATGGACAGAAACAACTTGCGAGCATGGTGGAGAAAGCTTCGATCGACGATGTGATGAAAGTGTTGATAGCATCTCGAAAGCAGGAAATGCAGCAGCTGTGGAGCACGTGCTCCCACCTGGTGGCAAAGTCAGGTCTTCCGCCGGAGGTGCTGGCCAAGCACCTCCCAATCGACGTGGTGGCCAAGATCGAGGAGCTCCGCCTCAAATCCTCCCTCGCGCGCCGCTCCATGCTGCCGCTGCGCCACCCGCACCAGCACCCCGACCTGGGCGCCGCCGACATGGAGGACCAGAAAATCCGGCGGATGCGGCGCGCGCTGGACTCCTCCGACGTGGAACTCGTGAAGCTCATGGTGATGGGGGAGGGCCTGAACCTGGACGAGGCGCTGGCGTTGCACTACGCCGTGGAGAGTTGCAGCAGGGAGGTGGTGAAGGCGCTGCTGGAGCTGGGCGCGGCGGACGTTAATTTCCCGGCGGGGCCGGCCGGGAAGACTCCTCTGCACGTGGCGGCGGAGATGGTATCCCCAGAGATGGTGGCGGTGTTGCTGGACCACCACGCTGACCCGAACGTGCGAACCGTGGACGGCGTGACCCCGTTGGACATCCTGAGAACCCTAACCTCGGACTTCCTCTTCAAAGGGGCAGTCCCTGGACTCACCCACATTGAACCCAACAAGCTGAGGCTGTGCTTGGAGCTGGTGCAATCTGCAGCTCTCGTTTTGTCTCGTGAAGAAGGAAACAACAACAACAACAACGTTAACAACAGCAACAACGACAACACTAACAACCCGAACACTTCTGCTTCTGCAACTTCTATCTATCCACCAATGAGTGAAGCGCACAGCAGCAGCAGCAATTTGGACTCGAGACTGGTGTATCTGAACCTCGGCGCCACGCCACAAATAGGTGACGATGATAGCAGCAGCCAGAGGGAAGCCATGAACCGTCATGGCTCGCAAGGTGGTGGATGTGACCCATCAATGTACCATCACTCTCATGACTTCTAGTTCTAGCTCTAGACCACTACTACTACTACCTATTACTGTTATTATTTATATATATAGATATAATATGTTTGAGCTAGAGTAGCTGGTTATATAGCTGTCTGGCTAGTGGGTACCTTGAAATTTCAACTTAAAATGGAAATATAATTGAAGTTAATTTCAACTGCAATGAAGAAGAGACTGTGGACACTGTAGATTGGGTTTTTGTTTTTCTGGGGTTGTCAGTGGAAATAGTTATAGTGTTGAATACTCACCTCACTCACTACACACTGATATCTGATATGGTGGTTTAATTCTGTTTTGGGTCTCTGGCCTATCTTGTGTTTGTCTGTGTTTCTTTTTGTAGGCTTTTCAAATGGTAGCATTGTGAAGTGCGATTTCATGGGAGATATGAGGATAAGCGCGACAAGGAGAATCTAATCACTGTAATTTTATTTTATTTTGCTGTAAAACGAAAGGGTGCATGGAGGAGACGCAGGTCAATCTTTTCAATCCCACTTCACCTGTCAACTCTTTGTTTTTTTTTTTTTTTTTTTTTTTTTACACTAATTTTTCT
>Ga0214542_1007277_pt1 | contig 19360 bp, 23 predicted proteins | sample CNSS1metaG_FD_160096 | JGI IMG/M metagenome (GOLD analysis project Ga0214542, IMG submission 160096) | Root nodule microbial communities from cowpea collected in UCLA plant growth center, Los Angeles, California, USA - CNSS1 | ecosystem: Host-associated > Plants > Roots > Nodule | place: USA...
TTTTTCTTTTTTTTTTTTTTTTTTTTTTTTTTCATTGTTTCCATGTTCTGTTTCTGAAAATATCTTTGGGATGATTTGGCTTGCATCAAATATGTGACGGCAAATATCAATAAAGATTTGAACCTTAACTTAAAATATTAAACAAATCTTGTTAAAACAAGACCTGGTTCAAAGCAAACAAAAATTTATATGTAGGAAACAAAATATCGATTTGGTTTCTTTATTTTCTTTTATTTTGGTCTATATTTTAAAAAATTTAATACAATCAAATCTTTTTCGTTCGTAGTGCACTAACATTAAAGGAGTGCTTTTGGATTTTTTTATTTTTATTCTTTTATTTTTTTTTGAATTTTTTAAAAATAATTAAAAAAATTATCATATGTCAAGCTGATATCGTACCACGTGATAATGATAGGATGATGTGATAGTACCACGTATTATTATTATGCTAGGTGTCATCTTCTCATTCTCAATTTGGTTCCTGTATTTTTATTTTTGTTTCAATTTAGTTATAATTTTTGTAAAAATTGTGCAATTTCGTCTCTCACCAAATTGAAACAAAAGTTAATTTTTATATAAATGTTATACAAATAATTTTATTAAATTTGATATTTTTATTCAAATTGATATTTTTATAATATATTTTTAACAAAACTAAGTTTATTTAAATTTGTGTTTCATATTTAACTTTACTTAATATTGTCTTCAAATTTTAAATTTATTTGTTTTCGATTGTTATTGTTACATAAAGTAGTTAAAATTATTTTTAAAATTTATATAATTGTTATTTTTACACCAACTCAAACATTTGTATAGAAATTATTGAACTTTACACATTTTAAAAATATATAATTATTTGAAATATATATATTCAAATAAAAAACAATATTAAAGTATGATGTAATAAAATATCAATATAATTTATGATTTTTTTTTCTATCAGCATTATTTTTTATTAACAACTTTAAAACAATTTTTAAATGAATTTCAATGTAAAATATAAATTTAAATAAACTTAATCTTGTTAAAACTATTTATTAAAAATATTAATTTTGATAGAAATATGTGTGTACATTTATATATATAGAAATTAAATTTCGTTTCAAGGTTGAGAGGGACAAAATTGCTCAATTTTTACAAAAAATATGACTAAATTGAGATAAATAAAAAATACAATGTCATTATCAAATTGAGAATGAGGAAGTGACACCTAACATAATAGTGATGCGTGACACTGTCATTACCACATCACAATGTTATTGTCACATGACACGACGTCAGCTTAACACGTGGCAAAATTTTTAAAATTTTTAAAAAATTAAAAAAATTAATTTTTTTTTTTAAAATTAAAAAATTCAGAGAACTGACACGTAAGATACTCTTTTAATGTTGTTACTACACTACTAACAACTAACGAAAATGATTTAATTGGATCAAGTTGTCCAAAATAAAAACCAAATTGAAATAAAAAAAAAAGAATCAAATTAATATTTTATTACGAAAATAAAGACTAAAAATACAATTTAACCAAAAAAATATTATAAAACAGAACCATAAAATCAATCCAGGAAACAGAAAGCAAAACCAGAAAACAACCAAAATGAAAATTAAAATCAGAAATATAATAAAAAAGCAGAGCAAAAAAAAAAAAACGAAACTAGAACTTGAATCGAATCAAAAACCAGGAAACAGAACAAAAACCGGAAAAACGAAATGACATATTGCTTAGAGCTTCAACCAAGCTTCGGTTTGACACAAAGTAAATGCTTGTTCTTCGTTGTTCAAACCTAACCTTTCGATTCTTCCTTAATGTCGCAAAAAGCAAATAACTTTCGTTTGCATTTCAAGCCCTAAACTTTGGATTCTCCCTCCCTCGCATTTACAACTTGACATGTTACTTTAAACATCTGAGCAATGGCTTGTTGAGACAGAAATTTTTAAGGGATTGAAAAAATATTCACAGATGGATATTTATTTTTTGGTAAAATGTGTAACAAATATCCAGATATTTTATCGCAATTCGTGTTTTATTTGGTCTTTTTTGTAACGCCGTTTAAATCATTTACGGAGCATTTGTATTAGGTATATTACGTGTAGTGTACAGGTGGCTTAATTAGATATTTGGGGATAAATAAGTAAGCAAGGGTTTTGGTAGGGAATGTTTGGGCAGTTGGTGAGTTTTGACAATTTTGTTCCTCCATTCCCAATTGGTATTGCTGCAATCTTCTTCTTCCTGCAATCCCATTATATAGGTATGTTACTGTCCCAATCTTCTTCCTTTACCGTTGGAGGCAACCGTGTTGTATCACTTCGTGCACTATTGTCCTACACACGTCAATACCTCACGTCAATACCTCCAAGATCACCAATAAGCAAGAACCATTTTTTATTTTCAACTTCCGCAACAGCATACGCTAAGGGCAGTAACTGATCATTAGCATCTCTACCCACAACACTCAACAACTCACCTCCGTATTTTCCTTTTAAAAAACAACCATCCAAACCTGTGATGGGTCTACAGAAGACAAAGGAATCTTTACATCCTTTTAAACAGGAGTAAAACCTCTGAAAAATTGCTTCATCATTATCATTTTCGACTTTGATTATCATTTTCCACTTTGATTTTTATAGTTGATCCAGGATTACATTTTAGTAATTCATGTGCATAGTTATAGATTCTTTTATATTGCTCTTTAAATGACCCATCTACTATATCTGCAGCCATTGCCCTTGCTTTACGAGCTGTTGATGAAATGACAAGTATTAGCTGCTTTCTCTGCAAATCTGAACTCAAGAAAGACGAAGATAAAGAAATTTCCCTAATTGCAAAATTTCCCATAAATTGAAAAATTAACGTTAATTAGCCACCTGTACCTGTACAGTACACGTAACACATCCTAATACAAACCGTGCCACCTGATGTTCCGTTAATAATTTAAACACTACGAAAATGAAGACCAAAAAGGTATTTAAGTCAAATATGAATAAAAAAATATATTAAAATTTGATTCTATATATTTATACATGTCGTCATTATTTACCAATACACAATAAAAATAGAATAGATAAAAAAAATTTGATTATATATATATATATATATATATATATATATATATTTTGTAAATATCTTTATATAAGATTTAAACGATTTTGGAAAAGGAGAGAATAACCATCCCTATGAAAGATGTAAGATTTTTTATTAAAAAGGAAAAATTAGAACACTGGTTTGTCTTTTATTGGAGTCAAGATGCAAAATATCAGGATTTGGTTTGGGAGAAGTACTCTAACTTAATTGTCGAGTCCTAAAGCCACACATTTTGGAAATTTTCTACTGAGGAAGATAAGCATAAATCTGATGACAAAAAAGCTAAGTTTCTATGCAGTACATATTTCACAAACACCGTATTTCCTTCCTTCATAATCGTATAAAGTAAGAAATAGAATTAACTATCGAGACCTATGCTGAATTAAACAGCTACTGTCAAAAGAGACACTTATTTAATATAATACTGCAAATTTAGCTAAAACGGAGTTATCTCTAAATTTTGGAATTATTTGATCATCTGAATGAAAAGTTATCTTTAAAGACAACACAAAGGTTGAACAAAATAGTGACATCTGCTTAGCTTTTACTCTGTAGATAGAGATTTTAATAGAAAGCTGTTTCAGTTTTGATATTTATATTCTGTGTGTCTCCAGTTATTGAGACGTGAAGGTGAATAAAAAAAAGTAGTTACTAATATCGAAATTAAATTTCCAACATAAGTTGCTACTACCTATACTCTTGTCAATTGTAATGCCAACAGGAATATGAGCTGGTCTGTTGCCATTGCAGAAGCTCAAAACTGATAAACATCAAAGAAAAGGTTTCACAGAACAAAGAATGCTATGTTGTTTTCTTCACCACTTATGAAAGATGAATTTGCCTGCATGCATCATACAATTGACCGCTAATATTTTCATTTACCATTCTTTGATAAAGAGGATTGGTAAATTTGCGTGAAGTTCGCAGAAATGATTATTATATTATTCATGACGGCCAAGGCAAGCTCTATGAGAAAAGCTCCAAAGTTTTGAAGGGGTTCAAACACTTTATAAAAGCCATTCTCCCAAGCAGTGCATGGCACAGAAGCAGCCATTTCCTTAGATACTTACAATGAAATCAGCAATTCCAGTCACGTTCTTGTGCTCATTAGTCCTGTTAGCACTAGCAAAGGGATCCTACGGTGGAGAAATTGTTATCTACTGGGGCCAGAATGGCAACGAGGGCACACTGAGTGAGGCTTGTGCGACAGGGAACTATGATTATGTGATCATAGCCTTTTTGCCAACCTTTGGCAAGGGCCAAACTCCCATGATTAATCTTGCTGGTCACTGTGACCCTCTTAAAAATGAGTGCAGTGGCCTAAGCTCAGACATCAAATCTTGTCAAGCAAAAGGCATCAAAGTCTTGCTCTCTTTAAGAGGAGATACTGGAAGCCACTCAATTGATGCAAGTGAAGTAGCCACATACCTTTGGAACAACTTCTTGGGGGGACAATCACCCTCTAGGCCTCTTGGCCCTGCTGTTCTTGATGGTATAGACTTTGACATTGAAGGTGGATCAAACAAACACTGGGGTGATCTTGCAAGGTTCCTTAAAGGCTACACCATGGCCAAGCAAGGGAAGCAAGTCTACATCACTGCAGCTCCTCAGTGCCCTTTTCCTGATGCTTGGATTGGAAATGCTCTCACAACAGGTCTTTTTGACTATGTTTGGATCCAATTCTACAACAACCCTCCTTGCCAATACACTTCTGGGGCAATCACTAACCTTGAAGATGCATGGAAGCAATGGATCACAGGTATTCCTGCCAACAAAATATTCTTGGGGTTACCAGCTTCCCCACAGGCTGCAGGAAGTGGCTTCATTCCTTCTGCTGATCTCATATCTCAAGTGCTTCCAGCCATTAAGGGTTCTGCAAAGTATGGAGGTGTTATGCTGTGGTCCAGGTACTATGATGTTCAGAGTGGTTATAGTTCTTCTGTTAAGAGCTATGTTTGAAATCCAACTTACTGCTTCTCATAAATGAATGTATATATTTTGACATCAGGATGAAACTTTGATTGTACACTGTCATGTCTTCATGAGATATACAAACCTATTTTCTGTCATTTGTTGTCATGTACAGAAACTTTAACTTGCAATTGGATGTTGACTGTAAATTTAAATTGAAGATAATAAAACTCCTTGAGTAAGGAACATTGAGAAAACAATTCTTATAACTATAATGTTAAAACGAACGGATAAGATATTTTGATAACAGAATTCCTTTTACATCCTACCCTTACTATTTTTTTTTAAATATAAAAATTAACTTTTGTTAAAATCATTTATCCCGTAAAAGTTAAAAGTTGAGATGATGGTCAAATTATCTTAAAAATCCTTTTTCCTTAATGGAATCCCCTCTAAAATTTGAATCAATATTCAAAAATCAAAATAGGTAGTCTGACAGAAAAGAAAAAACAGATGTCCTTTAATGAAAGAGAAAGGATACGTTTACAGTAGCAATGGGACTATGTATACTCCCATTTGACACGGGTAGAGGTAGCGTGTATATTAACTTTTTAAATGTCAAGGGATGGGACATACAATACAAGTGGCAAAAATATTCATAAACAATAATAATAACACACACACACACACATATATATATATATATATATATATATATATATATATATATATATATATATATATAAAATAAAAAATATAATAATAATAATAATAATCTTATTATTATAATATATATATATATATAATAAATAACATATATAATAATAATAATAAATTAATTTTTATTATAAGGGTAAAACTTTTTTTATTTGTCATAGTCAAATATTTTACGAACTTTCACAAATTTTACTATAAATTCACTTCATCGTCACTTCCAAATCTCTTAAAATTATACAAATTTCACTTTCACATCCATTCAAATTCATTCACTCCCTCTCCTTCAAATCAATCATAAAAGAACACACTCTTAGGATGGAAGAAAAGCTTGTCGCAACATCTCAGTCAATTTCCATATTCTAATGTCTCATGTGTTTAAATCACTCAATCACATATTTCATATCATGACAATGTAGAGACTACATTTCTTAAAAGAAAAAACATGTGGATAATACATTAGCAATGAAATTGGCGTTGGAAAAATTTATCTAAAGCCATACAAGAAGAATTATGATCATATTCTTTGTTATACTAAGCCATATATACATGCTATGAATTTTTAGAGTAATAGTAATTTATGAGTGAGGGACTTTATCAATTTCTTATTCAATTTGAATTATCGTGTATACTTTCTTCCTTATTAGTTTTACAAATAATATTAATTCAAAACATACTCTACATGTTATCTGCAAACCAAGAACTATACCTCATAGTTGTTTAATTTCAATTCTTAATTTGGAAGATTGAATTTGTTAAAAATTGGGTGTGTTGTTATTTTTCTTGGAAATTTGAATATAGATATGTTGAGAATTCAAGTGTGAATCTAAATCCCACATTGAGTAAAAATAAGAAAGTTGAGTACCATATAAGGATGAAGACTCATAAACTCATTGCCTTAAGATTTTGAGTTAGAGGTGGTGTCAATCCCTTATATATAGGTTGAACTCATGTCTTATTGGTGTTGTATCTCCCTAGTATCCTCTCTCGGAAGACCCAACAAAATAAAATCTTATCGGTGGCGGTATGAATGAATGCTAGATGAAGATTTATTAATATTTGTGTAATCCATTTCAACAATTATGAGAAGTTTAAACATTGATAATTCTTATAATTCTCATTGTTTATATTGGAGGGTAAATTGTCATGGTAGAAAATTGTATTTGAGGGTATTAGAACAAAATAGTAATCCCATGCAAAATCATTTACGTATTCTTTTGACTAAATAAACACACTTTCCATTATGTAGATAGGAGCATAGCCACAATTTGAACTTTTCTTTGATTTCCTTGAAAAAGAAATGATGAAACATGTGTTGAGCTGGAATGAGGTTCCCAATAAATCCATGGAGATTTAACTTCAACAACTTATTACAAATTGTTGTTTTGCGTATTTTTATTGCATGGTCGAATTGATGACAACATATATACAATGAGGAATCATCTTAAAGTGTTATAGGCTCTAAATCTTTTTGTTGGTAATTATTATGCCAAGAAGGGGAACTTTATAGGATAACTATATTTAGTTTCGACGCTTAATTGGATCTAGGAGAACTGGCTAAGAAAGGGGCCTTATTTACGTTGTATCCTGCATGAGTTATATCATAATCTTAATAAACCATAGGGAACAAAAAAAGAAACTTATAAAAAAATTAAAAACAAGAAATTAATTTTACTGCAAAAGTAAAATATGTGATGTGGTAGCAAATAAAGAGGTAAACCTGGATATCTCATGTTTACAACACCTGAAGATTTAAATTTAAAGGAAGAAAAAACGTCATAAAGTTGTACAGTTCTGAAGGAAGCTAAAAGCCAAATGTAAAAGAAGTTTGCCTTTCTTCTGAGGCTACATAGTTCATCTCCTCTCTCTTCCCCTATTCCCGCCATTCTTCTCACAAAAGAGTTTTTAGCTTACTTTTATCTCAAATATGCAAAATCGCCTTTCCCCTTTTCCTTTTCCCATCCATTTTCAACTTTTTCTTCTATTGCATTTTTTTCACTCATTTTTGTCTTATAGGGTTTCTTTATTGTTTTATTTTTCAAGTTTTGATTTCCAAATCGGTCATTCATTCATTTATTTTACAGCTTTCGATTTTAGGAATTTACCAAATTGGTGATTTTTTTCCTGTGTTTTACAACTTTCCATTTCAAAAGTTTTTCAACTTTGTTATTGCTTCCTGTGTTTTCGTCTTGCCGACATCGATGACTTTGAATTCAAATTTTGATTTCAAAATTTGAAATGCATGTTTCTCGCGCCTTTATGATTTACTATTTCCTATTTATACATGTTTTCACTTATCTCAGGTTTTTTTTTGTATTCATTCCATTCAGTATTCACTCCATTCAGTATTCAGAATGTCGCATTTACAGAAATGTGTTTTCCTTCTCTGGCAGAATTGAACCTTGAGAAGGAAAATGGGAATGTGTTGGCTAGAGTTGTGAGCCTTTGGTTCGTTGTTGATTTTAACAAACCCAAAACTCCATTTTCAATGGAGTTGCTTCTTCAAGACAAAGAGGTAGTGTGATCCATAAGTGTATTTCCATTATCCACTTTATCTATTCACCTCTATTTCCATATATTTCTTGTTGGTTAGTTTAGAAGATATTTTGTTTTATGCACTTACTATACTATTTCAGTGATCAAATAAATTTATTTAATGTGTTATTTATTAGGGATAGTCGTTTGAAGTCTAAGTCAACACCCACCCATGAAAGATATTTCCTGTTGTGTATGGCTTTAAAAGCCAATCTTTCCCTTTAATAAAAGACATGAGTTTACAGTACATACATATATATTTTTCTATTATGTTGTGTTTAACAATTGGTATCAGAGCTCCTACCTAGGGGCTTGATCCAATATTTCCTTGAGTGTGTGAGAGAAACAGTTGGTGAGGAAGTGTGTAGAAAGAGAGTTGTGAGCATATTGAAGTTAGTGAGACACAAAATGACAGACAACAACATCGACAAGTATGTTCAACCCGCGATCCCAAAATTTGATGGTCATTATGACCATTGGGCAAAATTAATGGAAAATTTCTTATGTTCCAAACAATATTGGAATCTGGTAGAACATGGGATCACTAAAGTAGCGAATGGAGTTGTATTTTCTACGGAAGACGCTAAATTGCTAGAGGAGCATAAACTTAAAGATTTGAAGATAAAAAATTATCTTTATTAGGCTGTTGATCGTGAGATTCTGGATACTATTATTAATGACGAGACCTCTATGGATATTTAGGATTCAATAAAACAAAAATTCCAAGGTTCTACAAGGGTTAAAAGAACACAACTGCAAGCATTACACAGAGAATTTGAAATCTTATAGATGAAGGAAGGAGAGACTGTCAACTCCTATTTTGCTCGCACTCTCAAGATTACTAAAAGTATGAAGGTGTGTGGTGAGAATATAGGTGAAAATAATATCACTACAAAAATCTTAAAGTCCATGATCTCTAAATTTAATTATGTAGTTTGCTTCATTGAGGAGTCCAACAATTTAGAGATTATGACAATAGATGAGTTACAAAGCAATCTTCTAGTTCATGAGCAACGAATGAACAACCAAAAAGAAGAATAAAATGTGTTACAAGTTACCAATGAAGATAAAGGATGGAGAGGAAGAGGAAGGGGACGTGGAAGAAATTTCAGCAGAAGTGGTCAAGGGAGAGGAAGAGGCAAGCAATTCTTCAACAAAGTTGAAATTCAATGCTTTAAATGTCACAAGATGGGACACTTTCAATATGAATGTCCCACTTGGTAAAAGAAGGTCAATTATGCTAAAGTACATGATGAAGATGAAAAGGAAGCGGAAGATGAGATCTTATTAGTGGCATATGTTGATATGAAACAAGGCATAAAAAGAAGAGTGGTTTCTTGAATCTGGATGCAGTAATCACATGAGTGGAAATAAGGATTGGTTTTCTAACATAGATGAAAGCTTTAGACACACGGTAAAGCTCGGTAATAATACCAGAATGGCTATGATGGGGAAAGGGAATGTTTGGTTGCATGTTAATGGTGTTACAAATGTGATCTCAAATGTCTACTATGTTCCTGATCTTAAGAACAATCTCTTAAGCGTAGGGAAACTTCAAGAAAAAGGGACTCACCATTTTAATTGATAATGGGAATCAAGATGAGTAGTAATAGGATGTTTTCAGCGATCGCTACTTTGATGCCTAGAAATTCTACATGTCTTCAAGTAGAATCAATAGATGAATCCCACCTTTGGCATCACCGATTTGGCTATTTCAACTATACTGGCTTGAAAATACTCTCATCCAAAAAGATGGTTAATGGGATACCTTCTATATCGACTCCAAAGGAACTTTATGTACAATGCTTAGAGGGAAAGCAACATCGAAACTCTATTCCAAAGAAAAGTAGGTGGTGCTCATCAAACAAACTTCAACTTGCGCATGCAGGTATATGTAGGCCTATCAAACCCACTTCAATTAGTAACAACAGGTATATCTTAAGCTTTATTGATGATTTCTCTTGTAAGACTGATAAGTGCCAAAAATGAGTAATTTTCATAGAAATGTTGGCACTTTTGTTTGTAATTTGTGTTTATATCATGATTGATTCTCCCTAAATCTAGAAAAAAATGAGCTTCAATCACATGCTTCCAAGTTTTTGTTGAAAAGAAGTCACTTGATCCCTGTTTTATGTAAATTTCAGGTACAATAAAGTAGAGAGAGGAAAGAACTTAAGAGGAGCAAATGAGAAAGCAACAAACAGAGAAAATATGGAAGAAATTTTGTCAAGGTCGCTCAAACCAAAACAAGCTCGCTTAAGCTAGAGCTGTAAGACCCGTGGAAATTAATTAATTAATAAATGCGGGAGAAGGGGACTTTTATGACATTAAATGGTAACTGGTAACTGGTATGACGTGAAAAAGCATTAGCTTAAAGGGTTGAGAGTACTTTTATTGTGTGAAAGGACTTGGGTTCAAGTCCTATGTATGGCAATTTTGTGTTGTTTGGAATTATTATTATTTTTGATATATATGTGGGACTAGTGAGCGATATTATAATCGTAGGATTATAATAGTTATCACTAAATCTGAATTGGCATAACGATTATGCCTTGGTCTTATGAGTGAAGGGTCACGGGTTCAAACCTTAATGTGCGTAAAGTAGGCTTTATTTTTGCTAATTCTAGGTTGGAGTGGAGGTGAAAGCGCAAAAGGTAAAACTAGAATGGGGAGGCAGCCAAAGGGCCGAAAAAATAATACAAAACCACTAAGTAATTGCCTTTGAATGTGTAAGGGCTGAATTGGGAGGGAGGTTGAAGCAAAGCATTTGATGAACCAAGGAATCCCTATTTTCTTCCTAATTTCAATCAAGAAATTCAGGTTAGGGGAGTTGAAATCCTACTTTTCGTACTATTGTTATATGTATATGATTTTGATGGGTTTATGCCATGAAATTCGGGCTGTGTATGATGGAGATTAGGGGTTTGGGTGCTGTGACAATTGCTTTAACAAATTTCTCAATCAATTGTATGAATGTGAGTGTTTTCTATACTGTACATATGGTTTGTGGTTCAACTTGGATTTTTGGGAACCAAATTGTGCCCAAGTTATGTTTATACGATTGTGCATTGTTTCTCAATTGAATGGTATGAATGGTTGTGCGAATTGGGTAAGGTTGGGCGAATTGTGTGCGTGAACAAAGTTGAAACCCTGCAAGTCTCGCCCAAACGAGTTCATCTCGCCTAAGTGAGACTTGCAGAGTCTCGTTTTGGTTCTGGTTCTCGTTTCTCGCCTAGGCGACCAGGGACAGGGTTGAGCGACTTGGTCTCTCGGTCAGGCGAGACACACTGGCCCAAGCGAGGTCGCAAGAAAACCTGGACGTTTTGAGCGCGACTTCTCGCCCAAGCGAGAGGTTTTGGGGTGTTGAGCGACAGGTATGCTTGCTTAGGCGAGAATGACTCGCCTAAGCGAGGTCGCGATGAGACTTAGTGTTTTGTTCTTGTTGAATCCTCGTCCAAGCGACGAGCTTTGGATGTTGAGCGACTTAAGGTCTCGCTCAAGCGAGAAAAGCTTGCCTAAGCGAGATGAAGTGGTACAACCACTGTTTCACGCTGGCTCAGGCGAGGTGGGTTGGATTAAGCGAGGCTGATGGATTAGCCTGGGCATAAACCTTTGGCTTAGGCGAGAATGTGGTGAATCCATGCTTTAGTATAGATTGTTTGAGCTGTTTTGCTTGGTGTTTCCCTAGTTATGGGAAATATATACATGTTTTGTGGTGTTTGAGCTTGAAGGACATAGGATTTGGGATGTGCTTGGATTGAGTCACGAGCGAGGAGTTCGTGATGGGTGGACCAAATGCGGAACGTGAACTGTTTAGTTCACCGGAGGTACTCTTGTTGGGATGAATGAGCGAGGGAGTTCATTTCATGCTCAACTTGAGAATGCTATGAGCGAGGGAGTTCATAGTAGGAAAAGCGGGTATGCAAGTCCGGGTCCGAGCGAGGAGTTTGGATGAACGGGCGTGAGAGTCTGTGAAGCAGGACTACAAGTGGGATAGGCTTGTAGGTTGGACCACGAGCGAGGAGGGTCGTGGAAGCACATGAAATCCCAGATTTAGAGTACATGCATGAACTCATATTGGTATTGAGTGTGGGAAAGTGGGTGATTTTGTAAATAAATATCTATGAATGGGCTGGGAAATTATCTCATACTTCTTTATGTTTATATGCATAGCTCACCCTATCTGTTTGTGTGTGGCGATGATTAGGTAATTTATTATCCGGGAGCAGATGATTTTTCAAGTGAGCCAGGAGACGCTTAGTGGCGGAGAGTGGGCTTAGTGTACGAGGGGATTTTATAACTGTTTTTATTTAATTTCCATGTAATTTGATTACAATTTTTATGGTTTTGGATATTAATCTCAAAGTTGTACATATGGATTTTAGAATTTATAGACCATTAATGTTTTAAAGTTTTAAAAATTTCCCGTGTTTTTGGGAAATGGATTATTTATTAAATGAGTTATTCAATTCTGCCTTGTTTAATTATTTATTTTAAGTAATATCCTACTGGGATGTTACAATTGGTATCAGAGCAAAAGTTTTGAAAATATTTTAAATATTTTCGGGCTTTTGGGGAGTGAGCATATCGATTGTTTGTTTGTGTGACTGAATTGAATGCTATAATTGGGTGAGTGGCTTTGCTTAACTAAGTGAATTGATTCTTAACAGTTGAAATGTGGCGTATTCAGGCTATGGCTGCGAATAGGAGGAGAAGGAGTAATAGTGTTGATGACATCGCGGAGGCTATTCACTGATGGTGGATGCGATGCAGCCACCTGTAGCAGCACAGCCCAGAACAGTTATTGCGACAGTTAGGGTGCCAACTATGGAGGATTTCCAATGCCACAAGCCAGCAGAGTTCATTGGCAAAGCCTCTCCCGATGAAGCGGATGCGTGGCTCCGCAAATGTGAGAAAATCTTCAGAGTAATGAACTACGCTAATGAGCAGAAGCTCTTGTTTGCTACATACCTGTTGAATGATGACGCAAAGTATTGGTGGGCGGGAATGCAACAACAGATGCAGACCCGGGACGAACATGTGGAGCGGACTAGCTTCAGGACTCGGTTCCTGGAGAAATATTTCCCTGACACAGCCAGACAGGACAGGTAGGCTAAGTTCCTCGCACTGCAATAGGGAGAGATGACAGTGCAGGAGTATCTGAACAAATTTGAGCACCTGGCGAGATACTATTCACAGGACATTTTAGAGGAATGGAGGTGCCTGAAGTTTGAGCGGGGACTCAAACATGAACTAAAGAAGGTGGTAACACCTTTGAGAGAGAGACGATTCCCGGTCTTGGTGGAGCAGGCCAAGAGCGCTGAGCACCTGGAGAAGGATCCTGGTCTAGTTGTTCGACATTAGAGGAATGTCGTAAAGGCTAGGCAAATGAAGAAGCCCTATAGCCGTCCTCCTACCACCTCAGGATATTTTAAATGCTTCCAATGTGGGGGAGCGCACTTGAATAGAAATTGCCCGCAGTTGAAGAGTTCACCCAGTGGACAGGGCAGTAGTCGCAAATGTTTCATCTGCGATCAACCCAGGCATTTTGTGAACCAGTGCCCTAAGAAGAAGACCAGTGCCACAAAGAAACCACCGGCCTCTGGAGCTGAGAGAGCTAGAGCGGCTGAGAGGGTCTTTGCCATGACATCTACTGAGGCTACTCAGTCAAGTAACCTTATACTTGAGCCTTGCTTATTGTTGGGTCATTCAGTGTTGGTGTTGTTCGATTCTGGAGCAACACACTCATTCATCTCTAATGCATGTGTGGGGAGATTGAGCTTGGAGAAACATTACTTGGGGTATGAGTTGCTTGTTTTAACTCTTTCCTCGGGTCAGGTGGCTACCAGTTCAGTCTACGTTGGGTGTTCAATGGAAGTGGCAGGTCGCAGATTCAAGGTGAACTTGGTGTGCTTGCCTTTGGAGGGACTGAACGTGATACTGGGGATGGACTGGTTGTCTAACAACCACATCATGATTGACTGTGTATGACGCAGTTTAGTATTCCCAGAAAATGCAGGGTTGGAGTTGATCTTGACTCAGCAGTTGTTGAAGGAACTACAAGGAGGGGCCATGTGTTATATGGTGGTGGCTAAGCCAGAGAAGAAAAGTGCTGTAGAGATTATCCAATCCATATCTGTAGCTAGTGAGTATGCAGATGTATTTCTAGATGATATGCCAGGATTGCCGCCGAGTCGAGACATTGACTTCACCATTGATCTCATTCCTGGTACAAGTCTAGTGTCTATGGCTCTATACAGAATGGCACCGCAGAGCTCGCAGAACTCAAGAAGCAAATTGAGGAGCAAATGGAGAAGCAGTTCATCCGACCGAGCGTGTCACCGTGGGGAGCTCTAGTCTTATTGGTGAAAAAGAAGGATAGGAGTTCGCGACTTTGGGTGGATTACAAACAGCTAAATAAGCTAACAATTAAGAACAAGTATCCACTGCCGAGGATCAACGACGCACTAGATCAGTTGAAAGGGGCAGGGGTGTTCTCCAAAATAGATTTGAGGTTGGGGTATCATCAGATTCTGGTCAAATGTGAAGATGTGTAAAAGACGACATTCAGGTCCAGATATTGTCATTATGAATACGTGGTGATGCCATTTAGAGTGACGAATGCACCAGCGGTATTCATGGACTACATGAATAGGATTTTCTGACCCTGGTTGGATAAGTTTGTTGTCGTCTTCATTGATGATATTCTTATCTACTCGAGGAATCGGAAAGATCATGCTGATCATTTGAGGGTGGTTTTGGATGTGCTCAGAGAACACCAGTTGTACGACAAGTTATCCAAGTGCGAGTTTTGGCTTGAGGAAGTGCAATTCCTTGGGCATGTAATATCAGCTAAAGGTATTGCAATGGATCCAGCCAAAATAGAAACGGTGCTGAAGTGGGAAAGGCCTAAGACAGTGACAAAGGTGAGGAGTTTCTTGGGCCTGGCGGGTTATTACAGGAGGTTTGTGGAGGGGTTTTCAAAGAAGGTGAATCCCTTGACATAACTCACGAGGAAAGATCAGCCATTCTCCTGGACTGAGAAGTGTGAAGAATGTTTTGAGGAGATGAAAAGGTGTTTAACTTCTGCTCCAGTACTCATGATTCCAGACACTGGTAAGAAGTTTGAGGTGTATTGTGACGCCTCCTACCTCGGATTGGGGGTGTGTGTTAATGCAAGAAGGGAGGCTAGTGGCGTACGCTTCACGACAATTGAAGGTACATGAGAAGAATTATCCGACACATGATTTGGAGCTAGCAGCCATTGTGTTCGCTCTTAAGTCTTGGAGGCACTATTTGTACGGCTCTCAATTTCAAGTATTCAGCGATCACAAGAGTTTGAAATACTTGTTTGATCAAAAGGACCTTAATGTGAGACAACGTAGGTGGATGGAGTATCTGAAGGACTACCACTTTGAATTGCTCTATCATCCGGGCAAGGCAAACGTTGTAGCCGACGCTTTGAGTTGAAAGAAGATGCACATGTCTTGCATGATGATAAAGGAGTTAGAGTTAATTGAGAAACTCCAAGATATGAATCTGGGAATGCAGTTTGGGCAAGACTCCATACAGTGCAGCTTGTTGAAAGTCACCAATGAGTTTTTGAATGAAATCCGGGTGGCTCAGGGGCAAGATTTGGAATTGCAACAGTTTGTGGGGTGGTTGGGTACAAAGAAAGGGAAAGATTATTAGATGGGAGCAGATGGCATTCTTCGTTTTAAAGGTAGGGTGTGTGTGCTAGGAGGACCTATATTCAGGAGGCAGATTCTGAAGGAGGGCCATCAGAGTCATCTTAGCATGCATCCAGGTATGACTAAGATGTATAAGGATTTGAAGGAGTCTTTTTGGTGGAATGGAATGAAGACAGATGTTGCAGACTTTGTGGCTCAATGTTTGGTTTGTTAAAAGGCCAAAATTGAACATCAAAGGTCGGGAGGTACATTGCAACCATTGGACGTACCTTAGTGGAAGTGGGACAATATCTCTATGGATTTTGTGACACATCTTCCGAGGTCGACAAAGGGCCATGATTCAGTTTGGGTGATAGTAGACAGACTGACAAAATGTGCACATTTCTTGCCTATGAATCAGAAGTGGTCGATAGACAGGTTAGCAAAGTTGTATGTGCGAGAAGTGGTAAGATTGCATGGAGTACCTGAGAGCATAGTGTCAGACCGGGATCCTTGATTCACATCACAGTTTTGGCAATCATTGCAGGCGGCCTTGGGTACACAGTTGAGAATGAGCTCAGCTTATCATCCTCAGACGGATCGACAGTTTGAGCGGACCAGTCAATCTTTAAAAGACTTATTGAGGTCTTGTGTGCTAGATCACATGGGAAACTGGAATGAGGTGCTACCTTTGGTGGAGTTCACATACAATAATAGTTACCACTCTAGTATTGGCATGGTGCCCTATGAAGCATTGTGTGGAAGAAGGTGTAGAACTCCATTGTGCTAGTATCAGGATGGTGAAGCCTTTGTGCTTGGTCCTGAATTTCTGCAACAAACGACTAACAAGGTCAAATTAATTCAGGATCGAATGAGAGCCACTCAGTAGGCAAAAGTCTTATGCTGATAAGAGGAGACGGCCGCTTGAGTTTGATGAAGGAGACCATGTATTCCTCCGGGTTACTCCAACCACAGGGATCAGAAGGGTTCTTAAATCAAGGAAGTTGACTCTGAGATTTATAAGACCTTATCAGATTACACGAAGGATAGGAACAATGGCGTATGAGATTGCTTTGCTACCTCATCTAGCCAACTTGCATAATGTGTTCCACATCTCGCAATTGAGGAAATACATTGCAAGTCCAGACCATGTGTTAGAGTCAGATGAGGTGCAAGTGCGAGAGGATCTGACCATGCTAGTTGGACCGCTTCGCATACTGGATACTCAGGTCAAGCAACTGAGGGGCAAAGAGTTAAAGATGGTGAAGGTACTCTGGGATGAGACGACACAGGAGATGACGTGGGAGATGGAGGACGTCATGAGGAGGTTATACCCTCACCTATTTTCTAGTAAGTCTCATTTTCGAGGACGAAAATTCTTTTGAGTTGGGAGGAATGTAAGACCCGTAGAAATTAATTAATTAAATAATTAATTAATTAATAAATGCGGGAGAAGGGGACTTTTATGACATTAAATGGTAACTGGTATGGCGTGAAAAAGTATTAGCTTAAATGGTTGAGAGTACTTTTATTGTGTGAAAGAACTTGGGTTCAAGTCCTTTGTATGGCAATTTTGTGTTGTTTGGATTTATTATTATTTTTGATATATATGTGGGACTAATGGGCGATATTATAATAATAGGATTATATTAGTTATTACTAAATCTGATGCATAACATTTGTGCCTTGGTCTTATGCGTGGAGGGTCACGAGTTCAAACCTTGATGTGCGTAAAGTAGGCTTTATTTTTGCTAATTCTAGGTTGGAGTGGAGGTGAAAGGGCAAAAGGTAAAACTAGAATGAGGAGGTAGCAAAAGGACCGGAAAAAAGACACATATAAAACCATCATTTAGACACATATAAAAGGGCCAATTTGAGGAAAAAAGAGGGTTTTGGCAGTGCTAATAGTTGAACCTTGAAAGGAGCACGAGTTTAAGAGTGAGAGGTGAGAGTTTTAGGTGTGCAAAGGCTGAATTGGGAGAGAGGTTGAAGCAAAGCATTTGGTGAACCAAGGAACCCCTATTTTCTTCCCAATTTCAATCAATAAATTTAGGTTAGGGGAGTTGAAATCCTACTTTTCATACTGTTGTTATATGTATATGATTTTGATGGCTTTATGCCATGAAATTCGGGCTATGTATGATGGAGATTAGGGGTTTGGGTACTGTGACAATTGCTTTAACAAATTTCTCAATCAATTGTATGAATGTGAGTGTTTTCTATACTGTACATATGGTTTGTGGTTCAACTTGGATATTTGGGAACTAAATTGTGCCCAAGTTATGTTTATACGATTGTGCATTGTTTCTCAATTAAATAGTATGAATGGTTGTGCGAATTAGGTAAGGTTAGGCGAATTGTGTGCGTGAACAGAGTCAAAACCCTACAAGTCTCGCCCAAACGAGTCCATCTCGCCTAAGCGAGAGTTGTAGAGTCTCGTTTTGGTTCTGGTTCGCATTTCTCGCCTAGGCGACTTGGGACAGGGTTGAGCGACTTAGTCTCTCGCTCAGTGATAGAGGTCGTACCCCACCAAATTAAAACATATTAAATGCAGTATGTGAAAGTGAACCAAGTTTTCTCCCAACGACCAATATTTTCATTCAAAGCTTCAATTTCCAGATGAACACAACAATACAACACAAATGGGGGGTTTGGCAGACAAATTCAGAATTCTAATCAACAGATTAAATTGAATGCAAAGAGTGATTAAAACCGTATTGACATCCTTGATTCAAACACAAATTCACTTATCATAGGCCACCAAATTAACACCTCTACCTTCTCTCAATCCACTAGATAATAATCTACTAAGCGAAAATTACAATCTAGCTTCATTATGCAATTAAGCAAAGCACACATCCTTAAATTCGTGACAGCCAAGTTACATAAATTAAGCATGAACATAACTTAACCAAAACACATGCAATTACTCTGTAAATTAAGCACAAACAGATTCATCACAATGCATTCCCGAATTAGAACAAAGAGACATGGCAAATTTCACAAGCAAGCACAACCTCAAAGCTTCATTGCATTTTTCATCAAGGAGTCAATACACGAATTTAGCTAGACATGGAAATGAGCAATTAGACACCACAATTCTGGAATCACAAAAATAGAACCAAAATCCCTAACTTTTGAATTCTGAAAACGCAAATTAAAAGCAAAAAAAGAGATTTCAAAGCTCCAATGGAATGTAAAACGGTGCTATGATATATAAATGCGAAAACCCCATGAATGGGTATTGTTCCAAGTCAATGAAATCACAAAACGAGCTGCCCAAGCAAGAAAACGAATTCAAAACGTAAAACCCTTAATGGGTGCTGTCAAATGTGCATAAAAACGGTAAAAATGAGACAAAAACGTGAAAAACCGCAAGGGAGCACCTCCATGGAAGCTTGGAGAACGAAAATGGAGGTTTTGAACAGAGGTTGAAGATGAAGTG
>Ga0214542_1007278_pt1 | contig 19359 bp, 12 predicted proteins | sample CNSS1metaG_FD_160096 | JGI IMG/M metagenome (GOLD analysis project Ga0214542, IMG submission 160096) | Root nodule microbial communities from cowpea collected in UCLA plant growth center, Los Angeles, California, USA - CNSS1 | ecosystem: Host-associated > Plants > Roots > Nodule | place: USA...
TAGCACATGCATATCCACCCCCTTTGTACTTAATAAGTCAATGAACCAGCCAATCAAACAACCATCAACATTCAAGAGACAAAGCATAGCAAAAACCCAAAAGAGGTCTCGCTCAAGCTGGAGTCCTTGCTCATGCGAGAAGAGTGCTCTCGCTCAAACAGCAGACTCTCGCTTAGGCGAGACTGCAACAGTGGCTCCGGGAAAATGTCGTGAGCTCTCGCTTAGGCGAGACTGTTCGTCGCTCAAAAATACAGCAGCTCGCCTAGGCGAGCGCTCGAGCAAAAACCTGAGCGAGTTCCCGCTGTTCTCGCCTGGGCGAGATGAGCTCGCCTAGGCGAGTATATAAGTTTCCACCACTGTTCCACGCATGCTCAAACACAGACTCACTCATGATAGCACCCAAGGCATTTTTACATCATCATAAGCAACATGCTAGCACCAGAACTCGAAACAGAACCAACACATACAAAAGTGAATCAAAACGCGAAGTCTAGCTTCCCTTACTTGGAGAGGGCTTATACGGGACCTCGACACCAACTACGGAGTGCAACAGTTCGAGAAGTGGTTTCAGAAAATGGAAGAACAGCGGGGCAAAGGAAGAACAAAGTTATTATGGAACCCTAGAAGGAAGAACACGAAAATAAGCTTTAGGGAGTACAGGTACGAGCTTGAGAAACACTTACACGGAGCGAAAACAAAGCTGAGCTAGAGAAATCTTTGGCCAAGATCGGAGTCAAGCCCTAGCAGAGCGTCCTGAAAGGAAGGGGGCAACGTTTAGGGTTCTATTTTGCAAGAAATGAATCAGAATTGGAAACCCTAGCAGCTTTAGGGCCTTAGCACCCTATGGGCCAGCCCTTAGGCCCAACAGATTAAGGCCAACCCTTAAACATTAGGGCAGAAATAAAACTGGGCCTTACATTAATTCATATATTGCATTTATTATGAAAGAAATTAATGAGTTTTTTTTTCATTTTTGGAAACGACATCTATATTAAATAATATGGTTAAATATGTTCTTGATCCTTAAACTTGAAGTGGATTTTGGAATTAGTCCCTTTCAAATTTTTGGACTAATTTAGTCATTCATCTTTCGAAATACGTGATAACGTGAATTTAGTCATTTTAATCAAATCTTGTGTTAAGGTTATTTAACATTTCAAACGCAAACGCATTTCATAATAGTATTTGAATTAACATTAAAACAAAAATATGTAAAACAATATAAACAAGTCAAATACAATAATCAGATACGTACAAAACATCAAATAAATATAATAAAATATGATTAAAATGACTAAATTCACGTATTTCAAAAGATAAATGACTAAATTGATCCAAAATTTTAAAATTGACAAATTCTAAAATTGACTGAAAGTTAAGAGATAAAAACGTATTTAACACTAAATAATATTCATCTCTGAAAAGCATACAAGATAGCATAATATAAAATGTACATGTTCAAAATAGAAAAATAAAATAAAATAAAATAAAACTTAAAAAGAAAACACGATGGTATAATTCATAATAAAATAAATGTATTAAATTTTATTTTAAATACCAATGCATAAAGTCATTTTTCAAACAACTCATTAAAAACGTGTTACATTCTGTAGTGTGAGTTTTTAAAATACTTCCAAGTCTTCTCTCATTGAATAAAAAACATAAAAACATGTGATTTACTCCATTTTGGCCGGAGCCATACACATTAAATAACCCATTTTTAAGAACAATTTATTCCAAATAAAGTCATAAAGAAAATAATGATAATTAGTGAATGAAAAATAATATAAAAATTGAGAAGAAAAAGATGAGGTAAAAAGATTAATAACAAGGAGCACGAAGAAATCTCACAATCCAGTTTTGTAATATTAAAATTAATCAACAAATTAAGAACTCATATAGTATTTAAAAAAGTGTAGAGAAAAATATTTTAAAATTGAGGTTATAAGATAGTATCACTTTTTTTCCTCATCTTTCTTTCACTCTTTTTCTTTTCTTTTTTTCTTCTACTTTTCCTTTTGTCTAAACTAAGATTCTTTTTGAACGTGTACATGATTCATAAAGGGAACAACCATGACTCATGCAAGCATATTATACTATTGCTAAATCTATTTGGATTTTCTATTGAGATTTTTTTGCTATATTTCAACTAAAATAAACTAAATTTTCAGACATTAAGATGAATCGATTAAAATGTAAGATTTAAGATTTAAGGTTGAATTTCAAGATTTTGAGATTAAAATTGTTCTTGGTGTTTTAAATTTAGTTTTGAGAAACTAAAGTTCTACTTGAATAGATTTGAGAGACTAAAATATTTTTTTAATATAAAATACTGAAAATATATATTTCAAATTTCAAAGACATGAATAAACCAATACTTAGTTACATAGTTAAACTATATATTAAATCATAATTTATTATAGATCTATAAATTACCTATATAAATTTTATGATTAATCTGTGGAATTAAATTTATATTCTATATTTAACTTTGACTTAACATGAAAATTAAATAAAATATGAAATTATATATTGTTAAACTATTCCACCATACACCAGAATAAAAGTATAGGTTACAGTTTATGGTAGCTTAAATACTGTCCATGTTTATTGAAAAAACTAAAAAAAGAATTCATGTGGACATTTTATCTCCCATACTATAAGGAGAAGAGAAATTTATTCTTAAAATTGGAAGTTATCATTTATAATTTTAAATTTGAAAATATGTTTAATTTTTTATTATCCAATAAAGATAAATATTTTTTAATATCATATTTTCATTTTTTAATAATTAATTATCAATGTTTAATTTTTTTTTATATTTATGTTTATATATATATATATATATATATATATATATAATATAAAAGTAATGTTTGGAAGAAAATTATTTACTTCATGCATCTTGTTTTTATATATTAAGAAATTATTTTTAATTTGCGTCTCGGTGATTAAAACAGTGATTATGACAAGGAAATTTATTATAGATGATAGGTTAACAAATAAAAAAAATATATAAATCACAACTCGCTTAAATTAAATATATATATATATATATATATATATATATATATATATTAGTTGAGATGATAACATTAGTTATAATCATTTTTAACTTGTTTTTAAATAATGAATATATAAAATAATAAGTGTGGTAAAATTCTAGAACTAAAGTCTTAAATTTTGTAGTCTTGATTTATAGCAAAAGAAAAAGAAGATGTCTTGATATCTATTATTTTGAACCGAGATAATTAATGTAAGGAAAAACTACAAAAAAAAAAATGTAGAATGGATAAGAAAGTTCAAATAAATTGTATGCACTGAGAGAAAGAGTATATAATTTGGGAGAACTTTTTGAAAAAATAAAAAATAAAAAAGCACAAAATAGCAATGTTTGTGTGTCTGTCTCTCCCTCATGAGAGGTTTTTGGGACACCTTCCTCAAATTTGTTCAAATCCTCCTTCATCATCCTATTTTTCTTTTTTCTGTCATTTTCCTCACGTTTTAGTTTGTGTTTATAGTATTCAATTCAACCGTTTCCTTTGGAATTCTCGCAATTCGGGTTTGTTTGAACCCACACATACTACACATTGTCTTAATTTTCCATCCCCTGGACGGTGACACCTTTTTCAACGCAATACACCCATTCCTCCTGGGAATTCTTCATCTTTATGTCATTTTTTAAAAATCTTTTTGGCCAAGACTGGATCTTTCTGGTGCCCATTTGAAGCTTTGCTTTGCTTTTGAAACAAAGTCCATAATTTGGCTGTTTGAATTGGCGAAGGGGGTAAGGGGTGGTGGATTTGTTTTTATTTGGCTCTTCTCACTTGCATTGGGTCAGTGAGGTTAAAGATGAGCGAGGATGAAAATGAAGAACGTGTTTTTGAGATGGGGGTGGTGATTCCTAGGAGAGTGATTCAGGAGGAAGACAAATCATGTGACTGTGCACACGTCCTTGTAAAGGAGTTTGAGAAGGTGGGGTTTGAAGTTGAGAGAGTTATTGGCATTGCAGATGAGTTCATCAAGGTTAGGTTTTTCTCATTTCTTCTGTATGTTTCATTCATGTCAGTCACTTTCATCCAATGCTATTCTTCTATTCTTTACAGTTCGTATCTTGAATTCTTTTTTTTCCTATTTGGTATGCATAAGAAAATCCTTTCTGTTAATCTTTTTCAATCTTTTTCATCAGTGTTGTAGTATAATCAGTTTTCTTTGTCTAATTTAAGTTTTTTGATGAGTGGCTAAAACTTATTTGTATTTGTTAAGTTGGCTGCACCTTTGGAAACATTGGGGAGGGCTGCAGCTGAACTGCAAATCAAGAAACGGACTCATATTGGTATATTGCAAAAATCCCACAAAGGGGATATCTGTTATGCCTATTACTATTTTAAGTTCACTATGTCAAATGGTGGTAACCAGCATGTGACTGGTTATGCAATTCCTATGCTGGTGTTAATGTGTCTTGTAATAAATGGCAGGTATGGATTTGCAATTTGAGGTGGAGGAGGTCGAAGCTTTTGTGAAACAACCGGATGGTTCCATTTTCAGTTGGTGTGAGCGTTTTCAGTGCTACTGTCACTTAATATATGGAATAGTGAGTTTTTTCCGTAGCTATCCTTTGTGTCAATGAGTCAAAATTTCTCTTTCTCTATTATGTTTGTTAGCTAGCTCCACACATACCGCTTGTTGTTTCATATGATTCTCAGATTATAGGTGCCTTAGCTTTTTCTAATTCAAGAAAATGTTAGCAAAGTGCATTCTCAGATTAAGGCCATGCAGTCTTGTGTGAACTGCCCTATTGGCATGCCGTAACATTTTTGTTATCTTGTGACTTGAACTTGCAGGTAAACGACAGCAAGTCCGCGAAAGCCCTTAAATTTGATGGAAAAGAAATCAATTGGGAAATTGGGGAGAATCTGATTCTGAAATTGGAATCAGAGAACATTGTTAAGCAAGTCTTTCCTTTGCATGGTGTTTTTACTCACATGTGCCATCATTTTTTTCTCTAGATTAGTGTGACTTGAAGCCTGAACTAATATTGCTTTTGGTTGATAGATGAAAAAAAGAGAAAGAAGCTTCTCAGGAGTTGGGCACTTCATTGGTGGCACTTCACAAGTCAGCCAATAGATGAGATTTATACATATTATGGGGCAAAGGTTAATGTGGCCCTGACTCTATGAGCTTTATAATATTGTATGAAATTGATGTTGTCCATTCTCCTTATCCAATGAAGGAATGAATAATCTGCAGATTGCAATATACTTTGCTTTTCTTGGAATGTACACACGGTGGCTGCTCGTTCCTGCTGCATTTGGGCTTACTTTGCAATTGATAGATTTTGGGTGGGCCAATCTATCTGTTGGTTTTTGTTTATACTACAACTTCTTCTTTAGTTTTTGCATCTAGTTAAGCAGTTTTAGGACTTCTTATTACCTTTTAGGCCATTGAAATTGGTGTTGCTCCCTGTCTTCTTTATCATGGTGATACTTTGGGCTATAATGTTTTCTCAGTTCTGGAAGCGTAAAAACAATGCACTTTTAGCTAGGTAATGTTTTACTTTTTACTTCTTTTGAGATCAATGCGATCAATTTTCTCTTTTACTTTCTTCGATTCTTCTGCCTTCACACCCTTTCTCTTGTGTTTTGGTGTTGTGTTGCAGATGGCCTATTAGTTCTGTAGATACAACTGATGGAGGATACAAGATCACTGGCAGAAAGGAAAGCACCTGGCAGCCCCCAATGGAACTCATGAAAGTACTTGAGTCTGATAGAATTAAAGCGAAGGAAGCATTCCAAAAATCTGAGTGGCTTGAGCGTTTCTTGCGATTCAGAAATGATACTTTTATTATCGTCACCATCATATGCCTCCAGTTACCATTTGAGTTGGCATATGCCCATCTTTATGAAATTCTTGATTCTGATGTAATTAAGTAAGAATGCATATCATCTTTATGAAATACTTTTTAGTTAATTGAATATTCTGTTATTTCAGTTTTGGAATTTCTTTCAGTATAGTTCTCTTTCCAATAATTCTATTTTTTTCTTGAGTCTCAATTAAATATCTTCTGTTGTGTTCATATAATTATTAGAGTTAGAATGACTTTGAAGTTGTGGAGTTGCATCCTATTAGAAGGGGACTAACTCTTCTCCACTAAATAATCCATAATCTGATACTAAAAAGTATCTTTGGTTAATCATATAAATTCTTATATTTAGTGGAGTAAATATTTCATTGATGAGACTCTTATATTAGTTCTGGGTTTTTCAGGTTTGCTCTCACTGCTGTTTACCTATTCGCCATTCAGTATATTACCAAGATGGGTGGCAAGCTGTCTGTCAAACTTATCATGAAAGAAAACAATGAAAACACAGAAAAACGAGCTGACAGCTTGGTCTACAAGGTAACTAATCCGAGTTTTTCCCATTGTCCTAAAAATGGAACTTAAGGGTTTACATTCTCCTGCAGGTGTTTGGTCTGTACTTTATGCAGACATACATTGGAATCTTTTATCATGCCTTGTTGCATCGCAATTTTTCAACTCTTCGTCAAGTGTTGATTCAGCGGCTTCTACTGTCCGAGGTTGTTGAGAAAAAATTTCTGTTGTCTGTGTCTCTTCCTTCTCCCATTTTCCCTTTACTTTCCTTCTGTCTAGTTTGAGGTTTTTCCTTTAACATAATGATGTAAGAGAAAACGTCTTTCCAGGTGCTGGAAAACTTATTGGAAAATTCATTGCCTTATCTCAAGTATACCTATAAAAAATACAGGGTTCGGTAAGCCTTTTCATTCCCTTGGACATGGACTATGCTAGATCTACTTTGTTTAACATGTTGCCACTATACAATTGCTAAACTATCTTTTATTTCTCAAGACATAAGAAGAGAGCGAGAGGAGAAGCAAGAGAAAAAATCCAAATTACTTCTAGAGTAGAGAAAGAATACCTTAAGCCCCCTTACTCTGCTAGCATTGGTGATGAACTTGAAGATGGATTATTTGATGGTACTTCTAAATTCATTACACTCTTGATTTTATGTGGTATTTAATTAATTTATCATATGGAATACAACTATTTTCACTTCAATATACATGTGTATATTGAAGTAGAAAATAAATAGGCTCAATTTCTTATCATATTTGAGAAACATCCAAGATTGACATTTACCTGTACTGTTTGCAGATTACTTAGAATTGGCATTGCAGTTTGGCATGATTTTGATGTTTGCTTGTGCATTTCCACCTGCATTTGTTTTTGCTGCTGTGGTATAAATGCCGTCTTCCACCTCCCTTTTTTTGCACTTGATTTTGCTTGCACTTGTTGACATCTTATTACCTTGCTGTTCAGAACAATATTATGGAAATCAGGACAGATGCTTTGAAGCTGCTAGCCATTTTGAGGCGCCCTGTTCCTCGGGCTGCTGCAACAGTAGGAGCCTGGCTTAACATATTTCAGGTATTTGTTTATTTACACTGGAATTTTGAAGGCACTTATCAATTATCTTGAACAATTCACTTACCATATTAAGAAAGAAGTTTAAGCCTAACTCGTCCTCATAAAGTAAGGTGAGAATTGCATCTACTTATATACTATAATTTATCATTATCTAATCAGTGTGTAATATCCAATGCGCTCCTCTCACGCCAGAAAATGTACGTTTTATTCATGGCATTGGATATTTGTGAATGGTCTAAAAACATATTGAAATAAATAGAAAGATTTTGAATGAGCTTTCATCTGTAAACTCTACACTTTCACGAGTCATTCGCACTGACTTGAGGGAGTTCTGAATATTGCAGTTTCTCATATTGATGTCTATATGCACCAACTGTGCCCTTTTAGCATGGCTATATGATGAGAAAGGGAAATGGAAAATAGAGCCTGGACTTGCAGCAATCTTAATCATGGAGCATGTTCTCTTGTTGATTAAGTTTGGTTTCTCTCGATTCGTTCCTGAGGTGGCTTCTTCACTTCCCATCCACAATTATTCCTTCATTTTAAAGCTCCTTTATGAAAGATAACAGGTTATAGTACTGTATTCTTTGCAGGAACCTGCTTGGGTAAGAGCGACCCGTGCAAAACGCACCACACAGGCACAGGATATGTGTTCTAAGAAGCTTCTAAGGACTATTTCTGGAGTGGACAAGAAGTTTGGAATGAAAAAATTGAACTGATGCTTTTCCAGCTTATTATTACTACTTTATTGCCACTTACACACGAGATAGTGAAAATCCGTATGCTGTATTGTATTTTATTATCTTAGTTTCTTTTCCCTTGGCTGAATTGTATATTAAGAAGGGATTTTGCTTTGATTGGCCTGTTTTGTCCCGTTTTAAATTGTAAATATTAAAACTACAAATTACTTCAACTTTTATCAAAATGTGAGTGAAAGAAATGTGTTTTAGAGAGGCATTCAAATTATGAACAAAGTAGCTGTTGTACTCTGACAGGAAAATTTTTGGCACTTGGCAGTTCAATGCAGAGAAAAATATTACTTCTTAATTCCAGATTATATTTACAGTAATACAAAAGGTATCATAACACAAATGGATGCAAGACCCTCCCAAACACAAGCATTTGATCCACCCTTGCGTTCATCACTTTAACATAAATGCACAAATTTCTATGTACAACAATTTAATGTAAAGCTCATTTTCACACTTTACCAACATTTCTTCCATTATCAAAATCCAAAACCAGTGTCTGTGATCTTGCCCTTGTGCAACAAAGTGGTATTCCATCATGTTGAATTGGTGAGTTAGCCACGAGACTTTCCAAAACTGCCACTGATTTGGCGTGCATAAGCAACAACAGCCTTAGCCCACTTCTTGATATCAGCCTTCAACTTGTTGGAATCCATGTCCTTCAGCTGCTTCCCTGGCTCTATAGACAATTCAACTGAGGAGAAAGGACGATCAAAACGCCTACGTTTTGAGTATTTCTGGCCCTTAAGGTTGGCAATGGCATTGCCACCATTCAGAGACACTGATTTCTTCACAGACATGGCTGCTGTGGGATCAGCAGCCAGAAGAACAGTGTGTGAGAGATTTTGTACCAATCGAATTATGAAACTTTGTATTGCGTCTAACATCATTTATAAGCTTAGCGAATTACACCAAGACAAGTAACGTGCTATTCCAATGCGTGTAATAATATGCTTTCATTGACTTTAGACTTTGTCAACACTTCTTTCTAAGGATTCCTTAACAAGTTTAATTAGTACGTTGTAATATTCAAATTTATTTTTCTAATTTTCTTCCTTTTGTCCAAAAAGTAACTATTTAATTATTAAACGAAAACAGTATCTTTTAATTGTGTATATAAAATAAACATTGCGGTACATTTTTTCAGCACAAATCATCAATGACAAGAGGAAATTTGTACTATTAGCATAGACCGCGTTAACTTAACTAAGACAAATATTAGAAGAACGGTAGATGATTTTATTATTTGAGAAAATTCAAAACAAACATTTTTTTAAATGCCAAACTCATTAAGAAAACAGGAAAGAGGTTGAAAGCAAATAATTGATTTGTAATCAAAATGTTTTTTTAATTAACACTAAGCAGCAGAAGGTTTAAGACTACCGTGATGGTCACGCATGGACAAGCCAGTCAACCATGAGGCCTGACCATGATACAACCAAATGCTAACGACAGACATCAACATAGAACATTCATTTATAAATAAATGTAACAACTGAAGGTAGGTGATTTTATAGTTTCTAGATGTTTACTTTGTTATTAGATAAACACTTAATATAGAAAATAATTTTTTAGTAATTAAAAACTATATACTTAGTTAAAAAGCTTACAAACAAGCTCACTTGTTCCGTTAAAACTAAAAATTAAAGGAGTAACTCAACTGATTTTTTTATCTTACATAGTTATTCTTATTTTAAAGCATTGTGATCTATACGTGCGAAAACTTGCTTTCACAAAAATTGCCATCTTTTCCTGCAACGAAATGGCAAAATCTTTCTTTGCTATAGTTTCTAAATCAAACCCACCAAAGGTCCCCATTTTTAAGGTCATTATCAAATCAATATTTACATCATAAAGAACAACCATTTGTGCAACTGTGTTGTTTATAATGTTTCATTAACCCCAAACCTCGAGCCAACTCCAGTTTAAAGTTCTAAACAAATTACGTTCTTTATCAGCGTGAAGAATGAAAAGCAAAAGTAAAATTATCTTTCTAAATATGGATTTTAATGCAAAAGACAAGCAATGAAAACCAGCCACTTTATCAGCTGACCTTCAAGCAACAACCACGATTATACCATGAAACAAATAAAGGTGAAAGCTATGAAATACTAGTTCAAGTTCATATAGAATCCTTCATAAATAATTGCATATTCCAAAACAACTCGGGAAATTTAGACAGGAGTTCTAAAATCACAAAAAGTGGGGCAAAAACGAGGGTTGAATGCAAGTTAACTCGGTCTCGATTCCCTTTCACTTCCTACCAGAGACCTTCACGGCCTGTCTGTTCCTCTTCTTGACACCGGACTTGGCAACTTTGAGACTTCTGTTAACAGCACTCAACCTTGCAAGGGCGGCATTCTTAAGATCAGGCCTGTAGTAATTATCCGCAACCTGAAATTTGTTGTATTGTTTTAGGTAAATGAAATCCGATAAATGTAATATACAAGGTAATAGAACAAAAAAAATTATTGGCAGCAACAACTAATAAAATACGAGAAACCATTAAGTATTTAACATTAAAACCAAATAGAGCAAGCAGTACAAGACGAAGTCGGTTAAAATTTAAGAGTAAAAGCAGTACTATTGTCAATGCAAAAAACTCAAATAGGCTTGACTCATGGGAGCAAGCAAATTCAAGCGAACAATAAAAATAGGGTTAAGATTTCCTCTGTAACTACGAAATAAATTCAATAATTAATTCCTGAATGATAAAAAGCTCAGAAGCCAAGCGTAACATGTATATTTCATTAAAGAACCCCAAAAATAAGGATTCTTCTTATATGTTAGAGCCTCATCACCGCTGCTGAGTGTGGCTGCCAAAAGTCCATAAAGGTACATTGGCCAACAAATACACACACACACACCAGGTATGTCACCTAGTGACTATGCAATGACCGAATAAAAATTAAGAACAAATTCCATTTGCCTTTTAGTTACATTAGAAGCAAACAACAATTAATTGAAAATAAAGCAAACAAGAAGAAACATATATTTGATGAATTGAATCAAATTCTCAGAAGAATAAATTAATGAATGAATTCCAGAGTGATCGAAGCTCAGAAGCCAAGCGTAACATGTATATTTCATTAAAGAACCCCAAAAATAAGCATTCTTCTTATATGTTAGAGCCTCATCACCGCTGCTGAGTCTGGCTGCCAAAAGTCCAGAAAGGTACATTGGCCAACCAATACACAACAATCAACAAATACACAAACACACCAGGTTTGTCACCTATTGACTATGCAATGACCGGATAAAAATTAAGAACATTAAGAACAAATTCCATTTGACTCTTAGTTACATTAAAAGCAAACAACAATTAATTGAAAATAAAGCAAACAAGAAACATGTATTTGATGAATAGAATAAAAATTCTCAGAAGAATAGATTCATGAATGAATTCCAGAATGATCGAAGCTCAGAAGCCAAGCGTAACATGTATATTGCACTGAAGAACCCCTAAAAAGGGACTCTTCTTATATGTTAGAGCCTCATCACCACCACGGGTCTTGGAAGCAAAAGCCCCAAAAGACATTTGTTTAGCGCACAATGCGCCCAAACCAATACACAATAATCAACAAATATATGGGCATCAATAACATAAATCTTCTTTTCATTTATGAAAATGACACCAATGTTGCGACCTTAGAAGTTTTCATTCACTGACATTACAGAGTAAAACGTCTAAGAATACAACAAGAAGGACGTTAAAGAACGAAATAGTTATAGAAAATAGCAAACGAATCAAGCAATAACGAATTAGAACGAGAAGATCATACAAAAAACATACAAACCACAAAGCTTTAAGCTACATTTTTTTTATTTACCTGATTTTCAACAGCCTTTGCCATCCTACGGAACTCCTTCTTCATAACAGATTTGTGGAGCAACGAAGCAGGTTTGTTCTGCTTCTTTGTCTTTGTTGTAGCCAACAAAACAGACAGATCCTTACCAACAGGCTGAATGGTAACAGTTTTCTTGTTTGACAAACCTAACATGCCAGTGAAAGAACATATTTAACTTCAAACCATTGAAACAATGTGATCCAATGAATAAAAGATTTATTAGACGACGCAAACTCGGTGATCAACATACATAAACACCATTTTAGAAGTTTCAGAATTCCAATATATGCCCAAACTCTACCTACATACCCAAATCTTATAACTTGAAAAGAAGAATTAGTTTTTCACGTACCCAATTTCAAAGATCAAAATTATCCATTATTTTCCAAACAAAAGAAAAATTGGAGAGAGCGAGCAACATACCAGAGAATTTGAATGAATTGAGGTTGTAGAGATTGTTGGACTCTCTGCTGAATTCGATGCTCTGGGTGCCTCTTCCAAACTGTTTCACTAGAAAGGAGTTGTTCTTCTTCACGATCTCCCACACGAGTTGCCCTGGAACTGTCGCCATTTGCTCCTTCTACCTGCAACTCACAACTAGGGTTTTGTGTTAGGCTCTGTATTTATATAGGACAGTGAAGAAACCCTAAGTTTATTAAAATGAAGAAACCGGGTTCGGGAGTTCGACCCATTAATCCGTAAACAAGATCCGTGAAGTGTTGGTTTGGATCTGATTCACATAGCCCATTAACAATATTAATTTATTTTACGAAGATAGATTAATAAAAGTCTTAATCTTATTCTTCCTTATTTCCTTTCGTTAAAAAAAAACAATAATAACCACTGCTCTCATTGAACATAATTTTAAATTAAATTATTAGTATTAAAAAATTATTGATAATTTTGTCATAGAGTAAAATAAAATTCTTGAAATCTAAGCAAATTCAAACATATGCTAAGTAACTAATTATTTTATTTAAATTTTAAATACAAGATGAAATTAAAACAACGACGTGATCCGAACATGAATTATAATGAACCAATTTGTTTAAATTTGATATAAGTACTTTTTGAAAAGTAAATAAGATTTACTTATTAAAATAAGTTTAAAAATCCTATTTATTTTTAAAAATAAGTATATTAAACGCAGAAAATGATTTATTTTATTAAATATATACAAACATACCCGTCCAACAACTATCTCTCTTTTAGGATTGTTATATCAATTAAAATTAATATTTTTCTGATCTTGTTTGCAATTTTAGTTCACTGATATAGATTACTCATTGTCATAAACAGTTATTATTGGATCAACAGTTTAGTTAAACATGCAATCTCTGAAACAAGATTAGTTATTGTCCTAAATTTAATTGTCATAATTTATTAGTTTTTTCAAAGTAAGTTTTTCAGCACAAAAATTCCATCCGAAAACTGACATAATTGATGAATATAATTCCATATAAAATACTTAAATAAAAAGGTAAAATGTAACATAAGTCTAAATTGTTTTATTTACATTGTTTTTCCTACACAAGTTAATGATATATAATATATTTGTCAGAACATTTTATGAAGCTTTGGTGGCTGAGACACTTCATTCCATCAATTGGAAAACCATGAAGAATAAACACGAACAGTTGCAACAAGAAAGACCAGAATTAAAAGCACAGAACAGTTGCAACAAGAAAGACCAGAATTAAAAGCACAGATAAACAGTTTTTGTTCTAGAACTATCAATATTCAAACATCGTATTGTAGTACAACAATTGTTCTCTTGTTTCTTTCACATGTTACTTAACAACTGGTTAAATACTTATTCTGATGAAAAAGAACACCAACAATAAAGAATAAACATACAGAGATGAAAGATGAGAATTTGATGTGGGGAAGCTGCATATGTATTGATGTGATAACAAGTTTGCATACAGAACACAATAAATTGAAATGGGGATTGATCCAAATGTTCTCATAATTGCATTTTTGTTTGTTTTTAGCCTTGTAGGATTCATAGAGGTGACTTCGACAGAAAGCATCGAGAGTCCAAATCCAACGTGAGTATAAAATGTGGTTATTGAACCTCCGTAACATCCTAATTCATTACTTTTTAAGAACCTAATATCAGGTAAAACACCTGATACTAGACCATCCCTCTTTACACCTCATCCAATGTTACATTATTTACAGAGCCAAAGAGAAGCCTCAGATGATTTAACACCTACAGTTCTACATGAAAATGGTCTTCAACTTGTACAGAAGATTCAACCTTCATGGCAGAATTTGTGGGGCTGCAGCAAACTGTGCATATAGTTAAAAGAAGTAGATGATAACATTATGGTCTGCAGAAGTAAACCAAAATCTCTCAAATTTTACCAAAGAAGCAACTATCCGCACCACCATTCATTGTAACTCCTTCCCAACAACACAAATCATGGGTTGGTCGATGATGTTGGTAATGCCCGGTGCGTAGACCGTGCTTGACCACTCACTGCTTCATTTATCCTACTGAACACTACTTTAAGGGGAATGCAAGCTATGACAGGGCCCTTGAGCTTATCTACCACTGGTTTTCTCTCCTCTTCTGACTGTTTGTGACCTGTCAATGAAGACAACTTCCGAATCTTTTTATTCATCAGTCCGGTTTTTTTCATCCTCGACGATTTAGGCGAAAATCGTGTCGAATTCTTGGAATGTATTCTTCCGGTTACCAAGTTTGGCTTGGCCATGCAAAAGACATCACTAGCTTCCATGTCACATCCACTGCCACTCAACATTTTATCACAATGACCCTCTTCAAGAACCTCAACTGTCAAAGGGTGTCCAATAAAGGCTTTTCCATTCAGTTTACTCACAAGAGAAACCAAAGGAACGTGTTGTGGCCGGTAGCTGGATTTAACTTCTAGCTTAACATCGTATAATGAAGCATCAGAACAATAGTTTCTTCCAGGGAAATCTGCCATTTGATATCTGGAGTTGACAGTGAAGCGTGAATGGCGATAAGGAAGTAATCTTTGAGGTGTGAGAGATCCATCAGGTGATAGCTTTGCCTCTGTTGTTGTAGCCTTGATATGCTTGTTCAAGTCCCGAAATCCTTCTAGTTGGCCTTCTGCAACAGGTTTGTTTTTAACTTGAGAATTACAATTGTATGAAGTATGCAGTGGATCCATTCCATTCCAATCAACTTTTGAACCAGCACCCTTGTAAGAAGTTCCATCTGAATTTCCTATTCCTGGCAAAGAAGCACTAGATTGGTGGTCTGTGTCCGCATATTTTCTTGAGATATGTTTTATGTTTTTACTTGTATGTCTTGAATTCCTTTTTCCTTTTGACTGCCACTTTGAACTACCTTTGTCTTGTCTATGGCCAACAATATTGTGAGCAGCAGCAGAACTGGTACAACCAGGTTCGTTCTTGACCTCATCTCTCAGTGACACAGCTTCACATTGACTAACATTACAAGATTGTTGTCCCAATGCACTAACTTCAGGCTTGTCAGGTGAACAAGAAACCAAAATGGGTGACAAAGCTGCCAAAAGAAAACACAACAGTGAATGTCAATTATTGAGCTCACATCTTTTCAAACCGGTACACACAAAAAGGTAAAGTTGTAGTACGGCTAAATTAAAGAACTAGAGAAAAAATATAACTTGCAATATTTTATAGCTTTCAAGTCTTAACGAGGGTTCTATTGATTAAATATAAAACGGATAGGAATAGATATGCAAAACACAAGGAAAGGAACACAATCACATATAAAACTAATATATTTACACTTACACTACGGCTCAGTAATGCAACTTTAAACAATCAGTTTGCACACATAATATTGGGACATAAGCAACAACCATGAAAAAGTACACAAAAGCAACTGACAGTGGGGAAGGGGGGAAATTATACACATCAGATAAAACGGTTTCTGAAGAATGAGCAACACAAGTGCCACTTGCTCAAAAGGTCAATGAATCTCTATTCTCCTTCCAAAGAAGCCAACGATAAAACCATGCTTCGACCTAGTTTATTCAACTGTTCTAATTAATATGTATGATCACTGCGCCTCTTCCAGGAAACACTTACATTTCCATCTGTTTCTAAGTTATTTGTTGTGGCTAGGGCCTCACAACACAAACTATTTGGCATGCTTTCACAACATACCATCTAAAGGCCTAAATCTATCTTGAAATTAAAAGGGAAAATTAAGTAATGGAGAAAAAGGAAAGAAAATTTTATCAGTCAGCGAGGGTGGGGGGATCACAAACTGCAAGGCATTTTTGATGAAAATTGTAACCAGGGGATCACAAACTGCAAGGCATTTTTTATGAGAATTGTAACCATTATATGTGGCATACCAGGAGTGTGTTTCTCCTCCCCAAGATCCCCAACAAATGGCACATCAAATAGTTTATCAGGAGAATCTTTGCCAACTAGTGCTGGTTGGTCAGAAGTTTCTTTCTCCTTGACCCCATGATTGATTTGTGAACCATCATCTCCACTACCATGGTCAGGAACAATTGATGAAGTCCCATTCTCACAAGCAGCCTCAGTACTATCTGAATTATGTGTTGCCATTGGAAAAGTTTTCTTTGAATCATTAGAATCTAATCCTGAAATTCTTCCATCAGTTACCCCACATAGTGGAGAACTGTTTGAACTGGGAAGCTGATCACAAATGACAGGAACTGACACCATGGCTGTACTCTCCAGAACTTTAGTCAAGGGCCGGCGTCGATTTTTCCGTTTCAAAAACTCGTGAACATTTGCCACTTGTGATCTCTTCCTTTTCAATGTTGAAGAATAACCTTTACCACCATTTACAGATGTTCCATTTGACAGGCAGTTCCCTGTGGTAGAATTGTTGAGTGAAGCACTAATGTGTTGACCAATCTCAGTTGCACCTGTAACTTGGACCTTTTTCTTTGATACTACACCAATGCCCAAGTCCTCAAGTCCTCTCATTCGCTTGACTCCTTCAGATCCATCGTCTTCTGAATCATTAGGTGTTCTTCTCCTCCTTCCTTGCACAGAATGCATCTTTAAAGAACCATTGTGATTTGGCACTTCAAAAGAAATAACAGATTGTGACATTTCTGGGGCTGAATTAGAATTGTCATCAGAGTCACTCAAATCACCAGTCACATCTTCAGAATTAGACATGAGTGGTAATTCCTCAGCTGACTCTCCATGTTCACTACCAGGTTTATCTAATCCAGAGCACAAGCTTAATGATTCTTTGTCCAGGTGAGCACTCTCTAGTTCAAGAGCATGAAGAATGGCATCTTCCCTGCGAGCATACTTCACTGCCTTCTTGTTTGAATTAGCAGCCGATGCCTTTGCCTTCTCAATGCATTCATCATACTCTCCACAGCGAAAAGCTTTTACCCGCTTTGATTTTTCAAGATTATACCAATCCCTATATCACAGAGAAGTTTTTCTCAAAATCAGACTTTATACAAATTTAAATACACCTTAATAACTCAAACAAATTTGAGAAAGTCAACTGTATTACACAAGCTATAGTTTTTTTAATATAGTGACAACAAATCAAATTTGAAGTTGCAGTGGAAAATGGGTTAAGTTCCCAACTAACAAACAGGTTATAGTTCTGCTGGACAGGAAAGCCACATCCAAAATAGTGGTGACAACAACCAATTTCTTAAACAGGTCTAGTTATTCTGAAAATCTGTCTGTAGCCTATATGGCCATATAGGAAGTAGTCATCATAATTTTCCTCCAAAAGACTGTATCGTTCAACTTCACATTACATTCCGGATGCATGACACCCTGTACATTAGATCCACTTATCTCAACAATAGAGAAAACAACTTTATAAGTCCCACTCTCATCAAAAGAAGTTTATTCGAAAAGACCTTTTAATACCTCTTCCACCTTTAATACCTTGTACAATTTTAAGTAGACCAATAATATTCATTTTCCGGTTTTAAAAGCTCCACAGCTCAATGGCTTAAAAATTTCTCAGCTAATTCTGGGGAAAAACAAACCCTCAATAGAGAAGATGAGGTAACATAATTAAGAAGCTAAAAGAAAAACAAGTTTATCCTATAATAATAGGAACCAGAACTACCTAGAAAATCACGTTAAAGCAATGGTCCACATCGATGGCAAAAACCAACATCTCATTAAGGTTACAGAAAAACTTGTCCTGTGTATCTCGAATTCCCAATTCCCTTATCAACCAAAAACAGCTCCCCTCAGACCACCCAAAAGAAAAAACATAAAAAATTCCAATGATCAAACCAATATTATATGATTCATATCATGCAGCTACAACTCCAACACCTTCTAATTAAGGATGAAGATAGATGGGAAAAAAGTTCAGACATGAATACAAGTAAAAACATTAAAAAAAGTTGAGTAGTTAAGGACGAAGATAGATGGGAAAAAGGTTCAGACATGAATATAAGCAAAAACATTAAAAAAAGTTGAGACAAACAAAAGAAGAAGGGACTGACACGCTTGCATCCTCACGACCTAAGAGCTTGACGGGAGTACCCGATCTCGGAGAAACCAAGCAACTCTCCGACAATTCGTGAAGACCCAATATCCGACCCGGCCACCAGGACCCATTTCTTCGCCGGACCCAGACCAACCCACCCACCGACGCATCGATTCCGTTCACGTTCGACTTTCCCGAGCTACCCATTTGAAAAGGAAAAAAACCCTTAAACCCTTTTCCCTTCTTTTCTTAAAAAGAACATATCAATCCCAACGCGCCATCATTGCAGAGGTACCCAAGTTGAGAAAGCGCCGAAAGGCCTCACTTTTGCGCAAAACAGAAGAAACCCAGAAAGACCAAGAGGCTAAAACCCCATTAGAATTGGTAATGGTGCATGCAGGTAGAAAAGGGTGAAAGATCTAGGAGCTGTGAAGGAGAAAAGGGCGAGGAGGGATCTAGCTTGAAAGTGAGGGTTTTTTACATTCCATGAGAGGATGGTGGTGGTCATCCGTGGCAAACACAGAGGGTACGGACAGCATAGAGTGAGTAGCAGTGAGTGAGGAAGAGAGAGAGAAGCGGTTTCTTTGTTTCCGTGAGAAAGAGAGAGAGAAAGGGGTTGAGAATTGGGGTTGTTGTTTGGATCAAAACGTGACATTTGGTATCTTTAGGCGATGGCCCATTACACATTACACTACAGAAACAGGGAAGAGAGGCACTGAGGCGATGTGTTCGTTTTTGGTGTTTTGGGTTTTTTTTTTTTTCTTGAGAAAAAATAAAAAAATTAGTGTATCGTAGTACACGGTTTGTCAGGTTTCACCTGTGTTGTCAGCGTTCGTGTATTTATTATCGTTTTCATCTTTTCAATGT
>Ga0214542_1007282_pt1 | contig 19350 bp, 18 predicted proteins | sample CNSS1metaG_FD_160096 | JGI IMG/M metagenome (GOLD analysis project Ga0214542, IMG submission 160096) | Root nodule microbial communities from cowpea collected in UCLA plant growth center, Los Angeles, California, USA - CNSS1 | ecosystem: Host-associated > Plants > Roots > Nodule | place: USA...
ATATATATATATTCTCAAGTAATTGCAAAGTTGATAGATAGACAAATTTAGTTCGTAGAGAATAATATAATACAAATAATAATATACAATAATAATATCATATTCTTTAATTGTCCAGTATTTAAAATTTTATATTTCATAGTTATCTATATGACAAGGCTATAATATTACTATTATATATTAACTACATTCATCACAAAATAGATAGGAACATATCTTATTCCTATAGACCCTGTTACATTTAGTAATTTATTATAGTTGAACATGTAATATTATTTGCTTACACAAAAAATAGCAATCACTACAAAAGAAAAGAAAGATACACAACAGAAATTAAAGAGGGGTAAGCTAATGTTATTAAGCCCAATCAATTCAAAAATTTAATTTTAAAAATTAAACATCAATTTGTTTCATCATATCGTATAAGCATATAGTCATACTTTCATACTTGAGATTATGTCCTAACTTTGTAAAAGAAACAATTCACATTAACTTTTGAATTTGGATCCTTTGACGACCACGAGACATGTCACAGATCCAAGAAGTCTTCACTTGTCCAAAATTGTAGGTAAAACCAACAACTCAAACATCGACTCATTACCATTGCATGTGACACCAAGGAGTATACGACTCCGAACGAAACCAAAACATTTAGCCCAAGCACCATCTTTGTAACTTGTATCTTTGAATTAGATCCCTTGTGTTAGCCGCTTTAACAATAACCATCTCAAACACCATTTCCGCTACTTGAGGTCTTTTCTATCCTTTTCCCATTGTTTGTAAACTGATAGCACTAGCTTCTCTTTCCCATAAAGAACAATCCTTAATAGTGTGCCTCTCCTTCTGGCACTTTAATTACTTCACCTCAGACTAAGGGCAATCCTTTCTCCCGTGTGAACCTCTTCACTTGAACATCTTTTCTGTTCTTAATACTTCTAATTTCCTAAACATCTTTACACTCTTAACTTAGAGACTTATACACGTAAGACATGACAAACCCACAACCCTCAAGTCATCCTAAGGATGAATTGCTTTGATACCAAATTGTAACAACTCGAGAAAATATACATGTCTACTTTCTCAAGTACTTACAAAGTTGATAGAGAGACAAACCTGTCCCATGTAGAAGGATACAATGTATATGATAATGCACCAATTACAATACCATAGTCTTTAACAATCAAGTATATGAAATTTTACATTCTATAGTTATCTAGTTTTTCAAAATATGATGAAACCATGATACTACTATTACATATTAACTACATTCATCCCAAAATAGATATGAACATATCCCATTTCCATAGACCCTGCTACATCTATTGATTTCCTCTATTTGAACCTACAACATCCTTTGCTCAAGCCCAAAATAGGGATCATTGCATAAGAAAAGAAAATTACACAACACAAACCAAAGAAGGGTAAGCTAATGTTATTAAGCCCGATCATATAAAAATTTGTATTTTTAAAATTAAACATTTAATTGTTTCATCACATCATATAATCATATAGTCACACATTCACAAACACAAGACTAAGACATCTCTAGACTTAATATCCAAATTGATGCAATTGCTCAGACACTAGAAGTTGAGGACCCATGGTATTCCCATAAAATCTTAAAACATTTTATAATATGACAACCTAAGATTGGCCCAAAATTTACCAGTCCACAAACCTTTCCAATGAATCAATTCACTATAACTTAATAGAGAAGGAATCCACGATTCCCAAACTAGCTATAGGAACCTTCCAAACTTTTCACCACCCAAAACTCTATTCTCTATATGAGTTTGAGAGTCAAGTAGAGTCTAAGCTAGCATTTGCATCACACTAATCTTATCAAACTACCAAACAATTTATACAAACAATTCATACATTTATCATATTGACATCCCTTTTGAAAGTTTACCCTTCATTTTCATTCTTTATAATTGTCGTAACCGGAATCGCAACGGGACGACGAACCAAAAAAAGAAAACGGGTTTAAAAAGAGATTTAGAGTCGCCACCATAGTTATTTCTGGAAAACTATGGAAAACCATAAAAATAAAGCAAGTCTGCGAAAAACCATATTTTTGGATCCTGGAGTCGGTTACGCGTAGGGAAGGTGTTAGCACCCTATAACGCCCGCCCGAAGGCGGTACCTTTAATTAAAAATGCAAAGTTGATGTGGTTTTCAAAATATTAATTTTCCCAAAAATAATGAGACAAATAATACTAAAAAGAAAAAAATATTTTTTTTAATTTTTGAGTCCGACAAGGATTGACCTTGGTCCTACATATTCTCATTTAGAGTGAGAAATCAGGGTTACGTAGTTCTTAAAGAAAAAAGATTTGGAAAACCATTTGAAAAAAAAAAGATTTAAATTTTTTGGATGTGAACTTGACAAGGACTAGTCTTGCTCCTACTTATCTCACAATGGAGAATTGAGGATCACGTAGTTCTTAAAAAACGACCTTTTTTGTTTGGAAATATTGATACTTTTATATTTTGAAAATTTTGTATGTTTTTTGGTGTTTTTTTGAATTATTTAAAAATATGTATTATACAACGCGAGCGGTTGGACAGACACTAAAAGAGAAAGGAAATTATTTTTGGTATTTTTGAAAATGAGTGTCACGCGGTGCGAGCGATCAGACAGACACAATAAAGCAAAAGAAAACATTTTTTGTTTTTTAGATTTTTAGATTTTTTCTATTTTTTTGTAATTTTTTATAATTTAAAATATTTTCATTTTCATTTTTTTTAGTTAGGAAAAAAAAAAAAAAAAAAATAACAAAAAAAGATAAAAGTAAAAAAAAAAAACAATAGTAGGGTGCATGAGTAATGTGGGAGGTGCAACGAGTAATGCATAAATACATGCCCAAAAATGAGAAACAAAGACATAAGGGGTGCGAGTTATCAGATATGGGAGGTGCATGGAGTAAGTAGGCGGGGTGCATGAAGTAAATTTGAGGGTGCATGAGGTAAACATGAAACAAGTGTGACAAGGGTGCGAGGTTAGTAAATATCAGGGGGTCCTCGCAGCATAAAATTAAAATAGGGGTGCGAGATAAAAGAAATGGGGGTGCGTAGAGTAAAACGTGACACAAGTGTGACAGGGGTGCGAGGTTAGCAATTATGGAGGTGTATGAAGTGAAAACATGGGTGTAGAGATTAAGAAAAAAAGGGTGCACAAAGATAAAAAATGGGGGTATGCAGAGTTTAAAGGTGAGGTGCACAGAGATAAAAAAAGGGGTCTGTAGAGATTAAAGATGGGGTGCACGAATGAGGCAGACCCAATACACACAAGGGTGAGAATATTAAAAGTGGTAGTGCAAGAAGTTAATGGGACCAGATTTAAACACAACCCCAAAACAACTCTCATAATATGAAAACCCTACAAAGGGTTTCTTCCTCTTCTACGTGAGCGGCATCAAACCTCACTCACTTATGGCTGGCCAGGGCCAATGTTGACGACGCCGGCCACCGTCGAAGTCGTCGACCACCGTCGAAGCTGCAGCGTTCCCATTGTCATTTCTCATTCTTTCTTCTATGTATGCACGCTTCTTCAATCGCAACTTCACTTCCATACACGAGCCATCATCTCCAGCCCCAAGGTGACGACATCGCCAGCTTCCCGGCCCGCCAGATCCACCGACGATGGTGCCAAACGCTACCAGAAGCGTCGCTAGCCACCACGACACCCTAAACGTCTTACTTCCTTCTTCCGCGAGCCACACAAGGTCTGAACCCGCGCCGCTATGCTTTACTGTTGTTCTCCTCTACTTTACTATTGTGTGTTGAACGCGTGTGATTGTGGCAGTGATTAGAAATGGTAGATGATAGTGAAGATGATGGTTAAAGGAATTGAGGGTGAAGGATGACGGTATGAATATGTTATGTTGGTTTTGTATAGGTTCAAGATGAAAGTGATAATGGAGAGATTGGGAGGAGGTGAATCTGTTGAGTGAATCAAGGGGCAACAATGGGTTATGGTGTTTTAGTTGGAATCAAGAGGATGAAGGTGTTGTTTTTCGTCTTGCAGAGAACAAAATGAGAAAAAGCCCTCATAAGTGAAGAAGGTGAAGGCCTCTTTGAATGAAAGGACCTTGATGATATTTATTGTGCTTCTGCTCTGTTCCTTTCCTGCCTCGAGACGTGGGATAAGGCTGAAAGCAGATGTTACTTCCTGCTCCTTCCTTCTTCAACCATCATGACCATGGCCAGCTAGCTACCACCACTACCTATCAAAGACCTTAGGTTCTAATATCAGAGACCTTACGTTAACCTTTTGTTCTTTTTTTTTCATTTCATTTTTTTTATATACATATTTTTTTGAAAGAGGAATAAAACAAAAAAATAAAAAAAGTAAACAAAAAAAAATTAAAACAAAAATTAAAAATAAAAAAAAACAAAAATATAATTAAAAATTAAAATAAAATAAAATAACATAAATAAGATAAAGAAACCAAGATTAAATAAAATAAAACAAGGTTAAACTAAATTTAAAATGAGATGAAAATAAAGTAAGAATATATCCATACTCAAATCAATGTTCACTGCTCTTTTTTTTTATTTCCTCCTCTTCCTAATTATTTTTTGAAAACAATTTTTTTTTACCCGAACGAAATTGGGTGTTGACAGTTGTCCCTCTTTACTTAGATTTTATTGATAATATGAAAATTTGACTTTTCATAGTATCACAGTAAAAGATAAGTGAAGATAGAGACACTAATTTCGTATGGGTTTTGAACAAAGAAGGAATGACTAAAATCTAATTTAAAGGGATGTGATGTCTATGAAGAGGGTCAGGATCCTGAAAGTAAAAATGGAATCAACCATTCATGAGAAAAAGGTCTTATCTAGAAGGGAAGAAAGAAATCACTGACCATTCCATTGAAGAGGGTCTTGTTGTAAAGAAAGAAAATCAATGACCATTCCATTAGAGAGGACCTTGATGTAAACATAAGAAAATCAATGATCATTCTATTGGACAGGGCCTTAATGTTAAACATAAGAAGATCAATAACCATTCCATTGGAGAGGGCCTTGATGTAAACATAAGAAAATCAATGACCATTCCATTGGAGAGGGCCTTGATGTAAATATAAGAAAATCAATGACCATTCCATTGGAGAGAGCCTTGATGTAAACATAAGAAAATCAATGACCATTCCATTGGAGAGAGCCTTTATGTGAACATAAGAAAATCAACGACCATTCCATCGGAGAGGGCCTTGATGTGAACATAAGAAAATCAATGACCATTCCATTGGAGAGGGCCTTGATGTAAACATAAGAAAATCAATGACCATTCCATTGGAGAAGGCCTTGATATAAACATAAGAAAATCAATGACCATTCCATTGGAGAGGGCCTTGATGTGAACATAAGAAAATCAATAACCATTCCATTAGAGAAGGTCGTTCTCCGAAAGGGGAACCTGAAGATGATTTTCATGTGTTGGAAAACATCACGTGAACGCTTAACATTGGCGAAACTTGTGCAAAACATTGTAGTGATTGAATTTTTTCAAATTTTCTCTTCTTGAACGTTTTTTTTTTTTTGAATGACTTTCATTGATTTTTATGATGTATGATGTGATACGATGAAAGTGCATGATAGTGGTGAAATATTTTGAAAGGAATTTTTTTTGCATTTTCATTTTTTTTTTGTCAAAAAGGTTGGGTTTAGGAAGCCAGATGAGTTTGGCTTTGAGGGGCCAACGCGAAATTGGGCTTGATGGGCCATTATGAAACTGGGCTTGATGGGCCAGTGCGAAATTAGGCTTGGGGACTAGTGCGAAACTGGGCTCAGGCCAGTCTAAACTGGACTTGGTGGGCTCGGTGAGATAAACTTAAGGGGGGCAGTACATAATTGGGCTTGGTTGGGCCTGTGCGAAACTGAGCTTGATAGGCCAGACAAAACTAAGCTTAGGCTAGATAAAACACAGCTTGGAGGCCATTCAAAGCTGGCTTTATGGCAAGTACGAAACTAAGCTTGGAAGATATATATGTCTTTCATATGAATGAAGATGACCATCAATTTGAGAAATATCAAGAAGATGATTTTTGTAAATTGATTCCTTTAGAAGAAATAATGGTTGAAGAAGTATGATGCATGAAAATTCTCACTAGTGTCATGATGTCGAGATTCTTTTGCTTTTTGAATCGAGTGTCAACACACGGCATGATGATATGACATGCAATTGGTTATGTATGATAGAAATCATGTTTTCTTTTTTAAGCATAAGGAATCAAAACATTATTGTAGAGATCAAGATTCCGAAATGCATGAATGCATGATGAAAAACTTATTATGCTCTGCCTTTTTGAACCTTTTTTTTTCACGCTATGTCCTCTTTCCAGTCATCAAACTTATTGTTATAAAGAACGTAGGATGAAATTCGAAGTATTTTGAATGGAGTTTTTGAAAAGAAAGTAATGATTGCAAGGGAGAAGTGACAAGGTGTTCAGACATTGGTAAGCATGTTTTTAAAAAGGAGAAACAAGGTGTCAAAACCTTGGCAGAGTGTTGAAACCTTGACTTAAAGAGGAGAAAACAAGGTGTAAAAACCTTAGCAGAGTGTAGAAACCTCGACTTAAAAATGAAAACAAGGTGTATAAATCATGGTGCGGGTATCAAGGTGTCGTACGCTTGATATGTAGGAGAAAACAAGGTGTAGAAATTATGGTGCAAGGATCAGGGTGTCGTGACCCCGATATGTAAGAGAAAACAAGGTGTAGAAATCATGGTGCAGGGATCTAGACGTCGTAATCCCGATGTGCAGGAGAAATAAGGTGTCAAAACCTTGTTGTTGGGATCAAGGTATCATAACCTCGATATGTAGAAGAAAACAAGGTGTCCAAACCTTGGTGCAGGGATTAGGATTCGTAACCCCGATATGCAGAAGAAAACAAGGTGTCTAAACCTTGGTACAAGGATCAGGGTACCGTAACCCCGATATGCAGAAGAAAACAAGGTGTCAAAACCTTGGTGTAGTGATCAGGGTGTCGAAACCCCGATATGCAGGAGAAAACAAGGTGTCCAAACCTTGGTGCTAGGTGTCGTAACCCCGATATGCTGAAGAAAACAAGGTGTCAAAACCTTGGTGCAGGGATCAGGGTGTCGTAACCCTCAATATGCTAGAAAAACTTGATTGATAAGGATTTTGTAATTTGAAGGAGGAAACATGAATGTATATTGATCTTTTTGTGATTTTGAAGGGGAAAGATTCGATAACCATTCAAATGAATGCAATGGGCTTCTATCCGAAAGAATTTTGGATTGAGGGCAACATATGTTATGGTTGTTTGTGCAAGATGCATGTCATTATGCCAACTCATGAATGATGAATGTATGTACAACCCTTTTTCATTTTCTTGTTACTCAAGGTGTTAAAACCTTAATGCTAGAACCAGGGTGTCGAAACCCTAATATGCATGAAAACCTGAATGCGTGATGGAAAAAGGTTGGTTGTGTCTTGTCTTTTTATTTTTCTATGCATGCCTGAGTTAATTGTTTTATTTGTAATCATCAAACTCATTGATTTTGAATGTTCCATGAAAATGAGGGATGTCACACATCTCGAGGTCCAACATCTGAAATGATTATATCTTTGATTTTCTAATTTGTGACATTAGTGCACACATGCTTAAATTCACAAGTGAGTGAAAGGCCAAAAATTTTTAGAAAAAGTTTGAAGGAGACTGAGGTAGCCGTATGGGTATGTTGTTCCTCCCACACCCCTCAAAGGAGAAGTAATTTGTGAATGTCAAGGCGAAAAACATAAAAGTTCTAAAAAAGGTTGCCCCAATTTTGGTGTTTTAGAACAAGTGCTTGAGAATATGGATACGTGAATGTTAGGGCGAGAAACTCATGAGGTACACAAAGCTGCCTCAATTTTGGTGTATCGAGAAGAATTTGAATGAAGTATGAGTTTTGTGTCAGAAAAGATAGTGGATATGGAAGGGATAGGATTAAAATAGTTACCTAGTTGGTTTATTTTCCTTTCCCTTGCTTTTGGTAAGATAACAGGGAGTTCCCTTTTCCCGAGACACTGCTTTTTTAAAAAAAAAAATCAATTCTTTGGTTTGATCGGTTTATTGAAAAACTCTATTTTTGTATCATTTCCTTTGAAGTATCATCTAACCAACATGCATAAAATTTCCAATGGCTTAGAAGGGGTTGGATGAGATGACGAGGATTGACTAGGGAGTTGGACCAGTTTGATTTAGTATTAGGGCACCATATGTTTGGGCTTGCCCCATCTATTAATGACATGAAGAAAATGATAGGGACTTCAAAAGTTTGTCCAGTGTGAGAGTATGGGTTGGCATAAGGGCACAAAATGTGTTTAACTTGCCCTAGTTATTGAAGAAAGGATTAGAAAAAGGAAGGGACTTCAGAGGTTTCTCTGATTTGAGGATCTGGATTGACACACTGCCCCGGTCGAGAAGGAACGAAGAGGTTGAAAAATGATGGTGACTTAAAAATTTTCCCTTATTTGAGGATTTGGATTGACATACTGCCCCATTTATGAAGAGGTTGAAAAAATGATGAAGACTTCAAAAGCTTTCCTAGCGTGACCATGATGGTTAAGGTGAAATTGCCCTATCTTGGGATAAATGACCAGTCACATGAATGGTGAAATGACGCAACTGCCCCAGTTTGGATTTTGGAGAAAAAGATTCGACAATTGTATGCAAAGGTTGGACAAGGTTTAGGTTGTGAGTAGAGGATATGACAGAAAATGAAGATGAAATCCATGAAGAGGGTGGGAATGAAAAAACGAAGAAGGATGCCCCTTATCTAATTGATTAATCATGCTTATTTTAAGGAGCTTTTGGCACATGTGAATCAAAAAAACTGTCTTAGTCATTGAAAGCAAATCTCACAACATGTTTTTCAATTTTTATTTTTCCTTTTTTTTAACCACCATTTTAGGTTTTCAGTGTAGGATGCATTTTTTTTATTTTTATTTTCATGTTAAGAGATTTGCTCACAGTTTGCCTAGGATAGGATGCTCCTTTCATGTTAGTCCTCCATGGAATAAAAGAAGTAGGCTTTATGGTGGAAAGGTAATGAAGAAAAAAAAGATGAGTATGAAAATATCATGTTATGCAGATTAGACAAATACTTCAAAAGATATGATATCAAACATTATATATTCATTCAACCTACTGATTTGACCAAAGAATGTTTTGTCTTCTTTTTTTTTGCCTAAACTACCTTCTCAGGTTTTCAGTCTAGCGAACTTTATTTCTACTTCGTTTTTCCTTTCCTTTCTTTTTCTTTTTTTTTTCCAAGACAGATTCAAGGACCACCCAACAGGTGTAGGCAATGATAAAATTGTCAAATCTACCCAACGTAACAATTTGGGTAATGTTAATGTTGACCGGGCAAATCTTTCATTTTGGAAAAGCCGAAGGATGGATGTTTTCAAACCATGCGCACACAAATGTCTCAAAAGAAAAAAAAATCATTGTTCTTGATTAAACATTTGACCACAGAAAAGTGCAACACCCCTTATTCTTTTAAAAAAAAAGAAGAAGTGAACTTGACGATTTGCGAGAAAAACAAGTGACTCAAAATGTGACAATGTTGTTTTATTTCTTTCTATTCATTCTTGGAGACACCCTTTATTCATATGAGATGAGATGCATGATACAGATTAAAAAACTATGTACGAAACTCTGAATAAAGACAACAATTGAATGCAATGCGAGTTTGTACCCCAAGAGGCACTTATTCACTTTGTATGCCTATGTGATTAAAGAGCACCATGCATGATATGCAACTAATTGAAAAAAACCTACATGAGATGTAATGCATGTGCCTCAAGAGGCATTTATTCACATGATATGATGATGAAATGTGATACACTTATTTGAAAACGCCATGCATGATATGCAGAGTGACATAATGAAATGAATGTTCACGCCTTAAGAGGCGCTTATTTTCATGAGATGTGATGCATGATATAAATGATATGCATGATTGTGCCTCAATAGGCACTTATTCACATGTACGTTATGCACACAAAAAGATGAGGATTAAAGCAAGCAATCTCCCTCTATGCCTTAGGAGAGGTTTGGCACTTAAGGTCTAAGGTGAAGTACATGCGCTCACTAGGGTGGTTTCCTAAACTTAAGGAACAATGGTCACTAGAGCTATGGCCCACTTCATGATATTTCCCACAATAATTGGTATACAACAAGGAGTGAGAGTACCAAGGAAACAAGCAAACTCTAGTTGGGGTTCTCACAATGACCACTTGGGAAGTTCATCCATTGTGGCATTGCTACACCATCCCCTCTAATTCTAAGTTACACAGACCCAGGTATAGGGCCTCACTCATGATATGCACAATGTGTGTGTGTGTGGAGGGAGAATGATGCATACCATAACCCCCACCTGCAAAACAACCAAAAAATTTCCCAGGTAGATATCTAACAAAATAAGAAAAATAATTCACAAACAATTATTCCAAGAGACAAATGTATACACATGCAAATAGAGACAAGAATATACAAAAAAAAGAAAGGGGAAAGAAAAAAAAAATAAGGAAAAACCACATCTAGTTCGCATATCTAATTAAATGGCTTGACTTTCTAAAGTCCCCAGCAGAGCCGCCAGCTGTCGCAACCAGAATCGCGACGGGACGACGAACCAAAAAAAGAAAACAGGTTTAAAAAGATATTTAGAGTCGCCACCATAGTTATTTCTGGAAAACTATGGAAAACCATAAAAATAAAGCAACTCTGCGAAAAACCAGATTTTTGGATCCGGGAGTCGGTTACGCGTAGGGAAGGTGTTAGCACCCTACAACGCCCACTCGAAGTCGGTACCTTTAATTAAAAATGCAAAGTTGATGTGGTTTTCAAAATAATAATTTTCCCCAAAAATAATGAGACAAATAATACTAAAAAGATTTTTTTTATTTTATTTTTGGGCCCGACAAGGATTGACCTTAGTCCTACATATTCTCATTTAGAGTAAGAAATCAGGGTTACGTAGTTCTTCAAGAAAAAAGATTTGGAAAACCATTTGAAAAAAAAAGATTTAAATTTTTTGGAGGTGAACTTGATAAAGACTAGCCTTGCTCCTACGTATCTCACAATGGAGAATCAAGGATCATGTAGTTCTTAAAAAATGACCTTTTTTGTTTGGAAATATTGATATTTTTATATTTTGAAAACTTTGTATGTTTTTTTGAATTATTTAAAAATATGTGTCATACGACATGAACAGTTATACATACACTAAAAGAGAAAGGAAACTATTTTTGGTATTTTTGAAAATGAGTGTCACGTGGTGAGGACGATCGGACAGACATAATAAAGCAAAAAAGAACATTTTTCATTTTTTAGATTTTTTCTATTTTTTTGTAATTTTTCATAATTTAAAATATTTTCATTTTCTTTTTTTTAGGAAGAGAAAAAAAATTAATAAAAAAAAAGATAAAAGTAAAAAAAAAATAGTAGGGTGCATGAGTAATGTGGGAGGTGCAACGAGTAATGCATAAACACATGCCCAAAAATGAGAAACAAAGACATAGGGGGTGCGAGTTATCAGATATGGGAGGTGCATGCAGTAAGCAGGCGAGGTGCGTGAAGTAAATGTGAGGGTGCATCAGGTAAACATGAAACAAGTGTGGCAGGGGTGTGAGGTTAGTAAATATCAGGGGTACTCGCAGCACAAAATTAAAACAGGGGTGCGAGATAAAAGAAATGGGGGTGCACAGAGTAAAACGTGACACAAGTATGGCAAGGGTGCGAGGTTAGTAATTATAGAGGTGTATGAAGTGAAAATAGGGGTGCAAAGATTAAGAAAAAGGGGGTGCACAGGGATAAAAAAATGGGGGTGTGCAGAGTTTAAAGGCGGGGTGTGAAGAGATAAAAAAAGGGGTGTGTAGAGATTAAAGATGGGGTGCACGAAGGAGGCAGACCCAATACACAGAAGGGTGAGAATATTAAAAGTGGTAGTGCAGGAAGTTAATGGGACCAGATTTAAACACAACCCCAAAACAACTCTCATAATATGAAAACCCTACAGAGGGTTTCTTCCTCTTCTACGTGAGCACACCAAACCTCACTCACTCATGGCCGGCCAAGGCCAATGTTGATGACGCCAGCCACCGTCGAAGTCGTCGACCACCATCGAAGCCGCAGTGTTCCCATTGTCGTTTCTCATTCTTTCTTCTATGTATGCATGCTTCTTCAATCGCAACTTCACTTCCATACACGCAGGGACGAAACTACATTGTGACATAGGGGAGCCACGGCTCCCCCAATTCTTTTTTTTTTGAATTTTTTTATATATATTTATATATTTTTTAAAATTATATTTATATATTATTTATATTAAGTTTATATTACGAAAAATTATAATAAGAGATAAAATAAAAAAATTTAATGGAGACATTGTTTTATAAAAAATATTAGGGTTTTTATTTCTGGCTATAAGATCTTTCCACCATATAAATTATCATGAAAGTGTATGAAAAGAAATAAATACAAAGAGATAGATTGAAAAATAGAGGTTGAGAGACACATAGATTGAGATTGAAGTATACATTCTTGCATGATCTCTCATATATCAAGGTTAGTATCTTATTATGATTTATGTATATTAAATTTATTATTCTTTTTAGGATGTTTCTCCCAAATTAAGTTTATCTCAAATTAATATAAATCCTAATTATGATTTTTGGGATTCTTTTATGAGATTGGTATGAACCCTAATTATAATTTTTCCCAAATTTGAGGGATTTTGTGTTTTTCGCTGCCTATGGTAATTTTTTTAAGTTTTGAATTTATATCATGTTGCTTATTTAATTAAAGTGGTATGAGTTTTGTTATGTTTTGCACTATGATAATTGTGATTTGTCAATATAAATTTTATTTTTTCTAGATAGACGAGGGGTGATAAATTTATATTAGAAAGATTATGATAAAAAAATAAAAAAAATGATTCTTTTTTTTAAAGAGGAAGGTATGTGATAAAGATGAAAAAAAATTCTTATCTAAAATGGTATTCATGGTTTGGTATCACAATATAATAGTGAATGATAGTAATATTTTTTTTGAATTCTACTATTATGTGTGCTTGTTTTAAGCAGAGGAAATGAAGAGAAACGATGAAGAGCATCTTTTTTCCAAGTAAAAACAAATTATATATAACAAATCTAATCTGGCACCCCTATATTTTTTGTCCAAGTTCCGCCACTACATACACGAGCCACCATCTCCAGCCCCAAGGTGACGACATCGCCAGCTTCCTGGCCTGCCAAATCCACCGGCGACGGCGCCAAACGCTACCGGAAGCGTCGCCGGCCCCCATGGCACCCCAAACGTCCCACTTCTTTCTTTCGTGAGCCACACAAGGTCTGAACCCGCACCGCTGTGCTTTACTGTTGTGTCCTCAACTATGTCGCGCCCCTATCACCCAGCCTGTTCGAATTCTGACTCACTGGCAGGATTGCTGCTGACAATTTTTTTGTTCTCCTATGCTTTACTGTTATGTGTTGAACGCGTGTGATTGTGGCAGCGGTTAGAAATGGCAGATGATAGTGATGATGATGGTAAAAGGAATGGAGGATGAAGGATGACAATATGAATATGTTATGTTGGTTTTGTGCAGGTTCAAGATGAAAGTGATAATGGAGGGATTAGGAGGAGGTGAATCTGTTGAGTGAATCAAGGGGCAACAATGGGTTATGGTGTTTTAGTTGGAATCAAGAGGATGAAGGTGTTGTTTTTCGTCTTGCAGAGAACAAAATGAGAAAAAGCCCCCATGAGTGAAGAAGGTGAAGGCCTCTTTGAATGAAGGGACCTTGATGATATTTGTTGTGCCTATGCTCTGTTCCTTTTTTGCCTCGAGACGTGGGATAAGGCTGAAAGCAGATGTTGCTTCTTGCTTCTTCCTTCTTCAGCCATCATGACCATGGCCAGCTAGCTACCACCCCTACCTATTAGAGACATTAGATTCTAATATTAGAGACCTTACGTTAACCTTTTGTTCTTCTATTATTTTTTTCATTTCATATTTTTATATACATAGTTTTTGAAAAAGGAATAAAACAAAAAATAAAAAAGTAAACAAAAAAAAAGATTAAAATTAAAATTAAAAATTAAAATAAAAACAAAAATTAAAAATAAAAAAAAAATAAATAAAATAACATAAACAAGATAAAGAAACCAAGATTAAATAAAATAAAACAAGGTTAAACTAAATTTAAAATGAGATGAAAATAAAGTAGGAATATATCCATACTCAAATCAATGTTCACTGCTTTTTTTTTTATTTCCTCCTCTTCCTAATTATTTTTTGAAAACAAAATTATTTTTTACCCGTACGAAATTGGGTGTTGACAATAACACAACCACCCAAACAATTCGATCACATTTCTCATATAGTTCAACTCATCACCTTTAACATAAAATTACACTATTCTTTTATCCTCAATCATTCATGATTCTCGACACAAATAACATACTTTACAAGTTCAAAACACACCTTTAATCACAAGGTACATGAATAATTATATAGTTCATACATCACTATACACATTCATATTTATCCATAAATCCACCAACAATTCCAGAACAATAATAATATCAAAGATTTGAATCACTAAAACCAATTAAATAAAAATCATAAACAATGTATCAGGACACACAACAGAGCTAGCGCTTGGGGGCAAGGAGGGCGTTCATCGTTTTGCTTCCAAGGGGCTTAACTCCTAACGACAAGAATTGGCACTCAACGCCATAAAGTCAGTGACTCCCTATCAAAGTGGCGCTCAACGTAAATTTTTGGAGCTCAGCAACCTACAACGAAAATACTCCCTAACTTGGAAAATGAACTTGGCGCTCAATGCCACCTGCTGCCGCTCAACGTCATCTCAACAACCATAGCTGACTAGTGAGATTTTAACTTAATTTATTGAGTCTAATTGATACCTTTTCACTTCTTCCTTAGTTCATATGGATTCAAAATAGTTCCTATAAGGCACCAATGCAACCAATTTCTCAATTTAAAGTCTTCTCATTCAATTTTATTATCAAACAACAATCCATCAAATCCCCAACACCACATATCAATACAAATATATCCCATGACTCACAATTTCTACATTACATCAACACTAACTCAACAACATATTGCAGCACCAAAACTATCAAACCAACATTACTACAAAACGAAGCAAATAAAATGAAAGTAAACTTACGAACAACCCTAAAACAACATATAATTTAAGTTCATCTTCAAATTAAGCAAAATCATTCATAACAAAATATCAAACAACTCAAATTCACAGCCACAACATGAAAAATTCACCATCAAATGATTTAAAACCATAACTAACTCGAATTTGACTTAATTTTTAGCTTCCTTCACCTTAGAAGACAACTCAACCACTCGAAAAAGTCTCAAACTGTACTCGAACTCACGAACCATCTACCTCAACTTAGAGACATTGGAAAGACGATTGGATCGAGCCAAAAGATCTATTGATTAGCAAATGGTGAAATACAAGACTTTAGATATTGAAGGAGGTTGAGATTTCAACTTACCCAAAAGGAGATTTTGTTTGGTTATACTTGAAAAGGTCTTTGCGACAATTGAGTTAACGTCCTTTGTTCAAGAGAAGAAAAGGATTTGGATGTGTTCACAAAGGGGAAGGAGATGAAGGTTTTTGGAGAAGAAGTTGTTTGAGAGAGAAAGGTTCTACGTTTTTAAAGCTGACAGGCTGTTTGGTTTTTTTTTTTTAAAACATTTTCATATTTTATAAGGGTTTTACGATAAAAGAGATGAGATATTAGAAAAAGATAACGTTTTTAGCTTAATTTTTCCATTAACACAAATATCGAGTGTAAAACATGCATGCCATCTGTGTATATAATCCAAAACAACCCTTATAAAAAATCAACTTCATTAAGGCAAACCACATAATGAAAAAATTGACCGAACAAAACATCGATGATGTTGTACTTCAAGAAACTACATTAAACTTGTGTAATGGTAAAAATTTGAGTAAATGACAAAAGATAAATAGAAGAGAGAAATGGAAATGAAAAACACTGAACCAATTACCAAAACAAAGAAAAGAAAGCGAAGATTGATTTTCTAGAGATGGATGCAATAGAATAAAAAAACATATAGAATATGATGATTCTTGAATAATAAATTTGTGAACGGGAAGTAAAGTTTGTACGTGAAAAAGGTAAGAATTTTTAAATTTGGAATACTAAATATGTAAGCCGAAATATTACATGTAGATAGATTTATACATTTATTATGTCATACATATTATAACTTTCATTTGGAAAACACAATCTGAGGTTGAAATTCGTAAAATCACTTTTTATAACTTTAATTTAAAACAAACATGCCCTTAGATAGTTGTGAAAATATGAAATCAGTTTTCTCCCGCTCCAAACAAAATCAAATTAATAGCAAAACAATCATTCACTCCTTCAAAGCTAAACACAAACGTTCCCTTCTCTCTCTGCAGCACTTTCCAAGGCAAAGTAAGCAAAACGCGAAGTGCGAACAAAGATGGCGTCAATTTGCGACACCGATATCCCGCTCCAACTGAAGAACATCGACGCTTTCGTCGCTTCTTACAGAAACTCTCTTCAATCAATCACTGCCACCGCAATCAAAACCGCGCGATCTCAATGTCACATTTTCTACTTTTGTAGTTCATTTAATAACAACTAATTTAGGGTTTACACTCTGTGGCCAGTTCTTAACCTTTCTCTCCCCTTTTCTTTCTTTTGCAGCTCAACTGACAGAGGTTAAAGCTAAACTGAGGGAGTCTGAGAAGGAATTGGTAAAGGCGCTGGCAGGTAGGCTTTTATATTTCTCTCTCTCTTTTTCTGTTAATTCGTTTTTTTTTCAGCTTTTTTTTTTGGGTTTTACTTTTCGTGCAGTTAAGACTCGGAGAGAGGCGAAGAGAATGGCTCTAAAGGATGCTATTGCTTCTGTGAAGGAACGAGTTGAAGTTATGAAGACAAGGATTCAGAGGCGGAGAACCAAGTGCGAAGAATGTGCCACTGTTGTATCGCAACACCGGCTTGGTAGTAATCACGTGTTTCGCTACAATTGCAGTTATTATCTATAGGTATTCTTGGTTGATCTTCTCCATAAGTTCTTCTTTGAGAGAAAATTAGAAAATGAAATTTACTTATTGACAAGTTGAAATTAATTTATGCATAAATTAAAAAAAAAAGCCTATGGGAGAGAGTTTCTATAAATAATTTCATGATTAAGTTATTTTTAACTTGTGGAGAAATCAATTTAATTTTTTTTTTCTCATATTTTACTCTCTTAGAAGGATTTTATGGAGAAACTCATCCAAAAACAGAACCTATATACATACACACACACACACACACACACACACACACACACACACACATATATATATATATATATATATATATATATATATATATATATATATATATTGCTAGATATCCATTTCTGTAACGTTCATTAATTGCAAAACTAGTCTGATTAATCTCTAACTGAACTAGCCAAACGTTAACAACTCCTGAACTAGCCATCCATTTCTCCCCACTCTACCACGTTTGTTCTAAAAAAAAAAGAGCAAGTCATTGTTATGCTTGCCTTCTTACTTGTATAGATACTTTTATATGCACACAATATATAGGGTACGGAGTTGTCTGTAGTCGTGTTTTTTCTGAAGATTGAAATACTACAACTTAGTTCGGATAACTAGAATCTGTAAGTATTGCATTTACTCCAGGCTACAACAATTGGTGCAGTTCCAGCATTATCATAATTCATTGGATTTCTATACCTATTAGGGTCGACCTAGTGGTCAGGAACATTTGGATAATTTGCATAACTACTTATTGTACCAAAACATAAAATTAGTCATGTTGAGTTCCTTTCTTTATCAATTAATGAAAGCGGTTCCAGGAGGAGTGATTGATGTGGCATGAACATTTAATATGTATATTGTTTTTTGCACTTGTTTTTGTGAGGGCATATTTTTTATCTGTTTGTGCTTACTAAATTTGAATTTTTTCCTTTGAGAAATATTACTATATATGAACTATCCTAACCACCTCGCTCCTTTCCACTCTACTTTTTTGTTCCATAAAAAGTTTTGACAGCATCTGAACAGCAATCAAATGAAAGCAATGAACTTAAAGATGAAGCCCAGGAGGCCATATCTTGGTACAATAGGATCCTTGGTTTTCATGTTGAAGGAGGACATGGTAATTGAAGTTAATTCTTTTTGTCCCAGGGTTGTCCTTTACAAATTTGATATCCTCACAAGATCTCTTGTTTAGGGGTTAAATTCACTTTCAAGAATATTAATGAAAACAACCCAAATGAAGAGTTCTGTTTTACCATCCGTCATGAAGATGACATGTATACATGTGAGCATCACATATGGTTTGGTTTGTAATCTTTCAAAGTAGACTATTTTGCTTCATGAAATCTGAATTTAGTCTTTCATATTTCAGTGCTAAATTGTGAACCATCTCTCAAAGATATTGACAAGTTGATTCACGAATTAAACAAAACAAATGGGCTATTTAAATTTGTCAGAACAATGAGGAGAAAATTTCAAGAAGCAGTGACACAAGGTACAATTTAAACCCTTCCAATTGATTCCATTCATGGGATGGGGGGAACGGGTAGCTCTGGCCCTTTGTTCAGTCAGATTATTATTTGAAGCTGTGACTGCTGGAAATCAGTGCTAAATGACCTGGTTTTGGTCAAACTTGTAAACTATTTCCAATTCAACAGGTTCATCCAGGTTGAAATTGGCGATGTTGCAGAGTAGTCCCTGGCTCTTATTCATGGCTCTAAGTTGTGGCTATCACTACTAAGTCTAATGACACCTATGGTAGTGCCATAGTATGATAATTTTAAAAAAGCTAATTACTTTATCTTCAGCTTTTGAAATTTGTAAACTGCTTTTTTTTTTTTTTTTTTAAAAAAAAAAAACTTACTAGAAAAAATATTTACTTCTAAGTTAGTATCATGACCACATTTCTTGAATTTATATCGAATTGATTTAACATTTTGTTTTATACAATTCATTATAAGTTTAACATAAAATTCCAAATAAAATGATGTAATGAGTTTTTTCCATTATTTGGGACAATTAGTGTATTGAATGCTTAATATATGTACCATGGAATTATTTGAGCCCTTTTAGTAATTTTTTGAGTAACTTCCATATTTCCTCATCATTGGTTATTTTTCATGCATTCTATTTAATATATATATATATATATATATATATATATATATATATATATATATATATATCTTTATATATATATATTATAATATATATTTATAATCTAT
>Ga0214542_1007286_pt1 | contig 19333 bp, 17 predicted proteins | sample CNSS1metaG_FD_160096 | JGI IMG/M metagenome (GOLD analysis project Ga0214542, IMG submission 160096) | Root nodule microbial communities from cowpea collected in UCLA plant growth center, Los Angeles, California, USA - CNSS1 | ecosystem: Host-associated > Plants > Roots > Nodule | place: USA...
AGTTTCCTCCCTAGGGAGTGAATACTTTTAAGCCTTATCTTGCATAGCAAGTGGCGGCACACATCCACTCATCTTCAAGGTTGCCATGGCTTTTAGCCTAGCCTTGTAGTGGCGTGCTTCTCACATTTTTTCCATTTCTTTCCTTTCCATTTTCTGTTTTCTTCTTCCTTTAATTGTTCTTGGTTTTCTATGGTTTATGTGCTTTCCATTTCCTTTTCATTTTGAATCAATCCATCATCTTCTTCTCTTGAGCTTTGTGAAAGGAACCTTCACATCTAGATAGCTTGCTATCTTAATATCCAGTGGGGATTTCACTTAGCTTTCTTAATCAACTCACACCATATTCAATAATCTTAAAAAGGAACAACATAATCCTTCATCATAATAACACAAATGTCTTTTGTCCACAATGTCCATTTTCTTTGTCAAATCTTAAAATGACAACAACAAAATAAAGACCAAAAGTTATACATTGCACCCACTCAAGTAGGTCTCCCGCGTACCAAAAATCTCATAAGTGGTAAACGATCTAGTGTAATCTCCTCTCATTAGTTCATCTCCACTCATAAACAATTCACATTCTTTCAATACAAGTTTTGATCAACTTCATTTGATACCCTACTCCAATAATAACATTCCATTTGTGGCATAAAAAATCCAACACCCAAAAAGTTAAAAAGAAAACATTCTTAAAATAAAAAATTCAATTATGCATAATTTCCACTACATAACTATGCAAGAAAAATAAATCATTCTGAAACCGCAAATCTAGACAACATTTACCAGGTTAGGTGTTTCACCATAGAGGATATTCTTTTATAATGAAGATTTCGCAATACATTTTCATTTTCTGGATGGCCCAACCCAGAATGTATTTATGGATCCAAAAATATATTACAAATTCTTTATTTTGGAAAAAAATTATTATATTATAGAATACCTAATTTGGACAATGTATTTCATAATTCCCTTTTCGATACACCGTCTCTACTGCATAATATACAATTCATAAGTCATTTTTCAGATCTGGAATCAGAATGAGTAATTCAAAAAGCATCATTCTATTCTGGAATGGGTACTCTGAAAATCATCATTCTATTATGGAGTATAAAATCCAGAATGTTATTTCGGATCCAAAAATAACTTTTAAATTGTATGTTCCCTATCCAGTAATATGTTTCACATCTTTCATTGCGAAAAAATGACAAAACCCTAAATAAACCTCTAAGCCCACCACCGAAACAATCATAATACAACAAAACTAAAGCAAACACCATACTTTTACACAACGGTGTCAACAATGAACACCTTGCAACTCCCTTTGTGAATGGTGAAGCTTCTAAACCTTCAAAGCTCATATAGTCAACGAAGATATTGATAAAGATGGAGGAGGGAAAAAACATGCATAAGAGAGAAGGTTGAGTGGGAAGAACAACAACTAGTTTGATGATATTAACTTGAAAGGATAGAATGGACATTTAAAAGGTTATGGAGTGTAGGGAGAAAAAATGGGTGGAGGAGTAAGAGCCCTTTAGTATTAGTGTTGGGGGCTTCTCCCTACACCCCCAAAACGTTTCTTCAGTACCCCTAACAATCAGACATTATTACCATTATATCCTTACCTAACTCGGTTGTTGGGGGTAATTAATAAGAGTTACCGCGATGAGTGTTTGAACTTTAAGACTGCACCTCCAAAATTTGTTAACTTTAACAATGCACCTCCAAACTTCTTCTTCCCGTTGATACTCCTCCTGGACCTCCAATTTTTTCTTCTGTTCCATTGTGCTATGTGCTATGAATAGCACGTTTATTCTCTGAAACATTGCTCATGAACGTAGTTCTGTTATATTCCATCTGTGGTCCGAAGCTGTAGTCCTTGAACCTCTCATTGTCTGGTCTCTCCTCCAACATCTTTGTTCTCTTTTCCAACATTGTGGTCCCCTCCCATCTTTCTGTTTGACACAAAAATGTTAGTGTTGCATTTATATTCCATTGTTATTTCATTGTTATTTTGAATGGTTGATAAATATGGTTGTTGTTGGTTGATAAATATGGTTCTCTGAAAATGTTCAAAATGGATGTCGACATCTGGTTCTATTTCTTCAACTGCGGATGTTGACATTTGGTTCATATTTTTCCTAGTTGTGGTTTTGAGTTCATGCACTACGAATGTCGACATCCGATTTACGTATATGAGTTGCGGATGTCGACTTCCGTTTCAAGTTGTTTGTTTTCTGGTTGGGGGCTTGTTTCAAATTTGAAGCAATACGAATGTTGACATCCGATTTACACGGATGAGTTGCGAATGTCGATATCCGTTAGTTGTGAATGTTTTTTAAACAAGTTTTATTTAATTTTGTGATGTTGTAGCATTTGATAAACCAAGTTAAGTTTTGATATACTTAAGATAAAATTTTAATAATGATTATATTTTTTTAATGTAATGAATCATGATTTTGTAAAAAAAAAATTAGAAAAGTTATGAATTACGAACCGGATGTGGACATCCGTTTTAGTAATGAAAACGAATCTCAATTTGGATGTCCACACCAACAAGGAATAATTTTTTTTATTCATATCATTGGCGACATCCGTAAGACATGTTTACGACTTGGTTGTGCAATAATGAATTTTTTTCCCATTCAAAATGGATCTCAATTTCTTTTCATTGAAATAATTTTAGAAAAGTTTATACATTATATATTATTTTAAATATATAAACATTTATTTACTAATATATATTTTTTATTTCCTATATTATATAACTGCATAATTATTTTTTGCATTATTATTTGTGAAATTGCTATTAACAAAACGGATGTGAACATTTGGTGTGTAAAAATTGTAAGCGAGATGTCCACATCAACAAGTCATGTTTCAAACACTCTTCTTTTATTTTTTGATGCACCCGTCACATAACTACAATAAAGTGGTTATTTTTTTCTTTAAGATAAAGTTTTAATCATGACTATATTTTTATAATTTAATTAATTATTAGTTTTTTAAAAGAAATTTAAGAAAAGTGTTTAAATACCTGAAACGGATGTGGACATCCGGTATAATGTTGGAAACAAATGTCAATTTGAAAATCGGATGTCCACATTCGTAAGTCATTACAAGATTTTTCTCATTTAAATAATTTATTTTCCTTTCGATTTTTAATATTTTAAATATAAAAATATTTGTTTATTAATTTAGTTTTTTATTTTGTATATACATATGTAATTATGTAGTTATAAGTAAATAATTTTATTTTTCACATTATTATACTTAAAATGGATAACTAGAAACGGATATGGACATCCGATATAGTGTTGGAAACGAATGTCAATTTGAAAACCGGATGTTCACATCCGCAAGTCATTACAATTTTTTTCATTTAAATAATTTATTTTTCTTTTGATATTTAATATTTTATATATAAAATATTTGTTTATTAATTTAGTTTTTTATGTTGTATATACATATGTAATTATAAGTAAATATTTTTTTTTACATTATTATACTTAAAATTGATAACTAGAAGCGGATGTGGACATTTGGTACAGTGTTGGAGGTACTTGGTAATATTCCTGCACCCTCGCATCATACCCTTTCATCCTAAAATATAGTAGCCTTCATCCTTTAATGGGTTTTTGATAAAGCAATCATTTTTGCCACTACATTTGGAAAACAGCTAGTTTCCATGGAATGGTTGGTAAGTTTTCATATCAACACCATTTGTGCTTTTGGTGTTCCAAAGCACCAATCTCGTTTTCTTCCTTCATCAACGCTGCATCTGAGGAGTAATTGAGTGTGTGGAATTGGAATTGGGGTTGAGGAGAAGAAAAAGAGGAAGCAGTGTTTCATTATGGTTGCATCTTTTGGGGGCTCCAAAGTGGGCCATTTTGAGAACATACTCCGCAACGCTTGAACTGGATGTCGACATTCGGTTTGGCCAAATTTAGAGAAAAAAAATGACATCCGTAAACAACACAAAACAAAACGAAATAAATGTCAACATCTGCTGTTGAAGCACCTGAATCGAATGTCGACATCTAGTTTGGCCAATTTCAGCGAAAAAAAGTGACATTCGTAAACAACACAAAACAAAACAAAATGGATGTTGACATCCGCTATTGAAGCGTCTAAACTGGATGTCGACATCCGATTTGACCAATTTTAGAGAAAAATAAAAAGTAACATCGAAAAAAACAAAAAAAAAAAAACGAAACGGATGTCGACATCCGTTGTTGAAGCCTCTAAACCGGATGTCGACATTCAGTTGGACCAGTTTTAGCGAAAAAATTAAATTAACGAAAGTGGTAGTCGCAGTTTACAATAACATATTCAAACATTTACAATTAACAAATTAATAAAGAATTTAACTAACCATATGATTAATTAGGGGAAGAATGACTTAACTGCTTGAAAAAAGGTGAAATACACAAATGGTGGAGAAGGTGAAGCACACAAATGGTGGAGAAGAGGACTGCGAATCTCGAGTTGGAAACTACAGTTGGGTGAATAGAAGAGAAGGGTCTAGGTCAACTGAGATTCAAAATATTGCGGGTGCAGAAGGTGGAGGTGGACTACTGCTAGAGAGAGAGAGAGAAAAGTTACTCTTTAATGTCTATTTTTACTACAAGGGCAAAACATAAATTAAAAATTTATTTGGGGTACTGAAGAAACGTTTAGGGGTGCAGGAAGAAGCCCCATTAGTGTTTCTTTCAAGGCCTTCAAATCATGACATATTTTTGGTCAATAATGCTTTCAACGTAAGGTTCTCTTATATTTCTTTTAGCACTTCCATAATTTCTTTTCTATACCTTCAAAAAAGTCTAAATTATCTATAGGTTAGAAACATTTTAAGTTACATAATTTAATATTTTATTCTGTATTGTGCAATATAAAACTTAAAAATGTATTACAGATTGCAAAATCTAGAAATGTAATATAAATTATATAATTCATAATATATTTTTGGATCGAGGAATTTGAAATACATTTTTGAGTTTCTGGTTTCACAATCCAAAATAGATTTATGGATTATGCTATACAAAATATTTCCAACATAATTCATAAATTGTATATAATCCAAAATAGATTTATGGATTATTATGCTATACAAAATATTTCCAAAATAATTCATAAATTGTACTATCTGAAAATGTAGTACGGAGAAAATATTATAGATTATACAATTTATAACATATTTTAGAATATATAATACAATATATGTTTCCAAATTGCATAATCTAAAAATTCATTTTTGATTAAACGACTCCACAATGTACATTCTGGATAAAGTAATTCAAAATTTGATACATGAGTTTGTGATTATATAATTTGCATTATATTACTGAATTACGAGATCTGAAATTTCTTAATTATAAAATAAAAAAATCTGGAAATGTATTTTGAATTTGAAAACATTGTAGAATGTATAATCTGGAATATGTTTAATATTTCGAATACTTCCATTCCATAGAGGTGCAAAAAGAAGGTTTAAGGGTGAAAAAGTAATTACGTAGGTCTTACTGGGCCATATAATTGACCATCTGCTAAATTTTAATTTTGAACTGCAGATGAGTTTCAAAGTTAACGGAGAAAAATGAGTTTTAAAACTCTAGTTTCCTATTTTGGTGACCTAACAGCATTGTAATTATGATAGTGTTAGCTAGATTCGATGCATGTTATTTTCTTTTTTCGGTAAATTTGTCAGATTCAATGTTCGTAACATAACATGTAATGAATTTCAACGCCTTTTAATTCAAACATTTGACATCACACTCACTAGTTAAATCATAATTTGTTAAGGTTCATTTAACCAAATTTTTTCCGTGTTCCCATTTTATTTGACCCGTGTAACTTTTAATATTGTATGTTAATTTGACGTCAAGCATGGATTTGTTTATAATTAGTTCCCAAATCAAACACAGTATCACAGTATAATCACATTTTAAAATTGTTGACCGAACCCCTTTCAAAATATAATCATTTGAAGATTTACTATTTACTCACACTTGTTTAAAACGAGATTTCGTCACTACACAATTTTTGGAATAAAGAAAACTACTAAAGGATTCATAAACTTTTTTCTGTTTATTTTCCGATTTCATTATAGGTGTTTTCTTGCTATAAAATAGATCATATAAGGATACTAAATGTTCTATAAGCAACCCTGATTAAAAAGCTTCAAACACAAATAACGTGTGCCTCATCAACACTGTGACTGCCAATTTTTTTCGCTGCAGGTATGCTTGGATAATTCTTTTAATAAATATTTAAAAATAACAGCTTTTATATAAGCTAAAAATATTTTATTTTATGTAAGTTAAAACGTATCTTTGAAAAAACAATAATTTTTTTAAAATTAATTTATTCACATGTTAATTTTTTTTTCTCATCTGAATATGGTTATTGTATCCTAAAAAATCGTATATCTCTACTATGCAGTACTCCCTTTTCTTTTCATCTTTGTTTCTTGAGGGAATATGATTAATGAATGAAATAAATATATTATTTAATAAAAAAATCCTGTTGATATTTTGGATTGATATTAATAAACCATAAATAAATTAATTAATTGTACTTTACATGAACTGATACGATAGATTTTTTTATTTATAAGTAAAGAAAAATATTTATTAATCCATTGCCATAAATACCGATATATAAATATATATATATATATATATATATATATATATATATATATATATATATATATATATATATATATATATAGATAGATAGATAGATAAATAAAGAGATAAATAGAGAGATAGATATAGATATAAACAAACAGTTTAATAATTCTTCCAAAGAATAATTCGTTATACTTATGACAAATTAAACAAAGTTAAAACTCATTTAAAGAGTACATTTACTTATCATGTCTTGAAGATGCCATGATGTTGAGGATGAGGAGTTAATATGATTTTATTTTATTTTTTAATTTATATTGTATGTTTTAATTAAGATGTTAAATAGTTATATAAAAAGATAAAAAGCCATAAGAAAGGGATTCATTTATATTGTCATAGTGACAAATAAAAATGCATATAGTAGATAGTAGAAAGGAAAGGTAGTATTAATGGAAGTTAATTACTAGTGAATCAAATACTACTTAATGAAAATTAATGTGGAATTTGAAAGACTTACACAATTTAGCCTATAAAATGACATACTTGTAATGTAATGGAAGAGATATGAATTCTGAAAATAAATAAATAAAGAGTTTTCTTTTTGTGAGAAATTATTGACTTTTAAGTTATACAAATCTATATTTGGTCTTATTAGGGTAACATGTTGATCAAATTCATGCTTTATCACCCACTTTCTCATCTTATTTTGAATGTGCATGACTCAATCTGGGTAATAGTGGACAGGTTGACAAAGTGTGCTCATTTCCTTTCTATTAATCAGAAGTGGTCATTGGACAGATTGACCGAGTTATATGTGCGGGAAGTGGTCAGGTTGCACGGTGTGCCTGCTAGTATAGTGTCAGATAGAGACCCGAGATTCACATCTCGCTTTTGGTAGTCTCTACAGGCAACATTGGGGACTCAGTTGAGGATGAGTTCTGCATACCATCCGCAGATTGATGGGCAGTCAGAGCGTATCATTCAGTCCTTGGAGGATCTCTTGAGGGCTTGTGTGCTGGATCATATGGGTAGTTGGAGTGAGATGCTTCCATTAGTGGAGTTCACATACAACAATAGCTATCACACCAGCATCGGTATGGCCCCATATGAGGCGTTGTATGGGCGGCGGTGTAGGACGCCGTTGTGTTGGAATCAAGATGGGGAATCGTTGGTGTTGGGTCCCGAGTTTCTACAGCAGACTTCTGAGAAGGTCAGGGGGATTCAGGAGAGAATGAGGGCCACACAGAGTAGACAGAAGTTATATGCCGATAAGAGGAGGCGACCTCTAGAATTTGAAGCTGGGGATCATGTATTCCTCAAAGTGACCCTGACGGTAGGTATTGGGAGGGCCATCAAATCAAGGAAGTTAACTCCAAGGTTTGTTGGGCCTTATCAGATCTTAAGGAGCATTGGCACTGCAGCTTATGAGATTGCTCTGCCACCACACCTGGCAAATCTGCATAATGTGTTTCACGTTTCCCAGTTGAGGAAATACATTGCAGATCCATTGCACGTTCTGGAGTCAGATGATATTCAGATTCGGGAGGATTTGACGGTGAGCATTAGACCAGTGTGAATTCTAGACTCTCAAGTGAAACATCTGCGAGGAAAGGAAATCAGGACCGTGAAAGTGCTGTGGGATAAGACTACTCAAGAAATGACCTGGGAGATGGAGGATCGCATGAGGCAGTCCTATCCGCACTTATTTCCTGGTAAGTCTTATGTTCGAGGACAAAAATCTTTAAAGGTGAGGGTAATGTAAGAACCGGGAAAATTAAATAGTTATTTAATTAATTATTTAATTAGGACGGGTAATAGGAACATTTAAAGCAATTAATGTGAGGAACTATGACGTGGAAAAGTACTAGTTCAAGTGGTTGAGAGTACTTTATTGTGTGTGAGGACTTGGGTTTGAGTCCTATTTGTGCCACTTGGATGTTATTTAAATTATGCGTTTTTGTGTATTTATATATTGAATGCGTGGTGTGATGATAAATTCCTAAAATTGTAGGAGTTATCATGAAATCAAGATTGGTTGAATGGTTTGGCATTGGTTTGGTATATGCATGAGTGTGGGTTCAAACCTTGTTGAGAACTAAATAGTTTCTTTTTGTTAAATTTTCTTTTGAGCATGAATATGAAAGGGTTGGGAAACCTAGCAGATATTGGAGAGGCAATGTAGGGGGTTGAAAAATAATGGGTCATAACCATTGAATAGCCTTAATCATATTTTTATTTAATAAAAATTCGTTTTAGTAAATTAAGGAATAGTTAGGGCACATTAAGCTTGTGAGAGAAGAGAGAAGGAGAGGAAAAATCAGTCTGCAAAAGGTGCAAACAGTTCTGAGAGTGAGGAGGGACAATTCTGGTGCGTGAAAGAGGCCAGGGAGAGAAGAGTTGGAGTGGTTCTTTTAGCAAAGGGAAAAAGGTGTGCAAGGAGAGTGGGAATCTCAAGTTGGAGCGCGAATTTCAGGTTAGGGGAGTTGCTTACTGTGTTTTTAATTCGTGATCGATTAGTTATGTAATGTCTTGTATAAATGCATGAGTTCCTTCTCTTTCTGACGCTGTTTCCACGAAAATTCTGGGTTCTCGCCCAGAAACCGCCTGGCGGGCATGAAGGTGCCGCCAGGCGGCACATCAGTGTGACCCAAATTCTGGGTTCTGCCATGGGGCGCCTGGCTGTGAGTTGTAATCCGCCAGGCGGATCCTGAGGTTTGACGTTGTTTTGATGTTTCGATGAATTTCAGAAATAGGTTGATGTCCCATTTTGTATTAGTTTTAATTATATGATTGTCTCTGATTGAATCTTGATGCTTTTGTGAAATTTCTGGGAATCTGCCCAGAAACCGCTTGGCGGGCATGCATGTGCCACCAGGCAACACGTCAGTGTTGGCCAGCTCTGGGCGATCTTGCTTGAGTTGCTTGGCGGTGGGTGGTATCCCGCCAGGCGGTTCATGATGTTTGTGGTTGTTAGTGTTGTTTTCTTGGATTTTCTACGCGTGTGGGTTTCTGTCGGGATGATTAACTGATTGGGGTTATCTAATTATATGTGGATGTTTTTTTGTTAAGAACGATCATAGCTTCGATTATGGGTATAACCCTTAAGGTTATTTACGTAAGGGTAGAATTCAGATTCAGGATATGTTTCGTTGGTGATGTAACCTTGTATTGGTATGGTGTTCAGGATGGGATTAGTATCATAAATTTTAATATGATTGGTTAATAGATTACTGGAATAAAGAGGAGTGTGATTGGAATGGGGGTGTAAGCAGAAATTGGTGCAGAGCGGCATGAACCTGATATGCCGCCTGGCGGCTCCGCGTTGGCCGCCAGGCGGTGACGAGTGGCAGACCCCAAATCGGGTACTGTGTGGTGAGTATCTACGAGAGAGGGATAGCGAGAGCTCTGGTAAATTGCAGAGTTTGGTGCAGTGGGACGAGGGAAATTATGAGTAGGTGGTTGAGAGGAAAGGGAACTTAAGTGAAAGAAAAATGAGAAGGATGGGAAGGGAATTACGCTATATATGATGTATGAAATGAGAGAAGTGGAATTGAAATGTATTGATATCCATTAGAGATTTGAGAACGTAGTTGATTGGCATAGAATATCAACATAGGTGAGTCCCTATTTTGTTATGAGACTTAGACAATAGATATTGGGGTTAATTTCCATCTTTGATTGGAGTACGTCTAAATGGGATGAATTGAGTTATTATGTTTTTGGATTGAAGTTTGGGAATTAATAGAATTGAATAAGATTTGGATAGGAAGTGATGTAAAGTTCTGGTAATGGTGAGTGTGAGAGGCCTTTGGTAGTGATCAAGGTATGAGAAAGACCTAATAGGGTGCCAAAAAAACCAATAGTTCAGAACTTCTGGTGTGGCGCCTGGCGGCCTATTGGTACCGCCAGGCGATAGGATCAGTAATAAGGGTCTCTGAAAATGCATAGCGCCTGGCGGCAGGGGTGTGCTCCGCCAGGTGGTGATTGAAATACAGTAGCGCTGGAAGAGCGCTGGCGCCTGGCGGTGGGCAGTTACCGCCAGGCGGTCTGAGCCTGTTTCGCCAGGCGGTGCTGACTAATGCGCCAGGCGGCTGTGCATCAGGTTACGAGTGGTGTGTGTTGTTCTTTTACTGACAATGATGTTTTGCTTGCATCGGGAGATGCTGTGCCATGAGCGGGTATGTTCATATCCAGTTACTCTCACGTGGGGATACGAGCGAGGTAGGTTCGTATGTTCCGTGCTCACGGTGAGAGATGCCACGTGCGGGGAGGTACGGGGCTGGTAGATCACATGTGTTGGACTACGGGTGGGCAGGTCCGTAGAGCAGGACTACGAGCGGGGAGGTTCTAAGAGTAGGACTACGAGCGGGGAGGTTCGTAGACGCAGGACCACGAGCGGGCAGGTTCGTGTGAGCATCATGTTCCCGAGTCCAAGGCTAACCATTTGTGTGATTTGAAGGCTATAAAGCCTTGGGGTTAAGGTCTTGGCCAAGAACTATGTATAATGAATAAGATGGGTGTATGCTTTATTTTGCATGTTGTATATCTGTTATTTTATTTTCTTAGCTCACCCTTTCTGTTTGTGTATGGCGATGATCGTGTGATTCGTTACACGGGAGTAGATGTTGAAACAGGTGGAGCTGAGAATGTCCAGCCGACGGAGTGTGGGCTAGTTATGGGGATTAGAGCTAGGGATTTTCTCTTGTGTATTTACTATGTTTTATTATGTACATAAATTTTGGAAACTTGTAACAGTTTAATGTTTATGTTATGAGTTTCAGCGCGTTCTTTTAATGAAATTAAATTCTCCCGCGTTGGGATTATTATTCAGATGACTTTAGATTTAATTTATTTCTTTCATTTATTTATTTTTAAGTAATATTCCTTAAGGATGTTACACATAGGTTTCTACACAAAATTATTGCAAATCTAACTTAATTTCTAGAAAACTTATAAAATAGCAAAAGACTCTAAATCCAAAAGATCATATGCTAATATTGAAACCTTGAAAAGGTATAATCTAATGCAATTGGAATCAACCAAAAAAATTGTAGGGCACATCACAAAGTCTTAACTCTTTTTACATACATCACAAAGTTGATAAGTGTGATAGTTACTTATTTTTCATGCATTGATGTTCTTTCCATGAAAACATTTACGATTTAAACGTTTTCTTTCAAGATAAAAGTGACTACCCTTTTGTTGGATTATTTTGTAAAGAAATGGAAGTTTGAAGAAGATCTAAGGACGCCTTTCCATAACCCTCTCGCATAGCCAACAAATCTTTCACTTAGCAAGAAAAATTCCCTTTTCTCCTATGACTCCCATCCCTCCCACTGAGAAGATCAAACACTCACCAGGGAGTAGATTGTTTGCCAAGTGAGTAGATAAAGTTTATTCTAACATAAAAGCAACATTTTGCCATCAAGAGGTTAGGCTTGCCCAATAAGAGGACACTTTTTAGAAGTTTTTTTAAAAGTTGAGTTATGAACAAAAATAAAGAGTTTTTAGGGAGGGAAAAAGAAAAAGAAACCAATGACGACCAGAGGTGCAAGTAGAGCTCAAAAACACTATCATCTTCATTCTTACCACACCTTTTTTTATTTGTTGTGCTCCACATTTGTAGGATTAGCTAACTACCCTTTCCATTGGGGTTGGATGTAATGCATCTCAACTTGATGTAGATTTCTCTTTGCAATATATATTTCATTCATGACTCAAGTTCTTTCCCTATGTTTCATGTGCATGATTGATAATCTATGTTATTTTGTAATCTAAACATTGAAAAATGCTTTAGACCTTAGATAAGGATTGAACAACTTAGAGGTTTGATTTTATACATAAAATATATCTCTTATTCATTCTAAACATCTATTCTTAATGCAAATCTTGCACTAACAACGTTAACTATGTGCCACAAGCTAATTGTATTACTAATGGAAATGACCTAATTGCAACAAATTTCCCAAAATAAGGACCTAATTGAGACAAATGAAAAAAAGGAGACTTACTTGAGATTTCCCTACGAAAATGGGGACCAATGGAATGATTTAACCTAATTATTAAGATGATCCATAAGAGCTTTAATTGGCTTTCAACTCTGAAAGTCAACATTTTAAGAGTAGATGCAGAGTTATTAGGGTGGATAAATTAAGTATTGAAACTAAAAAATCTTTCAAACTTCCACACTCTTTCTTTTCCTTTTTGTTAAAAACTCCCATGAAAGTTCATTCAATATGGTAAAAAATATGGAGGCCTATTATTAAGAAGTTTGAGAAGAGATTGACAATTTGGAAATGTCAACAGTTATCTTTAATGGGGATGTTATGCCTTACCAACCTAATCTTACCATTTTTATCTCAATTTTTTTATGTCAATCTACAATATCCCTATTGGTGTAGCTAAGGAAATTAAGAGCATCAAAACATGATTCCTATGGTCAACTAAAGGGGGAGAGAGGAACATAACATGGATTAGGTGGAAGGATGTATGTTGTCCCAAAAATCACAAGGCTAAGAATGAAATATTTTACGTTATTTAATGAAGTTGCATGTTATTTGGGCTTAGTACAAGTTCCAACAATTATATTCATTGTAGGGCAAAGTAATGGAGACTAAGTATGATAGTTGGAAAGATCTATAAAAGAGAGTGCATTAAAACAAGTGAAAATTATTAAAGTGGAGGGATATCAAGAAAGTGTACGGTTAAGGTGGTTGATGCAAATGGTTTTTGAATGTGTGAGATGGAATACAAGGGATCAAAGCAACATAAAGTTTGACATCATAAATGGGAAGCAAATTTGTGTTCCAATAATGCCTACTTGAGGTTACTCCTGAGTTTTAAACAAAACAAATTACATTTTGAATTTTTTTGGTATCATGGATTCAAAATAAATGGGAATGGAACCTAACATGGAGAAGGATGTGATTTATTAGGGAAATGGCTATGATTAGTACTCTTAAGGGTGGGTTGGAAAATATACAATTGAAGAGGAATGAAATAAAGAAGTAGAATGTGTACAAAGAAGCTAGAGGATAGTAAAGTTTGGTGTCCACATAAAGCTTTACATGACATTACATACAAAACACATAAATAGGATATTTGGGTGTAACTATGAAAACTTCCATTCTAAGGTTATCACTCATCCAAAGGAAGTTGAATGTATTGTCACCCAATGATGTCAATTTATCTATTTGCTTGGATGTAGATGAAATCATGGCACACACTTTTCTTAGTTGTCATAAGATAGATGTAGTGTGGAAACCATGTTATGCTTGGTCAAATAAAGTGTCTTCTTTTTCTAATAATGTGAATGAAAAAAACAGAAATTTGGTATGTCATATGGTGTTTAACTTTTTTGGTTTGTATGGTGTAAAAGGAATAAGATAATATTAAAAAATGAAGGATTTTTTGGAAAATGTATTGATACAAATTATTTATACAAATTGGCATTGGAGACTAGTTCCTTTTTCTAATATCGAGCAAGTACCCAAGATTATGTTTGAATGCATATTGAAGACGTTAAGGTATATGAAAAATTTTAGTTTAAGCTTTGGTAGCTAGTCATAAATTATGATAGAAGGAAAATACTTGAATCAAGGTTTCCAGCTAAGTTGTTGTATGTGGTGTTGTATGATCTATTTAGTGTAATGCTTATACTTTTGTATAATAATGTTGAATGGTAATTCCTATTAATCTTCCATGATGTGGTTGTAGAATATTATAATAAATAGGTCTAGAGGTCAATTGATGTTAATGAGGTGGTAATAGTTGCAATAGGAAGTAGTTGTGGTTAAATATCAACTTAGTTGCAATAGACTATATTTTGCTTATGTAATGCAAGGAGTAAGTTTTAGGAGGATTAAAATGCATTATCTAGCTTATGGGAATTGTGGGGCAAATTAACATTTGTGTTAACTTATTGGAAAAGTGTGGATTACTTATGTTTCAACATCCTAACAAGCTCTCTTATGATTCCACTGAAAGCTTCTATTGCAAAAGTGACAAGGAATGATGTTAGTGAATTCTCTTGTCTCAATGACTAGTGCAAAAATCACTTTTTCTAACCACTTTTTATACCGATTATAATCCACCAGTTATAATAAATGACACGATGACTGAACTATAAATAAGATAACACTTTCTATAGTGGTTGTACTTTTAAACGGTATAGAAAATGGGTGTAGTGACATTTTTGTAATAAAGAAGAAAATTTTCTATATCGGTGTTAGTTATAACCGATGTAGAAAGTGAGCACGGTGACATTTTGTAACTGTAAGACCTGATAAAAATAAGTAGTTAATTAAATAATTATTTAATAAATGCGGGTAGTAGGAACCTTTAAGGCATTTAATTCAAAGTGTGGAAAAGTACTAGCTCAAATGGTTGAGAGTACTTAATTGTATGAAAGGACTTGGGTTCGAGTCCTATGTATGTTACTTTAACTTGTGCATTATTTTAATGATATATTTGAATTTGAGTCGTGATAATGTAATCCTAAAATTATAAGAATGATCACGAAACATGTATTGGTTGAATTAGTTGTGCACTTGTTTTATGATTGAGTGGTTGTGTGTTCAATCCTTGCTAAGAACGAATTAAACATTCTTTTGCCAAATTTTCTTTTGGCATGGATGAGAAGGGTCAGAAAACCCTAGCTATTAGAGGGAGTAACCAGAAGGCCTGGAAAACCATTAAGTTAATGAGGATTAATGGTTAATAAACCTTACCATTCATTATTTTCGTTTTTTTAATTAAAGTAATTAAAATAGAAGTAAAGAAGAGAGAAGAAGAGGAAAATAGGCTGGAAAGGTGCAGAGAGTGTTGGTAAGAAGTTCTGGTTTGTGAAGAAAACAAGGAATATGAGATTTTGGTGGTTCTTATAGGCAAAGGGAAGAAGGTGTGGAAAGGAAGAGTAAGGATTTCGTTTTGAGCACAAATTGTCCAGGTTAGGGGAGTTCCTTGCATGTAGATATATAATCTGTGATTATTTCGAGTACACTGTATGAATTTGATGCCTTTGCATGAGTAAAATCCCTTTGTTTACGTTGTATTCTTAGGTTTCTGGGCTTTTCCCAGAAACCGCCTGGCAGCCCAACCCCTGCCGCCAGGTGACTCATCATATTCTTGACTGTGCTCATGTTTCTGAGATGAACCGCCTGGCGGCGATGAATATCCGCCAGGCAGCGTGGCACTGTCCGTGGTTCTGTCTGTGTATTGGTTGGTGCAGAAGTCATTGCGACTTTTGAATGTTTTATTTGGGAAATAGTATTGTGTGTTGATTGTTATAACATGTATATGTAATTGGGGTATGATAGTGCTTGGAGGAAATCAGGTATGATTACCAATGAGTAAAATCTTGATTGTTGGAAGGGAAAAGGGATGAATTGATCTTTATAGACCATTGAGTATATGGCGCGTAAAGAATAATGCTAGGTGAGTGGTTTGACAAATTTTATGCGAATTGGTGTGATTGGGTGTAATTGGGTCATGTACCAAATTAGGAGAAGTTGCGGATTCCTAACAGGTGCAGAATTCTGGGTTGGTGTTCAGATACTAATGCACCCCCTGGCGGCACCCTGCTTGCCGCCAGGCGAAAACTAGTTTAGAGGTGGATTTGTGTCATTAAATGGTTAGGTGTGAAAGAGGTTATTGGAATGAATTGGACAAGAGAAATGGATCAACGAGAAGAGTTACTATATAGGAATTCATGGTGATGAAGGCAATTGGGAAGATAGTATGGTGTGCTAAGGTGGAAGAGGTTGTGAATGAGTATGGACTGACTTGGTGGTTTAAGATGTGGATTCAAGGAGAAAGGGATTCAGGGTGAGTAAATGAGAGAAGTTTGGAAAATTTAGGTGCCTTTAGTGTGAGGAATGGTTTTGGTAATTGAGTGAAAGGTTTTGTTACCATTGTAGGTGATAGATTACTAAGGACTCGACATGAAGAAATGAGAGTATGTTATTGCCTAGAAGTTAGTTTAAAAGTGTAGGGTTATTTGTTGGGTGCTAAAAACCAGTAGAATTGCGCTACTAATATAGCGCCTAGCGGCTCGGGTGTGTGCGCCAGGCGGTGAGGGCAGCAAGAAGGTCCCTGCAACGAGTGGCGCCTGGCGGCAGGGTGGATCTCGCCAGGATGAAGACCTTAGAATAGTGGTTAGAATGGAGCCTAGCGCTTGGCGGTGAGGAAGTTCCGCTAGGCGGTCTGTGCAGGTTTCGCCTGGCGGCGCTTAGGTTGTGCAGTTGATAATGCTGCAGATAGTGGCTTGTGTGGGTTGCTTTTATGCAGTGATGTGATACTTGGATCAAGGGATGTCGTACCATGAGCGGGTAGGTTCATGGATGGTGGTGAACATGTGATGATATGAGTGGGGAGGTTCGTAGAGGCAGGACCACGAGCGGGCAAGTTCGTGTGAGCATCATAAATCCTAAGTCCAAGGCTAACTACCTGTGTGTTATGAAGGCTGAAAAGTTTTGGGTATTAAGGTCTTGGCCAAGAACTAACTAAGATTAATCAGATGGGTGAATTGTTTTATTATGTTAATTGACATGTTATTTGATTTATTTTATGAGCTCACCCTTTTTGTGTGTGTTTGGCGATGATCATGTATTCTTTACATGGGAGCAGATGATGCTACAGGTGATGCTGCTGACGCTTGAGACGAAGAGAGGGGCTAGCTTGGGATGTCGGGCTAGGGATTTTTATTATGTTTTATTTTACTTTTGTATTGGATTTTTTGGGAATTGTAATAATTTTATTACTACTATTTCATAGTTTTGGCGCGTTGAATAATAGTTTAAATTTTCCCGCGTTTTGGGAATAATAAATTACGACTTTTGAATTTCTATTCTTCTTTATTTATTTTATTTAAGTAATTTCCTTAGGGATGTTACAGTAACAAAGTAGACAACTTTCTATATCAGTTCTAGTAATAATCGGTATAGAAAGTAGTTTCTTTCTTTTTTATTTGTAAGCACACGAATAGAGGATTCTCAAAGCGTTCTCTCTCGTTTAAGGTTTCTTCTTCTCCATCCTTCACCTATGTGTGAGCCTCCCAAGCGAAACACCCATGTCCATTATCATTGTTCATCTTCTCCAGGCCAAGGTTGTCGTTATTGCAACACCCATAGTTGAGACCACCTCCCGATGATATCATTGGTGCAACCAACGGAACGCCGACGACGAAAACTCTTCGTGAGATCACTTTTCCTTGCGAGTCACATGTGTTATCTTTATTTATTTTATGAAATTAATTATTTACCCAAAAAAGTAGTGACGATGACAAAGTAACGACAAGAAGGGAAGAGTCACATAAGAAATAATAACGTGTTCGAAATCTCACGTTTTGCATTCACTCAAATTTTGTGTCAAAATCATGGAAAATGTAAAATCTCTCTGGACTCATGTTTTTTTGTAGTGGTCCTTTCTATATTTATGTTGTTGTTCTTGAAAGTTGCAATCTGTGAACCCAAAACCCTTATTCCTTATTAAAATAAAAGATAAAGAAGAAATGGTAACACTTGTGCTTGGACGTGAGTGATGGGAATGAGATGGAGAAAAATGGAGGGGAAGATGCATATGTGTGAAATACTTTTTGCATCGATTTTGGGCTTAATTGATATAAAAAGTGACATTTTCTATACCAAATACGGAACCGAAAACTTTCTATACCGCCTATATCTATATCGATTTTAGAACTAGTATAGAAAGCCTTTTTTTAACTAGTAGAAGAATTCCTTCCTGCACTAGTGAATCCCATTTATATCCCAAACCATATTGTTAGTCTTTTTTTATCCACAATAGATGTGTGATGTGAATTTACGAATTGTCTAATCCAATTGATTCACCATTCATTAAGTCCCAACTTACACACATATAGAACATAAAGGCCTAACAGGAAAATTTACAAGCCTTTTCATAATCAAACTAGTATACTAACCTGTGCATACCCACGAGACTTATTTGTTTTATTTTGATATTAAAATAATAAAAGAGTGAAAATATTATGTAATGAAATATTATGAAAATTAAGTTATATTGTTGTAAATGTTGTTATTAAAGTAATTAGTAAATATAAGTGATGCAATAATAATTTCAATTTTAAATATGATAATAGAATTGATATTACAATATAATAAAGTTAATTGATTTCACGAAATAATTATAATAGCCTATGATCCGTGTGAACATTTTTTTTAGTTTTATTTTTAAAATTTTTTTAGAATAATAATATAATTGTTATTATATTTATTTAACCATTAAAAATACTAATAACAATATCGATATAAATTATAAATTATAAAAATTTTAAAGGATTAAAACTCTATTTAGCAAAAGTATTTAGTATAACAATGTTTTCTATAATTAAAAAAAAAAGCACACTTATAATAATAACGCCATTATGAATAGTAATAAAACTAATAATGATACCAATAATAATAATATTCATGCTATAAATATTAATATTAATGCTAACACTAAGGCTAATGTCAACTATAATAATCTATAATTATATATACAGATATATTAACAACAAAACAAATAAAAGTGACAAGTAATTGATACGATCCCTAGTAAATTAATTTAAGATATGTGTCTAACAACAACAACAACAACAACAACAACAACAACAACAACAACAACAACAACAACAACAACAACAACAACAACAACAACAACAACAAAAACAACAACAACAACAACAA
>Ga0214542_1007287_pt1 | contig 19330 bp, 11 predicted proteins | sample CNSS1metaG_FD_160096 | JGI IMG/M metagenome (GOLD analysis project Ga0214542, IMG submission 160096) | Root nodule microbial communities from cowpea collected in UCLA plant growth center, Los Angeles, California, USA - CNSS1 | ecosystem: Host-associated > Plants > Roots > Nodule | place: USA...
CGAACCGTAGTAACCGCCTCCGTGCCCCAAACGGCATGCCCAGGTGGTGGAATTGGTAGACGCGCTGGCTTCAGGTGCCAGTGGCTTAACGGCCGTGAAGGTTCGAGTCCTTTCCTGGGCACCACCGCTCTTCTAAGAGCGTGAAATCCAAAGCAAATTAGCGAAATCAACGGCTTACCTGCTCCTCATTGGTACAGATGGGTGGTACAATTGCCGTTGGCTATGTCGCGTCCGTGGAAGCATCCCAAAACTGGCATCTATCAACTCCGGAAAGCCGTTCCGGAGGATCTACGTAAACTCGTTGGCAAGCGCGAGGAGAAGGTCAGCCTTCAGACGCGCGATCCTGCGGAGGCCAAGGTGCGACATGCTAAGGCGCTCGCTGAGCTTGAGGCTCGGTGGGCAAACTTGCGCGCGGGTCCGGTGCCCCTGACCGAACGAGAAGCGCATCATTTCGCCAGGGCCGCCTATGATCGATGGCTGGAGCAGTACAGGGACAATCCAAGTTGCCAGACCACCTGGGATATCGCGGTTGGCGATCGCCTGTTTGGGGCCTCGCAGACCACAAAAGAGATCCTGGATGCCGCTCAGCGGGCATTGGATGGCGGCCCAGAGCTGCCAGACGACAAGATCTTCCTTATGGAGCAAGCGTGCTTGGACGCTGCAGACGGCTATCTGACAACCAACGGGATTATCATCGACGAGCAGAACCGCCGAACCATGGCGCGCGCGCTCGGCGCGGCTATTCAGCGTGCAAGTCTGATGCTGGCGAGACTCGCAAAAGGAGAGGGCCAAGACTCGCCCGAACCTCAGACCATTCGGTTCCCAGAATGGCCCGCTCGGGCCGAGCAACCGAAGAATGATGTCAAAGGCGGCGCCGACGATTCACTATCGACACTGGTCGAGCATTGGTGGAAGGAAGCGAAGGCTGCCGGTCGCAAGCAGAGCACCTACGAGAGCTACCGTAACACTGTGGCGAAGCTTGTGGGGTTCCTAAAGCATGACCAAGCGACGCGCGTGACGCCGCAGGACATCGTTCGGTACAAAGATCACAGGCTTCAGGGCGGCGCTAGTGCGAAGACGGTAAAGGATAGTGACCTCGCGGGGCTAAAGACGATTTTCGGCTGGGCAGTCATGAATCGACGGATGGCCAGCAATCCTGCCGAAGGACACACCATCAAGGTCGGCAAGTCACGCAAGCTCAGGTCGAAGGGCTTCTACGATCAGGAGGCATCCGCCATTCTCAAACACGCCCGCAGTTTTGCCGCGGGTAGGGAGGCGCCGAAGCTGGCGGCAGCCAAACGGTGGGTGCCGTGGTTGTGCGCCTTCACGGGGGCGCGGGTTGGCGAGATGCTTCAGCTTCGTAAGGAGGATGTTCGACGCGAGGGCATGCATTGGGTTGTGCACGTGACGCCCGAAGCTGGCCCCGTGAAGACGGACGAAGCCAGAGACGTCGTACTGCACCGGCAAATTATTGAGGAGGGCTTCTTGGAGTTCTACGAGAACTCAAAGAGCGGCTATCTCTTCATAGATCCCAAATCCGGCGACCTTGGTGTCCGCAAGGCGGTGAAGACCGCGCGAAATAAGGTCAATGCTTTCGTGCGTGAGGTCGTGAAGGACCCGAACGTAGACCCGAGCCACGGCTGGCGTCATCGCTTCAAGACAGTTGGCATTGAACAAGAGGTGGCCATGCGCGTGCTCGATGCCATACAGGGGCATGCCCCGCGCAACGCTTCGGAGGACTATGGAGATGTAACCATCACCGCCAAGGCAAGGGCCATCGGACGATTCCCAAACATCAATGTAAGCTAGGGTCCCTCGAACTCATGACAGGAAAAAGAAACACTTTGCTTGCCGTCAACGTTTTTCAACGGGATCGATAGACGGCAGGCGTTCGGCCTGAAATCCGAGAGAGCGCAATAGTTGAAGGCTACTCTCGCTGCTAGCAAATTTGAGCTCCGTCTGGGAAGGAACATTGTTTGCAAGGCAGTACGCCATCCGAAGAATGGTCTTCGCAGGCAACTGTTTGTCTTTGTAGGTAACGATTAAGCCTCGCGGTTTCGATTGAGAATCCGTGGAATGCAAGAGCGATTCGCAGGCTTGGCTCACGTGTACGGCCTGTACAGACTTCCAGTTTAGTCCCATGGTTACAACCGATCGGCTAGCTGTGGCGATCCAAGTTGCCATCCTTAGACCGTTCTTGCGAGCAAAAAAGCGACCGGCCGACATCCGGATCAGGGTCGCTGTGGAATCTCGCTCAGTCTCGAAGCCCGTGGGATCACTTCCAATCCGCTGCCTGAGAGCAACGTCAGAAAGCCCCACGCGACAGGGCATCTCTCGAAAGGATTCGAGGGGTGAAGAACTCTACTGTCTCCGCCGACAAATTCGGGTCGTCTTGCATATTCGACGGCTATCCTCAATCCGCAGGCGTTAGAGGACAATAAGCCGACGCGACTCACACAGGGCGTTTTGTCCGGCAGAAGAAACTTGTGGATCCCGGTGCACCATGCGCTTGAAACCTTCGAGGCTACGACCCTGGAGGGCTACGTTGGAGCGGATCCGCGACTCAGTGCGTTGCGCTATGGCTGTCTGGGCGAACTCGGCGCTCCCGTGGATGCTTTCCTCGGAGAGGCAGTACTTGGGGAACCTGATGCGCACCGCAAACCGGATAGGAATTGTCGCCTATCGCCGGCATAACCCGCTCGAGAGAGCGATTTTCCAGATGCGCAAGCTTATGTGGATACCATGAACAAGCACTTTTCTTCCCAGAATGTTGTTTCTGATGGGCCCTCGCGGAATGACGACAATGCCCCAGTTCTCACAACACGGATTGGGCGCACCTATAGGTTCGAATCCGCACATCGCCTTCCCAATCTACCTGATGGCCACAAGTGCAAGAATCTGCACGGCCACAATTATCGCATTGAAGTCGTGGTGCGGGGGCGGCTTGACGGCAGGGGTTTCGTGAAAGATTTTGCTGAGATGGATTCTGAGATAGGGCCGCTGCTGAAACTGGTCGATCACAGGCTTCTCAACGACGTCGAAGGACTGGAGAATCCGACAGCTGAGATCATCGCTGCTTGGTTCTTTGAGCGAATTGCTGATTGCGAGAGTGTGCGGATTTACGAGAACGACGATTGTTGGGCGGAGGTTAGGGCCGATTGAGTTTGGGGCCATTCACTCAATTCGCGTACGGAGGCCGTGATACTTGGTTTCTTCTCCGCTGGCCAGGAACAACCGTCTCCGTTGAAATTCTGAGAATGACTCGGTCACGTGAGGCCGTCAGGTTCGATCAATTGCAGCCGGCATAAGGTCAAGCGCGGCTTAGTTTGAAAACATTGCCTCTGCCTTGCCGAAAAAGCGGTTCGCAATCACTCAGGGCTAGTCAATTCTGCAATTCCAGTTCCCCTGCCGTTGGGCTTCGGCGCTTGAGATGACCTACACATGACGTCCCCGGCGAGCCATAAGCAAACGTCTGCCCAAACCGGCCGTCGGGTCGACTTAAGTATCACCGGATTTCTACGGCGTTCCAGTGGCTTATCGATCGACGGGTCCTTGGCGTCTGCTATATCCAGTTGAATCTTCTAATTAAAGTTGCGAGCATCGCCGCTAGACGGCAGTTCGACTAGCAGGGCGGGGCAGAAGGGGTGCAAACGGTTTCCTGTACACGGGTCAACGCGGCCCGCACATCCTGCACGGGATGCTTTCAACTACCATTGCCTAGATGCGATAGCCTCCGTCGCACCTCAGATCTCCTGAGGGTTGACTGATGCTATTCCGCGGAATGCTTGTCGAACTACCGGGGCGCAGAGGGATCGGTAAGCTCGTATCTGAATTAGGCGGACTGTGCACCGTCTCCGTCTTCCGATCCATCACCCGCTCAGAGCGGCTAACGTTCCCACTCGTTGAACTCAAGCGCGGCTTTCTCAGTCGTCAGACTCGGGTCTACGTTCGCAAGAACGAAACCTTCCGCCTGGGGCGGGTGACGCGCTATTTCCGGCGCGACGATGGGCTGATCGATTACGAAGTTCGGTTTCCCAACGGAAGCACAGCAGACCTTTCGGAAGTCGAGCTTCACGTACGCCCCTGGAACGCACCGGACGATCCGGCCGAAGTGCTCGCCGCCGGCGGCGCGGAAAGCCAATTTCTCTATGACAGGCGCCATGCCGCCGTTGAGGTGCTCACGAACCTGCGCGGAGCGTCGCAAGGTCTCTCCGCCTTGTCGTCCGCCAGCGTGGAATTCGTCCCGCACCAGATTGCGGCGGTGCGCCGCATCCTGACCGATCCAATCCAGCGCTATCTCCTCGCCGACGAGGTCGGACTTGGCAAAACCATAGAGGCCGGTCTGGTCGTAAGGCAACATCTCATCGACGAGCCTTCGACGAAGGTGGCAGTCGCCGTGCCGTCCCGACTGTTGAACCAATGGCGGTCGGAACTGTCGAGTAAGATGAGGCTCGACCAATTCGAAGGGGCGATCCAACTGCTCGCCCACGAGGACCTGCTTTCTGTCGAACGGTCGCCCGAAGTACTGGTCGTTGACGAAGCCCATCATCTGGTGGGCGTGAAGGAGGGGCCGCTCGCGGCGAGCGCGGCACGCCTCGCGGCTCTCTCGCGCGAATGCGAGGTGCTGCTTCTCTTGTCCGCGACGCCGGCACTTGGCGATCCGGAACGCTTCCTGGCTCTGCTTAACTTGTTGGATCCTGTCAGTCATCCCATCGACGACCTCGCCGGATTCGAGATGAAGCTCGCGAGACGCCGCGAGTTCGGTCGGCTCCTGCTCGGACTAGATCCGACCAGCCCGGCCATGGTGATTAGGCAGCGGGCTTCGGAGGCGCAACGACTGTTTCCCGATGATTCCGTCGTGACCGATCTCGCGCCGCGACTGATTGAAGCCACCCGTACGGACGAGCGGCTTTCGGCAGAGTTGTGCACGCAACTCAGGGGACACATCGCGGAAAGCTACCGCATCCACCAGCGCTTGATCAGATCGCGGCGGGCCGACGCGAAAGGCTGGGAGTTCATGCCTCGCGGCCCGCATGCGGAAGGTTCGCCGGATCTGTCGCACGTCCGGGTCGAAGCGGATCCCGACGGTCAGATCTCCGAACTCCAGTCGGCGATCGAGGAGTGGCGGCTGACAGCGCTCGATGCCGCCGACCCGTCCGATCGCAGTCGCATCGTCGCGTTCGCAACGCGCTACAGGGACATGATCGAAGCTCTCGGTGTGGACCTCGCCTCATTCCGAAAGGTGATCGCGGCGCTTGATCCGGTGTTCGAGGGAGAGAGGGAGATCCTGGACGCCCTCCTGTCCATCGCCGAGCGCGACGGGGACGAGACGGCGCGGATGTCGATCTCGGTGGAGAGCACCGAGCGACTCATCAGGACGCTCTCGTCGGCAACGTCGCATCCCAAAATCGTCGCATTTTCATCCTCGACCGAGGCGGCTGTCCGTTTCCATGAAATGCTGGTCAAACGGTGCGACGAAGTGGATTGCGTGCTGTCGGCGGGCGCGGCACCGGCCGCTACCGGCGACGATCAGGTTTCTCGCTTCCAAGCTTCGCGACAGACGGTGGTGCTCGTTCTGGATCGCGGCGGCGAAGAGGGCCTGAACCTGAACTTCGCTGATGCCATCGTCCATCTCGATCTTCCGTTTTCCGCGGCACGTATGGAGCAGCGTATCGGCCGATTGGATCGATTCGGGCGCCGCCATTCCTTGATAAGGCACCGTATCCTGGTCCCGTCCGACGACGACGGCAGTCCCTGGTCGGAGTGGCAAGACGTTCTGGCCGACGGATTCGGAATCTTCCATCGATCCATCAGCGACGTCCAATTTTTACTCGAAGAAATCGAGCGCGACGTCCTGGTCTCGCTATTCTCGAACGGACCCGCCGAATCTTCCGGTCTCGCGAAGAAGGTCCGCGCCCGGATCGAGGACGAGCGTCGATCACAAGACGAGCAGTTCGCTTTGGATCGGTTGGCGCTCGCGGAGCAGCCGATAGAGGAATTTATCGAAACACTTGAAGAGGCCGAAGAGAGAGAGAAAGTCCTCGAGGACGGCATGCAGGCCTGGCTGCTCGGTGTACTGCAAGTATCGAGACGCCCGCACGCACGCCCTGATCCCGACCCCTTCGACTTGTCCGCGGACACTCAGACCCTCGTTCCTCAGACGCCTTGGCTCGCCGCGTTCGGGCTTGATCGTCCGAAAGCCATGACCTGGCGAAGGCGCATCGCTTCATCGCGTCCCGGCGTCACGCTCCTTCGTCCGGGAACGCCGATCATGGACGCCGTCGATCGTTATACTAGGTGGGACGATCGAGGAACCGCATTCGCGACGTGGCGGATCGATCCGGATTGGGATGACGACCCATGGCTCGGTTTCAAGGTTACTCTCGCCGTCGAACCTGCCATTGAAATGGCGGACCTCTCCAATCCGACCGCCTCGGAGCGGGCGCTCTTCCGGGGAGCGCAGCGGTACCTAACGCCCTTCACCGCCACCCTCTTCCTGGACAGCGGTGCGTCACTCGTGACCGACCGCAGGGCCATCGAGATCATGTCCCGACCCTACGATTCCGACGCGGGCGACATCAACCTCGGGAGCAGGCCCGCACTCCTAGCCACCATGATCGACGCCGCTTCGTTCGAGCATTGTTGTCGTGCCGTCCGCGATGCCGCCTATTCTATGGTGGGCGGCGACCCGGATTTCATCCGCAAGATCGACGCGGCCGGCGAAGTCGCGACCGCCGATCTCCGGCGGCGAAAAGCCGCTTACGATCGACGCTTCTCCGATGGAGACACTTCGGCGCTCGAAGATCTCGCCGCGGCCGAACGCATCGTCGCGAGCGTGAAGGCGCCCGCGATGCGTGTCGACGCCATCGGTTGTTTCGTCGTCTCCCGCGAGCGACCGAGGGAGGCGCGAAATGGCCAGGCTTGAAGGGCACGCCGCCTTCGCGGCGCTCGAAGCTCTGCTCGCGGGTGAGATGCGCACCGATTGGTCGGCGAAACCGCAGTCCATCGAAAGGCTGCGTATCGCGCTGACGGAGGAGCCACAGGCCGCAAGTCCGCTGGACATTGCGGTCCTGTTGCGGCAGGCGCTTGTTCACGAATTCGCCCGTCGGGAGCATTCGATCTCGCCGACGGTCGTTCTCAGGCATCGGCGGCTCGTCGGATTCGATGGGTGGCGGCGGGTCGGAATCGACGCGCGCGGCGACGCCGATGGGTTCTACGTTCGCGCCGTCCCCTGGGCGCCCGCATGGTTGGAGACGTATGGACCAGAAGGAGTGGACGGCCGCGCTTCATCGGAAACCCGGTGTCGGTTCTTCGATAGCGAGCCCGTCGACGGGGATCCGCTGCTCGAATCCGTCGGTAGGGAAGCCTATCGGAGCCCCGGTCAACGGGCTGCCGTCCGAAGTGCGCTGTCCACGCCGCCCGGCGGCACGATCGTCGTGGCGCTTCCAACTGGCGAAGGAAAGAGCCTCATCTTCCAACTCGCACATACGGTTGGTTTCGTCGGTTCCAGGCCAATCGAGGGAAAGGGCGTCACGCTGGTGATCGTGCCGACGGTCGCTCTCGGCGTGAACCACGAGATCGAGGCCGTCAAGACCTGCAATCTGGCGCCGCCTCTGGCGTATCAGGGCGGCGACGAGGCGCGCAACGCGCAGATCGCGCAGAGGATCGCCGACGGAACTCAAGGTCTCTGTTTCGTGTCGCCCGAAGCGGCGTGCGGAGCCTTGAGATCATCGCTCAAGAAGGCGGCCGAAGCCGGTTACCTCCGCGCGCTGGTGATCGACGAAGCGCACCTGGTCGACCAGTGGGGTACCGGCTTCCGCACCGAATTTCAGGAACTGAGCGGCGTCCGTCGCGAACTGATGTCGGTGATGGCTCCTGAACACAGGATGCGGACGATCCTATTGTCCGCGACATTGACCGAAAGTTCGCTCGAGACGCTCGAACTCTTCTTCGGCGGTGACGAGAATTTCGTCAGCTTCGCGGCCGTCCAACTTCGGCCGGAGCCCGACTATTGGATCGCCCAAAGGACGGACGTGCAGGAGCGCGTGGAGCGCGTGTTCGAAGCCATGCACCACGTGCCGCGTCCGACCGTTCTCTACGTCACCGAAGTGAAGGATGCAGAGGCCTGGTACGCCCGATTGCGCGAAGCGGGCTTTGGACGCATCGCTAAGTTGCACGGCCAGACGGGGCGGGACGAGCGCGAAAGGGTCGTGGATCGGTGGCGCAGGGGTGCCTTGGACGTCGTCGTCGGGACGTCGGCCTTCGGCCTCGGCATCGATTACGCCCACGCGCGAAGCGTCGTCCATGCATGCGTTCCCGAGACGCTGGACCGCTTCTACCAGGAGGTGGGGCGGGGCGGCCGGGACGGCTGTGCCTCGCTTTCGCTGATCGTCCCGGCATACAGCGATCTGGCCAGCGCCGAAAATATCAACCGGCAAAGCGTCATCGGCATTACCCGCGGTCTCGAGCGCTGGACTTCGATGTTCGAGAACAAAGTCGCACTACCAGGCGGACGATACGCGGTCCGAGTCGACGGGCGGCCGGGCACCAGCGCCGAAGACATCGACATGTTCGGTGATCGGAACACCGACTGGAACCTCCGAACGCTCGCGTTGATGTCGCGCGCCCGCATCCTGAACATGAGAGGAAGTCCAATACACCGTCCGACCGTACAAGGCGACTGGCTGGAGATCGAGATACTCGAGGAAGGACACCTAGAGAGGGTGATTTGGGATGAGATGGTGCAACCCGTACGTTTGGATAGCGCGGACGCGAGAGGACGAAATCTGCGGTTGATGGAGCTTTTTCTAGACGGGACTGAGTGCCCGGCGACGGTTCTCGCGAAGCTTTACGGACGAGACCGCATTGGTACCGAGTGCAGCCGCTGCTCGGTCTGCCGAAACGACTTCCATGCTCGCCAGCGCACGATGCATGTCGGCGAGCCTAGGTCGCCCTGGCCTGCGATCGCGATGAATCCCGATCTCGCTCGGCTCCTCGGTGGCGACGGCCGATTGCTGGTCACCTATGATCCGGAGGCGGTCGACAGGAAGTCGACGCGCCATCTAAAGAACTCGATTGAGAAGCTGGCCGCGATAGGCGTCCGAAAACTTCTCGTCCTCGGTCCCCCGGCCTTCGACCTGAAGCGCGTGTTGGAATTCGCGCGAACGACGCCATTCTTCGTAAGCCACCTCGATGGCTTGGCGTTCTCCAGACTTCCCCGAGGGCCGGAACTCGTGCTCGTGGCATCGGGGTCCCAACTCCGCGAGGTGAACTTAATGCCGAATCCAGATTTTCCGCGAATCTTCATTACGCCGGAACGGCAGTTGTCTTTCGATGGGCGTCGTCTCGCCGAGGTCTTCGGCGGGAGGGTACTCGGATTGGATCATTTCAGCGCAAGGGTGACCGAATGAGCATTATCACGACCGCGCCCGTGGTTCCGAACAGAGTATTGGCACTGTACGCGTCGCTACTCGCAAACCCATCCGGCGAAAAGAAGCAGCGCTTCGAAAGTCTCGCTACTCCGCCTTCCCTGCGTGTGCGAGGAGCGAGCGAAGACGGCGAGGCGACCACGACGCTCTTCAGTTCGACGCTCCGAGAGTCAAAGCTCATGGGCCTGATCGAGGAGGACGAAGAGCGCGTCAAGGTAAGCGAAGAGGCGCGAGGTAAGGGCACGAGGCTCGACCCGGAAGCGCGATTGAGATCATATCTGGCCAAAGTCCTTTTCGATCCCGAGCGTGCCGAAGAGACGAAGCAGCGCGGTTTCATGACTGCGCTCGCATGGTTTCTGAGACGCAATCCGCTCGAACCGATGGGATTCGGCGACCCGCCCCACAAGGAGATCGCTAAGGACCTCGGCGCAAACGCGAGCCGGACCGAACTGACGAAGTTGAACACTTGGCAGAACTTCGTCTATTGGGCGCGCTTCTTCGGGTTCGCCACGATAACGGGAAGCAAAGATTCCAAGTGGGTCGTGCCGGACCCGACCGCCGCCATCGGCGACGTTCTACCGAAGTTGTTCGGAGATGCCGACGAACTGCCGATCGACGCGATGATGACCGAATTGGCGCGCATCTATCCCGTCTTCGAGGGAGGCGTCGTTCGCCGGGAAATTGAGGACTGGTCGATAGCTTCCGCCGACCAGTCGAGCGACAAGCGTTTGTCAATCGCGACAAGTCTTGCCTTGCAGCGACTTCAGACGAGCGGACGGATCACTCTCATTGGTCGCGCAGACGCTGCCGTCGCCATCATGCCCCTAGGAGCATTGGAACGAAGGGTCAGTCACGTCGGACTCAGGAAGAAATGACATGAAGAACGTAGTCTGCTGGAACACGTCCGAGGTCCGACGCATCATCAATCCGTTCGCGGAGCATATGCCGAATTCCTTGTTTCGGGCGGTGCACACCGACTGGACGTTGAAGATGAGTCCTCCGATCGGAACGTCGTTTCAGGAACTTGTCGCGTCGCCCGCATCCTACGCAGATACAGAGCCGAGCGTATTCCTCGAAGATTTCTTGCGGAACGATCGTCCGCACGTCCTCGCAGTAGCACTCGGGGAAACCGGCAGCGGAAAGTCGCATCTGATCCACTGGATGCGTCTCAACATCAAGGAAGACGATCAGCGAATGGTCCTGGTCGTCCGAAAATCCGGCACCAGCCTCAGAGCGATAGTGGAGATGATCATTAATCGCCTGCCGCCAGAGGAGCAGCAGGGGTTCCGCGACACGCTCAACCGCGCCGGCGACGGGACGGCCACACGCGATGGCCAGAAGCAACAATTGCTGAACGACATCGCCTACGTCATCCGAGAAGACACTGTGTCCGAGATGGACGGTGATGCCGAAACAGAAGACGCTCTGATCAAGTATCTGCCCGACCTCTTTCAGGATCCGTACATTCGCGAGACGCGGTTGCTCAAGGACGACTACATAGTGGCCGACATCGTGGATCACATCTTCGCACCCTCAAGCGCCGGCCATCGTCCTACGGACCGATATGCATTCGAACTGGCCGATCTTCCTTTGGGTGGAATGGACTTCGTGAACGCGTCCAAGAACGCTAGGGACGCCATACAGATCATCGACGCCGATCCCGCCATCACCCGGCCGATGGCCCTCCGCATCATCAACCGCAATCTGGCCAAGGCGACGTCGCGCACTCTGAGCTTCTCGGGAGATCGCGTTGAGGAGTTGATGGGTCGTCTCCGCACGCATCTGAAGAAGCAAGGCCGCGAACTCGTGCTTCTGGTCGAGGAATTCGCGCGCCTTCAGGGGATCGATCGCGCCCTTCTCCAGGCGATTACAAATCAGGGCGACGGGAACTACTGCAGGATGCGGTCCGCGATCGCCGTGACGACAGGCTTCTTCGAAAGCGTAGCTGAAACGGCCTACATGAGGACCACTCATATCATCGACATGGATCGTTCGGCGGGTCGGCAGCGGGACGGACGATCCGCGCCGGATGCGCTCGCCACGTTCGCGGCGCGATATCTGAACGCGGTGCGCCTGGGCGTCGATTCGATCGAGAAATGGAACGAAACGGCCGAACCGGGTGAAAACCCGCCGAGCGAATGTTCGACTTGCACCTATCGCAGCGAATGCCATCCGGTCTTCGGCCACGTCGATGGATACGGGCTATATCCGTTCACGCAGACGGCCCTGCTGAACGCTTCGACGCACGTTCACAGATCCAAGCCGGAAGCCATGAACCCCCGAATCCTGCAGAACGAGGTGCTCGCCGAGGTTTTGGACGTGAACGAGACTGCGATAAGGACGGGACAATTTCCGTCCATGCAGTTCGTCGACAAGCTGGGCATGGACTCTATTAAAACGAACGATCGCGGGCGCCTCAAGAACATCGGCGCCGATTTCGCGGATCGGGTCATCCCGTTTCTCGAATTCTACGACGGCTCCGGTCGAGTCATGGATCTGCCTTCGGGGCTGCGGGAGGCGTTCGGAATTCCCCGCATCCCGGAGGATGTCATCACGCCCGATCGGCCGATCGTCGAGACGCAACCCGACGAGCCGAGTTCGCCGAAAATCGATGTCGAAGCCGCAGCCATCAACGAATGGGTGCGGGGCGGAATTTTGGATCAAAGGGTCGCGCAAACACTGCGGGAAGCGATCTTCTCCGCCGTCTCCGAAGCTATCGACTGGGACATGCTCGGGCTGGAGCGCAGCGCCTTCCTCGGCCAAACGAAGCTATTCCAGCGCATCAGCGTGAACTTCGAGCGTGCCAGCACCGAGGCGTCCGCCGTCAGGTCCGGAGCAGTTCGATTGAAGCTGATGATCCCGGGGGCAGTCGATCCCGACAAGGCTGGACTGGCGTTGATCGGCCTTCTGAGAGCCGGCAGGCAACCGCAGTTTAGGTGGAGCTTCGAACAGGGATCGGACATGCTCGCGGCCTTTCTGGACTGCTTAGAGGTCTGGTCGCGCGACGTAGAGACGCAACTCCGTCAACTTACGGGTCCTCGGGAGAATTGGGACGCGCCGCGCGCCGCTCTGGAATTGCTGTGCATCGGCGCCGCGTTCGGCGGCCGGACGAAGATCGATTCATCCACGAGCGACATCCTCGATGCCGCGCTTGGCCAATGGCCTGATTGCGCAAGCGAAGCACCCGAATTGCGGGCGTTGCACGAACGGCTTTGGAGCAGACGAAACAAGCTCCTCGACGTCGTGCGGGCACAGATCTCCCTGATGAAAGGAGGCCAGGTTGGTCCGATGATCGAGCCACGGACTGCTGCTGCGGCGATACGCGCGCTTCGCACTCAGAAATGGAAGCTGACGATGGAGCCTCCGACCGATGAGAGGGGTGACTACGCAGTCCTAGCCAAGCTCTATTCCGAGACGAAATCGTCGCTCGAGGCCGCAGTGCTCGCGGAAAGGGCGGTGCGGCTTTCCTGGCTCCAAGAAATGGACGAGGCCTTTGGGGTGTCTCAAACGCGTGCCAAAATATTGGAGTCCGTCGGAAACTTGAAGGAAATTGCGAGCACGAACGGGCTTGCCGGAGGAGGTAACGCGAACGCTTTTGCCGCAGCCATCGAGACTTTCGGCTCGGTGCAGTTCGAAGACGCAATCGCCGCCGCCCGCGCATTGATCGACGTCGAAGGCACCGAATGCATTCCGCTTCTGGGCAGAGGCCGGCGAGCGGCCGTAATCGCGGGACGCGATCTGAAGAAGGCGACGGAGACGTTCCTGCAAAGCGTCGAAACGAACCTTCAATCTTTCGTTGGAAGATTCAGAGCGGAGAACGACAGGATCGAGGACAGCATAAGATCGGCCGAAAATTCGCTGATCGCGATCGATGCCAGTCTTGCCAATCTCAAAGCGCCCGATGAGGAGCCCTCCCGTGCTGCTTGAACGAACTTCCAAACTCATTGATGAGATCGCGCAGTTCGAGAAGCTGAAGCGCTCCGCCGGAGAGGCGAAGTCGCTGCAGACCCGCGCGGAACAACTCGCCCCAGTCGCGGAGAAGCTTGTTGCTTCTGCCGACGTGGTGGCGAAGATCCGCAAGACCGGAATCGCTGTATCTTTCGTTCCGAAGGAAGGCGATACGCTGGGGAAGCGGGCGACCGGGCTCTTGAAGGAATTACGCGAAGACCCTAACAATCTCGTGAACCCCTCGATCGACATAAGATTCGATTTCGTTGATCGGCTGTTGCATGTCGCGCAAGCGGCCGAGAAGGCCTCTCTCGACGCGTGGAAACTCCATGTCGATACGATCAGTGAGAGCGCCCCCGAAGAGATTCTTACCGCACTCGCCGCGATTGCCGACTATCGATCGACGGTCGAGCGGATCCGCTCGTTGCAGAAGCGAGTTTCGCAACTGGCGCAAACCGTACCTTCGGATCCTGCGGCCTCGATCGACGAAATCAAGCGGTTGGCGGCAGAACACCGCGAGATATGGGAGAGGATGACGGCGGGAGGCATTCCGAAGGACGTAATCGACTTTCTGCGGGCTTGCGGTTTCGAAGGGGCACTGCTCGGGTCATTCACACCAAGCATCGAGGCATGGCTTCGAGAGCGAGGCCTCATCCACCTCTTCCGTATCAAGTTGCGATAGGTCGACTCCATGCCGCTTTCCAATGCCGCCCGACGCCTTCTCGACGAGATCGAAAAGATCGAGATGATGTCGCTCGAATGGGGCTTTGCGGACGGATCCCTATCGGAGGACGAGGCTCTCGACCTGGCCGAGCGATACTGCGAAGACTCGGACGCCGAAGACGTTTTGGAAGAGCTGCTCGACGCGAAGCTGATCTTCGAATTCAGAGGGGCCGGCGCGAGTGAGCGATATCGTTCGAGATTCGCTGAGATGACGAGACTTTTGGCTTCCTTGAGACAATTGTTCGATCGGAAGCCGTGGCAAAGCGCGCCTCGACTCGTGGCGGATTTCAGGATCGACCGTCGGCCTAGGCGCTTTCCCGTCCGCGATCGCGACCCGGAGGACATCCTCGCGGAACATGTTTCGACCCTCGGGCGCTCGCCGCTTAGGCACGAGCTCTGGCGGGCACTCACCTCCGCGAGGGGCGGTTTTCGGCTGGCGTCGTTCCAGGAGCGGTCGGCAGCACGACTGGTTCTAGATCCCGCCGACGGCGGGACGATCGTCACGGCAGGCACCGGCAGCGGTAAGACCCTCGCGTTCTATCTTCCCGCACTGGTGCGCGTCGGTGAGGCCATGGGGCCCGATTTCTGGGTCAAAGTCCTCGCAGTCTATCCCCGCATCGAACTTCTGAAGGATCAGTTCGGGGAGGCCTACCGGATTGCCCGCGCACTCGACGACCAGCTCGAGGCGAGGAATATACGGCCCGTTCGACTGGGAGCTTTCTTCGGGTCGACGCCGCGGCGCCCGGACATTCGCAGCATTGACGAGAGGGAGTGGACACGCAGAGGTTCTGACTTCGTGTGTCCTTGGCTTCGATGCCCGGTATGCGAAGGCGAACTTCTTTGGAAATCGAGAGACATCGAGGCGTCTCGGGAGGAGTTGCATTGCGCGAACGCCGGATGTTCGGGTCAAGTCCCGTCGACCCGAATCGCCCTGACACGCGAGAGCATCCAGAGACGCCCGCCGGATATATTGTTCACGACCACCGAGATCCTGAATCAACGTATGTCCGATCATTGGACTAGGTCGGTCTTCGGCATCGGCGTCCCGCCTGCAAAGAAGCCTTTCCTGGCTTTACTCGACGAAGTCCACACCTACGAAGGTACGAGCGGAGCACAGGTCGCATTGACGCTGCGTCGATGGCGTCACCTGCTCGGCGCCCCCGTCATGTGGGCAGGCCTCTCGGCGACCTTGTCGGAAGCACCGCGTTTCTTCGCGGATCTAACAGGCGCGAACGCCGATGATGTCGTCGAAATAACGCCGTCATCCGACGAGATGGAAGAGCAGGGAGCAGAGTATCAATTGATGCTTCGCGGAGATCCGGCTTCGCGCGCATCGCTTCTGTCGACCACGATCCAGACCTCGATGCTGGTGGGCCGTACGCTCGATCCGCCTCAGCGTCCCGTGTCGCATGGACTTTTCGGAGCGCGCACGTTCCTCTTCACGGACGATCTGGATGTGACGAACAGGTTGTTCGACGACATCCGAGATTCGGAAGCTTACGACATCTGGGGACGACCAACTCCCAACAGGTTGCCGTTAGCCAACCTGCGCGCCGGGGGCGCTGACGCGGCGCTGCGCGACCTTGAGGGTCAACGCTGGCGGATGTGCGAAGAAATCGGACATCAGTTGGATCGACGTCTCGTCGTCGGTCGGACGACCTCGCAGGACGCGGGAGTAGACACTCGTTCCAATGTCATCGTCGCGACGTCGACCCTCGAAGTGGGCTACAACGATCCCGATGTTGGCGCCGTTATCCAGCATAAGGCGCCGCGGGCGATGGCGTCGTTCCTCCAGCGCAAAGGTCGCGCGGGACGCCGGGGCTCGATGCGACCGATTACGATAACGGTGCTGTCGGACTACGGTCGCGACCGCGCGCTGTATCAGGCGTACGAACACCTGTTCGACCCCTCGCTCGACGTCCAGCATCTGCCGATCGGCAACCACTACGTCCTCAAGATGCAGGCCGTGTACTGCCTCATGGACTGGTTGGCCTCCAAGACCGCCGGACCACAAAGGGCTTGGATCTGGGATCTCCTCAGTCGGCCCCTACAGACGGCAAATGTGTCGACCGTGCAGGTTTTGGAAGACGTGCGCAATCTTCTGATCGACCTGTCCCAGGCGAAGTCCGGCACGGTCGCGGACCTTCGATCCTTCATCGGAGGAGCGTTGAAGCTCGACGAAGCAGCGCTGGATGATGTGCTCTGGCGCGCGCCCCGATCGCTGCTTCTCGAAGCCATACCCACAATTGTGCGCAGGCTCTTCAGGGATTGGAAGCTCGCCTTTCCCGAAGGCACGGAACGGCGCGACTTCCAGACCGACTATCATCCCCTGCCAGATTTCATTCCTCGCAACCTATTCAGTGACCTCAGCCTTCCCGAAGTCCGTATCTCTCTTCCCGCGGCGTCAGCTCGTCTGGACGAGAGAACGGAGACCATGCCGATCTTGCAGGCTCTGAAGCAACTCGCGCCCGGCAGGGTCACCCGCAGGTTCGCGTTCGAACGGGCCGGCCTGTCCCATTGGGTACCGGTCGACCCCACGCTCCCGGGCCAGGAGATGCTCGTCTCGGATTTCGCCGAAGAACACGAGTATATCGGGTCCTTTAAGGCCAACTGCAACGACCTTACCGCGGAAGAAGAAGTGCGCGTCTACCGGCCATGGTCCGTGCGGATGCAGGCGACGCCGAAGAACATCATGCCGACGAGCAACGCTCAACTCGTTTGGCAGAGTGAACTGTCGACAAACGGCGATCCCCTCGTCGTCCCCGTGCCATCGCGATCCGCGTGGTTGACCTACGTCAGGATGGTTTCGTTCCACCTACATCGATTCCGATCGAGCATCACGGTGCGTCGCTTCGCGTCTTTGTCGCACGCTAACATCCGCACCCGCGGCGACGAATTCCAGATTGTTACGCGCTTCCGCGACGAACGAGGTCCGGCGGCTCTAGGATACGAACTCGAAGTCGACGGATTTTTCATGGAGTTGTCGCTGCCGAGCATCGACGAACTCCTGCGGACGACATTGCCGGGTCTCCTCGCCGCAAACACGTGGCTGGCGTTTCTCAGGGACTCGTTCCGAGCCGACGCTCTTCTCCCGCACGATCTCAACGAATTCCAGCGCGAATGGCTCTTCCAGATTCTCCTTTCCGCGCTCTGCGCGGAGTCCGCGGTGACCGGTCGAAGCCTGTCCGAGACCGCCGTCGACCTTCTGGCCGAGGATCGGCTTCAGGCGCTCATGCACGATGCGATGTCGGAATTGTTCGGCGCCGCGCCGCCGGAGGTCGTCGATCCCTCCGACGATGCGACGGATCAGGAGGACCCCGACGACGATGCGGCAGGAGACAATGGGACGGGGCACTTCGCGGGACACGGAAGTAGCCGGCTGCAGCGCAGCCTCTCGGAACAACTCGGTCGCCGCGAGGTCCGCGACCGTCTGCGCGCCTTGGCAGCGCGGTTCGACGATAGGTCGGACGACGGCTACGGCAGGTGGCTGAGGGATACGATCGCGCACACGCTCGCCGAGGCGCTCCTGCAGGCCTGCATGGCTTCGGCTCCTCGGCACGCGGCGGTCGACGATTTGCTTGTCGATGTCCAGGACGACGAAGAGACAGGAGTTTGGAGGATCTGGGTGACCGAATCCACACTCGGTGGCGCAGGCGTCGTCCAGGCCTTTGCCGATCGCTTCTCGGCCGAACCGAGGATCTTCTTCGACGCGCTCGAAGCATCCCTCGCGGCCACGGATCTCGAACTAGTGGACGACGGGTTGAGAAGGGTGGTCGCTCTCGCCGGTCGAGATGCAGAAGTAATCGAGAGGCTCGCGCGATTGCGCGCAGCCGAGGGTCACCGGGAATTCGAAAGACAGTGGCGCGAATTTTCCGGGACTCTCGTCCGTCGTGGCATGACCGATCTCGGTCATGCGTTGACCGTGTCGTTGACGAGTCGATTGCTGAGAGCGGGCGGAGGTCCGGCGCTCGATGAACTCCTTGCGCGGCTGCTCGAACACTGGGACAGGACGGAGGCGCGAACGGGTATCGCCTTCGGGCTTCGCGAATTCAGCTACGTTTGTGCGAAGGACCCGGCGATCGCGGCCGAAGTCAAGGCGTTCCTTGGGCGCCTGCCCGGTCAAGGGGCCGCGCGCGTGTCAATCATCGCCGCGGTTACGAATCTGCTATGGCCGCGAGCAGGGGAGGTCCGCTTGCGCTCGCTCCGATCGTACAATCCCTACAGAGGCACGAAGACCACCGACCCCGCGCTCGTGCGGTCGCTGCTGATGTCGGTCGCGGTGACGGAAGTCGATCTCGCGCAAGACGACTGGAATGCCAGGCTAGAGGATGCGCTCGAAAGATTTGGCACGGTGAAGCTCGTGGCCGACAGCTCGCGGAGCGCGGACTTCAGGGCGGCGCTTGTGATGCTTCTGGTGTCGCCGGTGGACGTAGGCTTCTTGCAGTTCTTCCCCGCCGTGGACCGCGTCGAACGTCTCGAGGGTAAGGTGTCGGCGACCCTCGTGCTTCGGGAGCAGGTATAATGGCTGCATCCTCCCGGGACTTGCACGGGCCGGCACAATCGCGCGCAGTGCGCGATCTTCTGCAGGGCCTGTTCGCCGCCGAACTCGTCCACCCGAGCGCCAAGCTCTGGCTATTCTTCGCTTGGATCACCGACATCGAACTGTTGGATAATTCGGCGCGACAATTCTCGGCGCTTGAACCCGACTGGCCCGCCGCGCAGATAAGACTTTCGAAAGTGCTCGAAGCGTTGCTCGTCCGGAACGTGGAGTTGAGACTGATCATCCGCGAACACGGGTACAACAATTACTTCATCGCCAAACTGAAGGATCTGAAGAGCCGGCACGGCGACAAGATAAAGTGGATCGTGCAGAAGGACTATCACGCCAAGGGACTACTCGGATCCGATTATTTCCTGAGTGGATCGATGAATCTCACGGTGAGCGGAATCACCGTGAACGGTGAGCATCTGGTGCTCCGATGCGACCCGGCCACCGTTGCCGAGCAATCGCTGCAACTCGAGAGCCAGTGGGAAGGCCTGGTGCGATGATCTGCGACACCACTCAGCGGTCCGCCGCAATATTGTCGAAGATCGCGAACCTCGCTGGCGCGGTTCGGGAGGATTGGCGGCAGCTTTTCGACAGGCTCGCGGCCTCCGCTACCGATCCGGGCTTTCCGGGCGGCCTGATTCCGATCGCGACGCCGGCTGGCGGAGTCCGCGTGTATGCTTTG
>Ga0214542_1007288_pt1 | contig 19327 bp, 10 predicted proteins | sample CNSS1metaG_FD_160096 | JGI IMG/M metagenome (GOLD analysis project Ga0214542, IMG submission 160096) | Root nodule microbial communities from cowpea collected in UCLA plant growth center, Los Angeles, California, USA - CNSS1 | ecosystem: Host-associated > Plants > Roots > Nodule | place: USA...
ATAAAATTTTAATGTTATATCGATTTTAACTAAATGGTTAAATAATAATATCGCGTTTTATTTGATTATTATATTTTATTTATTATTACAATCAAATAATTCATAAATTTTATTTTTAAATTGACTTACTTTACTTTCAATTTTCTCTTTTTAAAATAACTAAAATTTATATGTTGTGATTTCTTTATATTCATTCGAATTTATCTACTATTTTTTTTCTCGTATCTCATATATTGGGGTTCTCTTTATTTTTATTTAAAGTATTTATTGAGATTTTGTTATCTAATTTGTTGGCGAAGAGAATAATGTTATGTTGATCATTGAAATCTTCAATAGAACTTGTGGATACTCATTAATCATTATTAGTGAAAATTTTTACTGGACTAGGTTGTGCGCATTTAAAAGTTTTAGTGTTTGTTGATTTTTTTTCTTTTCTGTTTTATGTATTTTATTATTTTATATATTATTTATTTAGAAAATATTTGATTTGAATTTTGTTTCCGATGTTTGAAATCTTTCCAACAAACACTTCTAAAAATTATTTTACATATAATAGTTGAATTAAAATGAAATGAGAAAGGAAAATTACTTATTGACAAATTTTTTTATAAAGTTAACAAAGTTTCTAAAAATAGAATTAACAAACTTAAATTTTTATTTTTTTATGTTCCTGCAGAGAACAAATAAGATAGGTTAGACACAAGCGTCACCTTACCACGTAGTCCGCTATCTCCTTAGTTGGTCTCTTCCCAGTCGATACATGTCGGCTTGAACCCAGGGGTTACCTGCAGAAGAGTCTCCGAAGCTCAAGTAAGTCAAAGCTCTCAAAGAGTCAAATCAGTGATTAATGAATGTGTACCTTTAAATGATGGAGTCCACGTGTATTTATAGAGCATTAATGACGTTTGACCATTTCATAGCCTGGGCCTTGACTTGGGCTCTAGTTTGGGCCATGAGTGGGCCTGGGCCCTAACCCAGGCCCTTGAGACCTATTGAACGTGGGGGCTTCGATTTTTGCTAAGTTTATTGGAGTAGTCGGCCTGGGCCCTAAACTTACCAGATGTACTCGAGTGGTCGGTCTAGACTGACTACTTGCCTAGATGGCTCATGTTGGTGATATGAGGTGTAGGTTGTCCTCTTAGATATTTAGTTTAGGTTAAAACCGGTACAAGTTAGGCTAACTCGGCCTAGCCTGGGTACTTGGCGGTCTCGATGTGCACATTGTTTACTTGGTCGAGTTCGACTAGGTACGGTACATTTTAATTAAAATAAAATAATAAAATAATATATCTTTACCTAAAAACTTTGATAAAAAACTTTGTCAACGAATAATAGTTCAATGAGAAAATAGTTGTTTTGAAGTTTTCCTTCGAGTAATAACTTTGCTTGTACGTACGTGTCACGTGTGTATATATTTGATCAGAAAAAGTTGAGTTTGCAGTTTAAGATTTTCTATTATTGTGTAATTTATTAATATCTTAGTTAAATTTATTTTAGATATTTATAACTGAGTTTATATTAATTTTTTTTATAGTGAATATTTAAATTTTTTATATTTTCTAATTGGGTTTTTTATTTAACTTTATTCATTAAAAAATGATGTGTCTGTTACTTTATTCGTTATTTTTGTTACCTTAAAGTACTAATGAATATGAAAATTTATGATTAATGTAAAATAATATTAAAATATAAAAATTATTTGTATTTTATATAATTATTTTATACTAATAACAAAATTTTATACATGGAGAAAAAAAATAAAGATGATGAGATCCGATAACCCGTCATATTACCGATTAATAATAAAAATTGAATTAAAAAAGTATAAATTTTTTGATAATAATATATAAAATAATTAATAAAAAATCAATTATAAATAAAAGAAAATTACGTGGAACTTCACATTTAATATAGTTTTATTAATTAATAAGTGCATTTACCATAAATGTTTACCCAACATTTGTACTCATGAGAACATTTAAATCAGTACATTTATGCTAAATGAACAGATACATCAAAATTACATGACTAAAGTAATGAGAAACAAAGTGGAAGAAAAGGGACCAAATTTATAAAGTAGCAGAAGCTATACGGACAAAGGACACGAACATGTATTATCAAGCTGCAAAATAATAACTGAAGCATAATCGCAGAAAATTAGAGGAACAATCTCTGTGAAATTTTCCTTCGGTTTATCTTTCCTTTCATGTACAAGAGCTATAATTCTACTTCAAATAAAGCTACAAAGTACATCATGATGACTTCAACCCTTCAAGTTTTTCATAATACAAAGAAGCATATATAATATATACATATGAACTTGAACCAGTACTCCACACATCATGCATGGAGAACTCAATCCAGGTTCCATATTATAAGCTTTCAAGCTTCTTCCAATTTTTTCTTACCCTTTGAAATGGCCTTCAAAGTACCCAAAAACAAGGGGAAGATGATACAAGATGTTAAAGGATAGTTAAGATATTACCCTTTTCTAAGTGGGTGAAAGGAGCAATGAGATAACCCTCTATGGTTTTTTCCCTCTTGAGTTCTGTAATTGAATGCTGTTGTGCTGCCTTGAAGGTCCTGAAGGTGGCAATGGCATTGCCTTTGGCAAGAAGCCGAAGAAATTCTGAGACAAACCTTGAGACTTTGGCTGCATGTTGAAAACTTGAGAGTGTCTTGAGGCATAGCTTGTAGCAACCGAGTGTGCCAGCAAAAGAAGCAGCATTAGGCATGCATGAAGATGGCGTTTTCTACCCATTTGAGAAGAGAGAAAGAGAAGGTGTTGTGAAAGAGGAAAAAGGAGGAAATGTGAAGAGAAAGAAGAAAAGTAGAGAAGTTTGAAGGGTGCAAATATAGTGAATAAATGAACATTAAAGAAATTGGAGTGCATTATGAAGTGGCAAGAGTGGTTTGTTTATGAAGGATAAATGAGAGAATGGAAGTGGTAGGAGCAATGAAGGAGGAGTGTGCGGAATCATGGGGAGAGTAAATGCAAGATCATGTGATTTGAGATTTAGATGTTAGGAAATCATATTTGTGTAAAACTTTTGGTGGCTTGTGGCATTAAATGAGACAACATGAGCAATAGTCCTTTTGTCCAATTAAATAGAGACTAGGAAAGCCTTTTAAGGAACCTACAACGGGTCATTAGGAACTCTGTTAAGAGTAGTAGTGCTAGTAAAGACACAAAAAAGCCAAAAGGGTATTCGCAAATACAAAAACAGAAGCTGAGAAATATTACCATATCAAAATATGGTCCATGCTGCATAATAACTTTGAAAAAAAAAACATATTTTAATACCAAGATTCACATAAGATTTAACTGTTGATTTGAAATTGTTTCTCTGACTCTCAGACAAAATGTGCGTGTGCTATTTTGAGAGGAAAAAGTGGAGAGTGTCGTCTGGTTAGGTGAGTTTGTGGGCCTGCATGGAAAATAATAGCTGAGAAATGAACTCAAAGTATGTAACAGTTGTGCCAAGTCTTTCAGCCTTTCGAGACGTTTCATTTCACCTCTTCCCAAAGATTTTTTTTGAACTATTATTGGTTGAGAAAGTTTTTTTAACAAGGTTTTAACAAACTTTCTTATTTAGGTAAAAAAATATTATTTTATTATTTTATTTTAATTAAAAAATAAAAATTTAAGTTTGGTAATTCCATTTGTAGAAACTTTGTTAAGTTTGCCAAAAATTTTCTTGTCAAAAGATATTTTTTTTTATGGATATGTTACGAGGAGTTTGGATTTTTTATTAATTTTTCTATATTATTTTTCTGTTGTGTCTTTAAAAATACATCGATGAGAATTAATTTAAAAATTTTAAAATATATTAAAATTATTTTTAAATTACAAAAATAGTGTATTTTTAATATTGAGTAGAGTATAACACAAAAAAAACAACATATTAGGAGTTAAATTTATAATTTTTTTTTTCTAAATTCATCAAATCCGTTTAATTGTTTTCAAAAGTCAACGGTAGAGTTGAATTTACGATCTCTCCCGATAAACTTTTAAAGCAAAGTTTGTTTTTACTCGATGGATGTGGGATCTTAAATACTCAATAAAAGACATAATCAAAAATGCTAATACTAGTTTTGAGATTAATCTCATAAGTTTTGATAGCATGAGGTATGGTTTTGAGATTGAGTGAGGCTAACAAAGATTCCAAAAATGAGGTAAAGAAATCCCCATTGATGTGAGATTGAGAGTGAAGCATGGGAGAGGAAAAGATGGAAGCATTAAAAGTTGTTGCAAATTGAAAAGAAAAAGCTCCCACCACACCCTGCTATCCTAGACATAGGGAATTGATGAATGAGGCGTGTACTGCATGAGTGGATAGACGAAGGAGTTGGGTTTCCTTGACATAATAACTAAGGGTAGGTCCATGAAATGCAGCCAAACAAGAAAAGACACAAGAACTTGGACCCACCTGCTCTGCGTATAAAGAGACAGATATGATTGATGATATGAGAGGGTGGATTTTGTTGTAAACAGACCCTGTGTGTTTTCAGGACACGGAAACCTCAATGCTCATCATTTATGCGAGAGTGGAAACTCCTTGATATAAAAGCTGAAACATTGATTTGATGTTCCCAGAACAACATCATCTATGTGTAACTGTAAAGTTTCCTCCTAGATTGTTGTCACAATTATTGCTATTTTCAGAAAAGATTAGCGAGTTTATGGATGAACACAGCTTCTGATTAAGCAATTGTATGGAGGTTCTTTCATTCAACCCTTCTGTGATGATGGTTTATACCCAAAGGTTCCTCGTTGATTGGTTCTTATGCTTTCGAAATGTAGTATCATTCAAAAATCAGTATTTTTCCCAATTTAGAGAGAGAAGCACATGAAGAAACTCGTTCATAAAGGGATATCGTGAAATTGATCAATGTTACAGGGTGTGTTCAATTTGGCCTGTGAGATTATGAATAACTACTTTTTGTTTCTTACGTACATGAGTTAAAAAACATTAAAATTAGTCATAAAATAATTCATTTGTAATTTTTAAACCATCGTCACTAATTTTTTTTTAACCTTGGTATTAATAAGAGAGAAAAAAAAAGATCACTAATGTCATTTTGGATATCCAGCTGATTTGTTCGTTAATTTTTGTTTTAGAAAAGAAAAAGGGATTCAAGACCTTTTCTTGCTTATGATTATTGAAATTCTAGTCATCTTTTTTCCTTTTTGTTGAGTAGATCATTTTGTACTTTCAACTACTTTTTGGAATACTTCAGTTATTGTTTTATGTATTTTATATTTTATTCTCACACATTCTCATATAGTGTATAATTTAAAATAATATTTTAAAAACTTTATACTATTTAGAAAATTATTTTCTAAAATGGAAAGAATTTTCATAGAATGCTTCCAAAAAACTGAATTTGAACTTTTTTTAATACATGTCAGGTAACGTTTTATGATTTTAAAAGGTTAATGGGCGGTGCAGATAGCAATTAGGAGACTGATAAAACAATTATCTCGTTAGTGTTTCAAATTGGAAAGAGACTCTTTCGGCCCAATACCAAAGCAAAGCCCAATGCATTATATCCATTGTTGTTTTGGACTCTTCAAAAACGTGTAAAATTTAATAGAATCCCTCTCTCTGTATAGGAACCTAATGATTGAGAATTTACTCACCCAATTGTGAGAATCAAGAAAATGGGATTTTAACCCTTCAAGCTTGTTAGATATCAAAATAGAAGGAGAAAGCAGGGAAAATAATTCGGGATATCGGAAAAACAAATTATCTCTACAAAAGATTTCAAATTAAAGAAAAAAAATGTTAGGAACACACTTTTTAATATGTTTTATCAAATATATTATCTTTTATTGCTTGAAATTTATTAAAAATTACGAAAAATATAGAATTCACATTTTTTCTAATGATTATCTCTGGACTATGTAGTTTTTAATCAAGTGAATACTGAAAGAATTTTTTTTAAAAACTCCTCCAATATTTTATTAATTTAAAAATAATTTTCAACTCAAATGTACATTAAGAATATTCTAGAGTTCTACAAATTAATTTAAAAGAATCAGTACAACCCACAGACTTTAAAAGTGGCTCTTACAACCTTGGAAACTCTTGAGCATCATATACTCTTCATATATATGTGCTCACTCAATGAATATACTTACCTCTCTTTTCTCAATTAGGTATATCACTTTTTCCCACACATGGGAAACACATGGCACAAACAATCAAAATCAATAACATGATGAGTTTTGTTTATTTAGCTTTTTACTTTATATGTCACTTGACAACCATGATGCCTTTTGAGTTTGAGATTATTTGTTAGAACTCTTTTGTTGAAAGAGAGCATCTACCATCTTCCTTTATTGAAGGGATAACTTTCATATTCTCTCTAAAAGAAAAGGTGGGGGTGGGGGAACATTAGAAAATATGATGGTTCCCTTCTCACCAAAAGTGTTCTTTCATCAATTGCATAAGAAATTCCCACTACAAGACTATGCCAAGATTGGACCTCATAGGTTTTACCACACCTTAAAGATGGAAGAATTTCACTCTTCCTCACAAGAGAACATCTTTTTCTAAAATTGTGACTTTGAGGTATCTTTTTAACTTTAATGTCCTAAGTATTTTCGTATGTGTAGTTTATTGATAAGTCTTACATATGTGTATATCTTTTAACTAAAGTGTCACACTCATATAATTAACTTGATATTTAACTTTATCAAAAATATTTTTTATTATGATTTTAACTTTTTTTCTTTTAGTTTTATCATACACTCAAATAGAAATTTGAAATATTTGAGTGAAAGTCATATGAACACTAAAGTCGGTATGAACTTAATCTAGAGATAAAATCTCACTAAAGCTGGTGTGCATAACCTAGAGACAAAGTCTCATTTGGTTGCACCATAAAAAGACTCAAACCAAGTGTTATAAATTTGAGGTTAGAGGTGTGGTCGAAACACATCATAATCTTACAACAACAAAAATTAATGCAACACTAATGATGTGTTCAGTTTTGAAGATGGATTTGTAGATTTTGAGGGAAAGAGAAGTGAAAGCTTATGAAAGTTAGTGACAAAAAAAAATTGATGCAACACTAATGATGTGTTTGGTTTGGAAGATGAATTTGTAGATTTGAAGGGAAAGAGAGGTGAAAGCTAGGATGTTTTGATAGAAAAAAAATGGTGAGAAATGTGAAGAAAGTTTATGAAAGTTAGTGAGTGATTTCATTGATGTATATGATAAAAATATTACTTTAATAGATAAAATTATAAGATGATTAAATCATCTCTAGATAAAAATTATTATTATTAATTTATTATTATTAAGATATAAATTTATCTATCCATAAAGGGTCTGGCAACAAAGCACATATGCAAAAGACAAAAGGTGAAAAAGTTGTATAGAACTAAACCACGATACAAGGTTTTATACACCATGTAAACAAAGTAACCGCTAATAACGGAAAAAGAATAAAAGTTAAAAACGAAAAAAACTGTTACAACAACATCTTTATATTTTGGCTTAAAGACTAAACTCCAACACACCTCCCTAAGCCAAAAAGTCTTTCACGTTTACAATTCCAAAAAGTTTCCTAAAAAAGTTTGAATCTATCACGTTTTCAAGCTTTAGTCAGAAGGTTTACCAACTGCTCTTCCGACTTGCAATACTCGATCTCACCTCTTCCATTTTCTTGAAACCTTTCATCAAAAAATTCCCGCCATACTCCCTGGTTATATATTCAAATTCACATGAAAATAGAGCAACAACAGACTCCTTGGTTGAGCTCCACGAAACAGGAGCGTTTCCAAGAAAGAAGATGTTCTAGATGTGCTCCTCCTGCCACTCTTATCACCACTCCAATCTGCATATGAATATGCAGTAATCTCCAACTCAGATTTTGTCTTAGACCTGGAAAACAAACCTCTAAACTCACTTGTCCTCTGCACATATCTCAGCACTCTCTTTGCAGCATTCATGTGTGACATCCGTGGTTCCTGCATGTATCTACTAATTAATCCAATACTGAAACATAAGTGAAGCCTTGTATTGCAGAGGTATCTTAAACTTTCCACAGTCTTCCTATACTCGGTTGGATCTATTCTCACTTCTTCAGGTTCTTTCTCTAAGTGAATGCCAACCTTTGTTGTTGTGGCAGCAACATTACTCTAGTCCATTTTAAACTTCTTCGGTAATTCTCTTGCATACCATGATTGATGCATAACCAAACCATTCATACTTTATGTAACTTCATGAGATATTCCTTCAACTTCACATAATCTTCTAAACTTAGTGGAGGTATACTCTCCCCTTCATTTGTTCGGAGAAACTTAACTTTCTCTTCACACTACTTTTCTATTGAGGCCTTGAAGTTCTTAAACACATCCAAAACTCCATGTTTCTGTTTTATCAAATATGTCCAGGTTTTCCTAGTGAAATCATCCACAAACAATACAAAATACATGTTGCCTCTAGGTGTTTCTATCTGCATGGGGCCACACACATCTGAATGGACCGACTTGAGTTTGACACTTGATTTCTGGGGCAAAAACTTCTAAAAACTTCCCCTTGTTTGCTTGTATTGTATGCACTCCTTGCACACCGTATTAGGAATGCTACTTTGGGGAAGCCCTTTGACCATCAAACCTTTGCTCAAAAGAGACAAGTCTTTGAAGTTTAAGTGGTCAAATCGCATGTTCCATAACCACTCAGCTTTATCTAGTGAGAGAGCGAAGCATTGATGACTTACAACTTTCATTACTACACAAAATGTCCTATTTTTAGAAAGTTTGGCTTTAATGGTCAACTTTCTATTCTTATTTAATACACTGAGACAATTGCCCTCCATTTGCATCACAAATCCCTTTTGCAACAACTGCCTGAGGCTTATCAAATTAGTTTTTAACCCTGGAACATACAACACTTCTTCTATAATCACTTCTCTCTCATTTTCATCACATAGCACCACCCTTCCTAGCCTTCAATTGTTAGGTTTTTGTCATCAGTAGACTTTATTTTCCCATGTGCCACCTCCATTTTCACAAACTAGTCCCTCCTGCCAGTCATATGGATAGAGCAACCTGAATCCAAGTACCACGAAGTTCCTTCTGCCTGTTCTTCACCAGATCTTGCCATCAACATTATAGGCTATGAATCTGATGTTTCATCCTAATCTAAGTGATCTTGGTTTCTGGGTTTATTCTTAACCCCTTCACCTTTCCAGCATTCTTTAGCAAAATGGCCTAACTTTTGACAATTAAAGCACCTTACTTTTCTCTTATCAAACTTCCATTCCTTTTCTCCATCAAAACCTGAACCAAATTTGTGGTTTTTACGTTTGGTATAATCATTTGAACTTATATCATTCTCTTCTTGCGTCTTTTTGTATTTGGAGTTGTACCTTGAGAAGCTTTTGGACCCTTTTCCCTTTCCTTTGTACTGGGACTGAGCCTCAAGACCTGTTCTTGATAATGCATTCTTTCATCCATACGATACTCGTGTGCCTTGAGTGAGTGTTGCAACTCCTCAATCTCCAATTCATGTGTCTCCTCAATTGTGATCACCATATGATCAAACTTAGGTGGAAGAGACCTCAATACCTTGTTCACCACAAGCTATTTGGTTACCTTATCACCATACGATCTCATGGCATTCACCAATTATCAAGAACTCAAACCTTCTCCTCAGTGCTTATAGTTTCACTTTCTTGTGCTTTTCCATATCTCCATACGTTTTTATCAATATTTCCCATGCCTCTTTTGCTGTTTCAACTTAGGAAATATTGTTGAAGATCTTGGAGTTAACACATTGGTATAGCAAGAACCTTGCTTTGCCATCCAATATTTGCTGCAGCTTATAGTTCTTCTTCTCCTCATCTATTGCCTTGCTGCTAATTCCACAAGACCATTTTCAATTACCTTTGTTACCTCTTGGAAATTGAAAACAACCTTCATTCTGATTTTCCAATCATCAAACATCTTACCATCAAACATTGGTAAGCCACCCTAAATTATGCCTCCCATGCTAGCCATGTTTGTCTGTGCAAAAACATGACAGTTGAACCTACACCTTGAGGTTCTTCTCACTCGTTTTCTTGATGCACCAAGAAAACACACCTTTCACTAAAGAATCACCCTATTGCATTCCCTCTGTAACAACATTTTTTTAGAGTGCACAATAACTAGTCTTTTACTCTTGCACACAGGTCCTAATACGACCTAGCTTTTGATACCATAAAGGGTTTGACAACAAATCATATATGTAAAAGACAAAAGGTGAAAAAGTTGTATAGAACTGAACCACAATACAAGGTTTTATACATCATGTAAACAAACTAACCGCTAATAATAGAAAAGGAATAAAAGCTAAAAATAGAAAAAACTATTACAACAACAACTTTATGTTTTGGTTTAAAGACTAAACTCCAACATATTATTGTTATTATTATTAATATTGTTACTTTTTTATTATTAAAATATAGTTATTTATATTATTGATTTTTTTAATTATTAAATTATAATTTTATTATTAATGATAGTAAATAACAATAGGAGAATGGATAATTTTATTTATTTATTTATTTTAGTGGCATAAATTAAACCATTTGAAGTTAGAGAAAGGTTTTTGATGGCACCGAAAAGTGGAGAGCTACCTCTTCATGGAATGAACTCCCTATATTCATGATGAAAGGGGTTGTGCGATGCATATGAAAAGGGAAAAAAAACTACTTTGGACATTAGACCATTCTTTCTCTCACTTTTTCCGTGAATCTCTTCAACTTTGCAAGGATTAAATTCAACTTCTCTAGTAAATCAACGTCTTCCTTCCTCATAAATAATGTAACCCAAACAGAAAAAGCCACATTCAATTTTGTCTTCGTAAACTTTCCTAAATACAAACACAATGTAAGAGTATAAAGAGGTTAACAAAGTGATTGGTGTAATTGTTAAGTGATAAGTGTATAGATTACATAATTTGACATTATGACACTTAAAATGCATCCAATTAATATATTTTTTAGTAAATTAAACCCATTTAACTTAGAATTACAAAATGATGTAGTAAGAAGCAGAAAAAAAAAAAGAAAATTGATGAATTTATGGTTATTTATAGCAATTTCTCAAGGAATTAAAGGATGATATAACTGAGCACAAAACTGTACCGCTGAGTGTTACAAAGGCAGTTTGGAAAGATCTAAAATATGACTTTTTGTATATGAGCCACAAGAAAGCGGCATTGAGCACTCAAGGCGGTTAAGAGGAAAAGTCAAAGGCGATACACAACTTAAGCAGCAAAAAAATGGCATTGAGCGTCTAAAGCGACAAAGAAAGAAGAAAATCTTGCATAGAAGGAAACCTTTGTAGTTTAGCACCAAAGCTAGAGCCAAGCACCATTGAAATTTTCTATAAATAAAAACCTCACGTCTTGGTTTTAGGCATTGAGTGGAGAAGTAAATTAGTAGTAGTAGAGTAGGAATATAGTAATGTGAGATTAGACATAAATGCTCTTATTGCAAATTTTGTGTCTAGATGCTTCAGGAATTGTATTGTAATATTTTATGAGTAACTATATTCTTTCATGTTGAAGTTGGATGTAATCAATTCTAATTCTTTGTATTCCAACTTCTTCGATATTTATCTATACTTTCATTCAAATGTTTGTGGTTTGATTTATGCTTATTGTTGGGTAAATTAACTACTCATCCTATTTCACTAATTTGGATTGAATTCGGAAACTAATTTCAAACGGTGGTCCAATCAAATCATCTCATTCTTGTTAGAGGCTAGTACATGCTCTAAAACTTAGGAAAAGTCTTACACTTAAGGTAAAGATTCATTCAACTAGGAGTGGAGGAATCACACTAGTATGAAATTCTTAGGTTCTAAATGTAGGAAAGGGTCTAGAATTACATTAGAATACTTCCAAAACATTGAATGATTTGCATATCAAATAGACAAGATCAATAGTGGTGTAGTAAAAGAAGAGTGGATGAAATCCAATCATAGCCTCCACTCCACTCAAGTTGTGTCATACTATCCATATTTTCTAAAAATATCCTATAAACCAACTAGCAATATACTTGTTAAATCTTTGTGTATACGATAACTCTCATTCAACTATACTACAACTAACTTAGTGCACTTACCAATAGGTTACACATAAAAACTGTTTAAAAATTTGATATTGTGTGATGTTGGGGCTTTTGGAACTTAAGTCCAATGAACATAAAAATCTTAACCAAAGTTTCCCATCATTAAATCACTACCCTCATCCAATCTTTTCTCTTACAAAATGCAACTCCACATAAAAATTAAATATAAGTCTATGCGTGAGTACAACTAACGCTCAACAAAAATAAATTAATGAAAACAAATTTAATTTAAGTGTGTGTGCGTCAAATCGACGTAAAACTATATTTAATATAAAATTTTATTTTTATTTTTATTTTTTGGATAATTTAACCGGACGCTTCTAATTTGTGTTATTTTTAAATTTAAAATAATAATGTAAATTGGGTTCAGTCTCCTCTAAAAAATTAATATAAATTAAATAAAAAAAGTTGTGAGTTTTTTGCACGAGACGTTGTTCATTTCTACCAGTTTAAATTTAAAATAATTATTTATCGTGGGTTCAGCCCACTCTAAACAATTTTTTTTTTCTATCTTACGTCTTAAGAGCGGAAGCTAATGGGAAGCTGTGACACTTCTACATGAAGCTGATCCTCATTATTAGAAGTAATCTACAAACACTCATGTCATGAATGTTGAGTTGGATTTAGATGGAGATGACAGTTATGCTTGTAAAGACATTTTGCTGCTCAATTAAGTAAATGTAAATGATGCAATAAATACATTAATAATTGAACAATTTCTTATCTTGTGAACACCGTATATTTATATTATTTTACTGGATTTTTACCTATATAGATCTACATTAGTTAGATATGTTATTCTTAAGTAATTGATTAATTTTTCATATTGATTGATTAAGGGTAACTTTGTTTAGGTGGGTTCAATTACAACATTCAAAGAATGAAAAGGATTAAAAAAACAAGAGAAGCACGATCATTGTACTTAAGATAGCATCTTTATGCCATTCTCTTTTCTTTCTTGATTATTCTTTTTTTCATTTATTTTCTTTCTCTTATTCCTTTCCTTATAAAACACATATGCTGAGATAGGAAAAGATTATTATATGTTTCAAATTCTCATTTTATTCCAATAAGTTATGATTATGGGTTCATAATAATTTGCATTTACCTAAAGCGTTTTCAACAAATGTTATAAAAGTAGGAAAAAAAAAGGGATTTTTTTTTTATAGTTCATTGTTAGTACCAAAATTTGGAATGTTACATGAGTAAACAAGACATTTTTTAAAATAACATAGCTTTATTTTTCTAAAACATAAAGTATATTTTTAATTCTTTAAATTTGGGATAAATTTGTTTTTTTCCTGTACTTAACTATCTAAAAAAGATAATGATATATAAATCTTAAAAATTGAAGGTCCAAATTTGATTTGTTATTTAGCACAAACAGCGGTTAGAAGTGAAGTTTGAGTCTAACTCAACTCTATAAAATCGATTTGTAAAGTGAAATTTACACCTACTTATATATTATGAAATTATCTTATTTTTAATTAATGTGTCAACACAAATTTTTTGGATTAATTGTCTGTTGATTCTCTGTATGTATAACAAATGTCAAAGTTTCTCACGTTCAATTATCTCAATTGAGTCTTCAAATATTTAAATGTGTGATTTAGTTTCTTGTGTCTATTAAATTTTCTAGGCGTGACTACTCATGATTTTAATCCCTTAATAATGTCATAATGGTTAAAATCTCACATATATGTGATGCATGAGAAACACAAGGCTATTTAGGCAAACTTTTCATAAACATTATTATGATAGAGAAATATAAAAAAAAAAAAGAGTTTCTTTCTAAAGTTCAAAATGTAATTTGATAATAAATTAATTTGTATAAAATTATATAATATAATTTTGTTTACTTAATTAAATTTTAATTCTTATAAATTTAAGTATATATGTTGAATTGAATTCTTAATAAAAAATTATTATATATAATTTTCAAAATATTTTTTTCTAAGTACTTGTTATATTTTTTTTTCATTAATTGTATCACACAATTATTGTTTCTATTCTTCTATTTCCAACTCAGCAATAAACTTAATTACGTTTTCTTTTTCTATTTTTCTCTTACTCATTGTATAATTCATTATAAAGAAGAAAAATAATTGATAAGTTAAAAGAAATATTTTGTAAGAAATGTTCAATTAAAATTTCTTAAATTTATAATATAGTTAAAACTTAATCAAGTATAACTTTTATTGTTACACGTTTATGATCAACGACCGATTCAAAATTGTATGAGTATGTAATGATTCTGGCATCTTGATGATATTGGTCAGTGATACGGGTTCTGGGATCTGATGTGCATGCAGAAGCAGAACTGAAGGTTTTGCAGTCAAAATTCATGACCTCTACACAGTAAACCAAATTAAATTGAAATTAAATTCACTTCAATAATAGCACACTACTCACCACAAATTCATGCCACCGGACACTGCAATAAATCAAAAGGGTATCTCTCAAATCTTTAATTCAACCCTATATTTATTTCATGCATTTATTCATCCATTTTCAAACTTCTTTTCAACACTATCATTTTAACAAGTTTCACTTTTTTCATTCTCGCGCGCGCCGTGTAAAGTTCTATTGTATATAATATATCATAGTTTATGTAATATTACATTATTAAAAAAATTACTTATTAAGAGGATTAATATGTATTTCTACTAATGATGAGGTTATGATCTCATTTTGGAGTTTTTGTTGGTCTTTTGAAATTTTAAATTAGGCAAGATTCCAAGTGATAACATAACAATTCAGATTTATCCAACCATAATAGAGATTATGTATTCTTTGAATCTCAAACACATAACATTTTGTTGAAAATAATTTAAGTACAAGTCAAAGTTCCAAATAAAAATAATAAAAGTAAACATCATATAATATAATATAAGATGAAAGACCTATAATTATGTAAAGATTTTAGAATAAAAAATTATGTCATAAGAAGACACTAATTACATGGTGGATGATGATGCTTATCATAATTTGATAATGGAATGTAAAGATGACAAACGTTAAAAAAAATGCTTTGACCGATATTAATAAATAGTAATAATTAAATTATATAAAGTAATATTTGAGAAAAATAATCATAATAGGATAACATTAAAAATATAAATTATATATATATATATATATATATTAAGTTCAAAATATTTAAAGTACAGATGAAAAATCAAATTAAACATATATCGTAACATTTATATGTATATATTTTTATGAATAAAAAATTATAATTAATTTTTAAATTATTAATTAAAATAAGTTTTATTAGATGTGATTTAAAAGTTTATTATCAACACTAGCGTAACACAGACGTTATCGCACTATCGCACCTGTGTATATATATTAAAATTATATTTATTAAAAATTAAAAATAATATATTATAATAAAGTTAATATATTATATTAGTAGGTGATAATATTATAATGTTATTAAGTTAATATATATTAAAATTATATTTATTAAGAATTAAAAATAAAGTGAAATATATCAGAACAGATAAAAGAATAACCATTGATAAATAAAGAAGAAGAAAAGAAGAGAGATATTTGATTTTATAAAAAGTTTGTAAAAATAACGGTCAATTTTTTAAAATTTAATAAATTATTATATTTAAAGGATAAAATTGGTATTTTGAAAAGTGGATACAAAAAGGGGAATCCCCTTTATATATTGTTATAGATTTATCACAAAAGTTTTGACTAAAAAAAATATCTCTAATTAAAAAATTGATCTCTAAATATATTTTTCATCGGTTATTATTTTAAATTTTTTTCGTCTAATTCTCATAAGTCAGTGAAAAAATTGTATTTAATAAAAGTTAATAATATGGCAAATAACTTCGTACATGTTGGAAAAAATACTACAAGAAAATGTCTTATTAGTAACCAATTTTAGTGACTAAAAGTTGTTAGTCACTATAGTGACCAATTTAGATACTAATTTACAAAATTAAAATTTATTGGTTAGTAAAATAGTTACTAATATAAATAAAAAATTATAATTGGTCACTAAATTTGTCACTAATTAATTAGAGACCAATTTAGTAACTAAGTTATTTTGGTAGCTAGAACTTAGGTAGCTAATTTTTAGTGACTAGTTTTCTTTGGTAGCCAAAACTATGGTAACTAATTTTAAAAGCCAATTTAGTGACCAATTATAATTTTTTATTCATAATAGTAACTATTTTAGTAACCAATAATTTTTTTACTTTGTAAACTTGTATCTAAATTAGTAATTATAGTAACTAACAGTTTTTGTCATTAAAATTGATTACTAATGAAGCATTTTCTTGTAGTGAAAATAGATAAGGTTGAATGTTTACTTTTAATTTAAATTTAAATTTGGAGTGGATAGAAATAGAAAAGAAAAGAAAAAGTAAATGTACAACAAATAATGTGATGAGAAAGAGATAAGGAAAAAAATGAAATAAAAAATGTTAAAGTAAAAGAATTAAATTTCAAGTATATGTATATAGGAAGTTTGAGTATTTTTAATTGAATTTTTATTACTTGTTAACTGACCGTCTTTAATGTTATTTTTATAATATATTAATCACATTATCTCATTAATGAAAAGAATTAAATTGTTGACACTCAATTAAAAAATATAAAAATTTAAATATCTAATAAATAAATAAAAAATAATAAACACTCAATTAAAAATACTCAAAGACTTAAAAACTTAATTAAGGCATGAAAAAAATAATAATTACCTCTGAATTATTGATAAAATTCATTTTTAGGTTACAATATGTTTTCAACTATGATTCGTCTCGAGTTTAATAGTTGTTGTATATGGTATCCATTCTTTAAATGGATCTCTATACCTCCAAAAAAACATTAATACTAATTCTTGATATAAAACAATGTTATATGGAGAGATTTTTGGAAGAGGTTAATTCACAAGTAAGCATATCTTCACCTCTAACCTAAAGTTGGGAAGAATTATCATAAATTCCATATGTAAAAGGAATTCGATAAACAACTTTATAAAGTATTTCAGTGGGTCATGTTTTTATAATAATAATTTATTTTTTCAATCGTAACAAAAGTAAAAATAAAAATTGAGCATGGAAACAAGAATTATACATATGTATTATAATCTCAAATAGAAAACTCCACACATTAATGATATGTTTTCCCTATTTTTTGGTCACATCAACAATTGGGTATAAATGAGGAAAAAAGATTAACTGTACTTAATTAAAGAAAAAGACTAGTTTTTTTAATTAAAGAAAAATATGAAGGTAATAAGATTAAGATAGCTAGTTTGGATTATTGTTATATTTGATTTTGATGCGTGACATAATGTGCAATTAATTAATTAACTAATGTATATTCACATTTTCACAATATTAGATGATAAATTAATGTCAATTGACTAATTTAATAAATATGTTACTAGAAAAATGATATTTTAGCACGATTCTTTTTTAGAATTTATATCGGTTACTTTTCAATTTGGTATATTCTATACTACTGTAGAAAATAAAATATGTAATATTAATTATTCTCATATTTAATATGGTGTGTTTCAATAGTGAGATTAAGAAAGATTCTTTTAAATCAATTCGAAATTGGATGCCGAAGAATCTCATAATATATCGATTTAGTTTATCAATCATGAAGTGTGTGAAATTTGACAAACAAAAAAAAAAAATGCGCTTTGTGAAATGTGCTTTGTGTTTCCAATACGTAACTAAATGATAATGTTAATTTTAACTAATTGAAGTCAAATTTCATTGCTAAAATGAACTCTTTAACTTTTAACTTGTTCCTCAATTATATCTTATTTTTATAATTTGTTATGTTTTAGTTATAAAGAGCTAGTTATAAGTCTAATCCCCAATTTTTTTTATTTTTTATTTTACTAATAAGTGGTAAGAAGCATTTTTTTTTAGCAAAAGTGAAATCCAAGGAAACATGAAAAAAAGAGTAAAAATGGAAAGTTGAGAAGCTAAAATGTGGTTGAGCGTCATTTTTCTTAAGGTCAACGTGGTGAGACACAACACCATTTTTCTTGCATTAGCGCCACTTGAACAAAGAGAATTACTTTAAGTGGTGCCTAGCATGGGATGTTTGTCATTAAGTGATGGTGACGTTGATCTGTCAAAAATTAGGGTATTTACCCTTGTTTCTATGCGATTAGGGTGACTTAGGAAGGCCCTTCGGGGTCAATGGGGTCAATGACGAATATTGTTCAATAATTTTTGAAGAACAAGAATAATATGTACTAAAAAATTTTGAACTCATTAATAATTAAACCAGAACTAAAATTTTCAATTATTCCTTGTTCAATGTAAATATTCATATTTTCAGCAAGAAATTTATCTTTCATTTTATTTCGCAATCTTGCTTTGATAATCTTCATTATAGAAAACGATACATGAAGAGTTAAAATAAGATGATTAGATGGTCGATCAAGTAAAATCTCTTTAATTTGTTTGTTCTTGCCAAAGATTAACATAATTCAATAATGGTTGATAAATTCTTCAAACTTCGATGGTTAGAAGCATCAATAATGAAATGTTTGAGTGAAATTTTAAACTAATAAACTCTTTATCAATGTACCTGTTTTTTCTTTTTTAAGTTTAAGACAAAAGAAATAATTTATCTAAAATCTAACAACAAAATTGAGGCGTAATTACTAAAAAAAATATATATGAAATCAAGTCAGAATTAAAAACGGATTATGGAAAAATACATAGTACATTATTTTTTTCTTCTATATTCATACAAAATGAATAAACAAAAAGCTCATAAGATACAAAATAATGCTAACTATTAAACTAATATTTAAGTATCAATTGAGATAAAAGAGAGTTATATTTTTTCTTTCAAGAATGGAAGAAAACAAATGATAAATGAGAGCAAAAATAATTGGTTTGTGTCTAACTTCCATCTTTTCTTTAGAAACAAAAAGAAAACATGTGATAGTAGAAGCTGAATACAATTCGTGATCAATTCAAAAACCAATGAAAAAGAAAATAAAAATATCTCAATAAATACTTTTATTTTTTATTGTATTTGATTTTATGTTTTAGTATTTATTATAATTAAATATTGTGCTCTATACAAGACATAGAAAGATGCCTAATTTAATTTTCATCAATTCTCAATTCACTACAAAAAATTTAAAAACTTTCAAAAAAATTGAAATTTTTAATATATATATATATATATA
>Ga0214542_1007290_pt1 | contig 19322 bp, 12 predicted proteins | sample CNSS1metaG_FD_160096 | JGI IMG/M metagenome (GOLD analysis project Ga0214542, IMG submission 160096) | Root nodule microbial communities from cowpea collected in UCLA plant growth center, Los Angeles, California, USA - CNSS1 | ecosystem: Host-associated > Plants > Roots > Nodule | place: USA...
TGCTTTTTCAAAATAGATTCATCATCGGTTATCTAAAGATTATTGCTCAATTAATTATTGTTGTAGATTTGCAAATTAATCAATGTAAAGTCTCAATTAATTTGTTGACGTTCTCACTTTTAACCAAAGTACAGTCTCAATTAAAAGTGAGAACTTTTAGATTATCCATAGTAAATTTAATCAAAGTACAGTCTCAATCAAATTTACTGTGCCTAATCATGTTTAGTCTTTTATCTCCTCACTAAATAAAAATCTTAATTAATTAAAGTAAAGTCTCAATTAATTTTAGTTAGAGTAAATACCTTTAATCAAAGTAAAGTCTCAATTATTGGTAAAAACTCATTCAATCACATGAAAGTTTCTAAATAAAATCAAAGTAAAGTCTCAATTAAATTTAAAAACCCTTGAACTCATATGATCAACATGCATATAGATTTTAAATCATTACTTTTTACGTGATTCAAAGATAAAAGACATAGATGAATGAAAACCTCAACAATAATAAAAAGAACAAAGAAATTATTTCATTCTAACCTCAGAATCCATAATGAAATTATAATGGAATTAACTCAAGAAGTTTAGCAATCCATGGAATACAAAAGAAGAATAGAGAGAAGAAAATAGAGAGAAAGGAAACGAAATTAGGCACCCCTAAGGGTTCCAAAACTCCGAAGTCTCGAGCTTGTTTCTTTCTGCTTCCCCCATTGGTCTCTTTATATAGAAATCGGACTGGGCTTTTCTGTTGCTAAAACCTCTCAAATATCTTTTAAAATAAAGATAAAGATAACTATTCAAAGATATTTAGAGAGATATAAACTATTTGACAAATATAGTTGGTTAATAATTTATGATATAATTAAATAAATTAATTATTTAAATATATCTGATAAATTATCACCAAATAATATTTGTATTAATTTTCTAAATAACCCATTTTCAATCATGTAGTCCAATTTTATAGAGACATCCAAAAATATCAATATATGCAAATAAACCCCTCTCCTTTGACCAGTCTTTGACCAGATTTGACTGTTTGACTAGGTTTTGAATGCTTGACCAGATTTGACTTTGACTGTGCAATGATAGGATGACACGTGGAAAATCCTCTCCCTCTCAAAAATTAGGGTCTCGTAGATGTTATGGAGGCTACTGCAATGGTGTTTTCCTGACGCTGCTACGTGAAACAATGGTTCGCGTTGCACTTTGGAGGGTGCAGGAGCGAATAGGTGCAGAGAGGAAGGAGGAAGCTGCGGCGGCGCGCTGCTTCTGCAATGGCTGCCGACGACTCTGTTTGCGTTGCAGGTTCGCGCAGATCTGTGGTGGACGAGACCTGATGTTGTAGTTCGATGCGGTGGAACGGTGCAGAAACGCTGGTGTAGATGCGTGAATCTTGTTCGCTCTCACTACTCACGGTGGAGAATCGCTGGTCATGGTGGATCTGTTGCAGGTGCAGTTCACATTTTCCGATCTGTGGAGCATGAATCTGGTGCGTTGGCTGGTGAAGATGCAGAAACGCTGCAGTGGTCAACTACAGGCGCGACTGCGGCACGAAAATGGAGGTTCAGCTGTTGTGATGGTGACGCTGTTCTAGTGTAGTGAAGGTGTTGACGGCGTAGTGCAGGGACGGCGGGAGGCTCTCGTGGACGCTACTGTTGCAGGCGCGAGGGTTGCGATGGAGCTGCTACAAGGATGAAGCTTCACGACGTGGCAGCGTTTGTTTGCCTTCTCCGGCGAGTTTCAGGCACGGAGGATGGTGGTGGCAGCCGCAAAATGCAAGGCTGCCGACGAGATCCATGGTGGCTACCGTGATGGAATGTGAAGCTAGGGTTTCTGTGGGAGATGAAGAAGATGATGACGTGGCAGTGTCTAATTGGTGCATATGTGTTTGCAAGGATTAGTGCCACGTGACTTGTTTTAATTGGACAGATTTAAAAGTTGGGGATTGCCACATGGCCTGATCTGAGTGAGTTGGGTTTAAGTGGTAGGAGGGGTGCAACTTAGTAGAAACAGGGGTGCAGAACAGGTTTTAAGTGGTCCACTTGAAATAGGAGAGTGTCTAAAATAAAAACTGGGGTGCAGAAGTGATGTATCCAGAACTTGCTAATTTGAGCCTTATTTAAAAGTGGTTTGTAACTTCAATCAATTTATTTTCCCACCTTTAAATGAGCTTAAAACTTAACTTCAACTGCATCAACAAACGTTAAAATATCCAAAAATAATTTATGCAGCTAAAAATCACTTTTTAAGACATTTTTATCACACAAGTTCAAATAGCCTTATTATCAGAATTATCAATTAAATCACTCTTTAAGCACATAAATTCAATTAAATACCCAGAATTAAACACTAAATGAGGGCAAAAATATGCACTCATCAGAGGGCAATCCATCTGGACCAATCCGTACTGGCCATAACCAGCACACTCACACCGGCAACACTCGCTAACCCGAGCTCAGCTCAAGGGTTCCTCGTGTTCATCCGCCATCCCGAGCTCAACTTGCGGGATGCCATTCCGAGCTCAACTCGAGGAATGCTACGTGCTTAACCCCTATCCCGAGCTCAACTCAAGGGATACGTTCCGAGCTCAACTCAAGGAACCCAACAATCCTATCTTTGAAGCATCACCAAAAGCCTTATAGATCACACCTGCATAATCCAACAACTAGGACTTACAGCAGCCAAATCGCCTAGCGGGGGACACGTACCGCTAGGCGCTAGCAGCTTCCAAACCGCCTGGCGTGGGACACATACCGCCAGGCGCCAAGCGCCTCAAAACTACCAACAATTGAAGACACCGCTTGGCAGAACAATTCACACTGCCAGGCACATCCACACTAAAAGCTTACTGATTCTGCCGTAACCGCCTGGCGATACCACCTTCACCGCTAGGTGGAATTTGCACCAGACCCTCACTGATGTTGTCGTAATCGCTTGGCGGTCAGCAACCACCGCTAGGCGCTGTATCAGAACTGGCACATTTTTGGTTCTCTGTAATCCTGCACGGATTAGATCCCTCCACTCAAATCTCATGACTCAAGATGTTTCTCCCATCTTATGGAATTGCCTTTCCAGTGGCTAACTTACTATCCAGTTCCCTACTTCCAACTAAATTCAACCCCCAGGTGTACAAAATTTGCTTTCTTTAGTTAACTTTATTCATCACTACCATACCACAATGTGCCCATAGTACTTAATACACATCCATTACTTCTCGCGCAATCTCACTTATAATAATAATAATACTTCATAGTCTACACACACATCCATTAACAATTTTTCCAAAGCATTTCAATGGCTAGTAATACTCTCGACATCAAAACCCCAATTGTTCAACCCTAAGACACTTTGTCACTATTCCATTCATTCATGCCTGCTAACGCTTATAATTATACATAATACGATATCAAAATCAATCATTTATACCTCCAGTTAGCTTTTCCACCAATCATAAACCTTCTAGAACACGAAAAACATAAATATCAAGTCAATTCAACTCGCTTCGTAGGGCGGTTGTTCATTACCGCCAGGCAGCTCATCTAAAAATCCAAAATTTTGGTACGAAGTCATGCGTCGCCTGGCAGCCGGGAATGTGCCGCTAGGCGGTTCCTCTTCCAGGAACCCCAAACCATATAAAAGCACATGTGCCGCCTGGCGGCTTTGAGCAGCCCGCCTGGCGGTTCTTGGAGATTTTCCAGAATTACGCAAAAATAAAATCAGAGCAAGATCATGCATACAGTTCATACCATCATTCATACGATTCATACTCAAACATAAAAATAACGTGTAAAACTTCCCTAACATGGACTTCCTTCGCTTAAATATAGTGCTTTAGTTCTTTCCTTGAGTTCCAACAATTCCTCTAAGCTCTTCCACTATCCAGCCCCTCAATTGCACTCCCTACTCACTGTTTCTCTTTGAATTCGTGCAACCCTCAATACCTCTAATGTTCAGACTCCAAAACCCTCCTTTCTCTCACAATTAGCCTTTTATTCTTGCCCTCAATGCTTGTTTAATTTCCAAAAACGAAAAATAGGCTTAATGGTAATGTTTATGACCATTCAATGATCTTTTATGGTATGTTTTTCAGCCCCTTCCAGGCTTCCTAGCTGCCCATTCATCTAGGTTTTCCATCAACTCTTCACATTCAACCCAAACTAAAGTTTAGCAAAAATAAAGTATAATTTGGGTTCTCCAAGGTTTGAACCCACAACCATGCAATGCCAAATCAATGCCAAACCATTCAACCAATTCATATTTCATGCTAACTAATATAATCCAAATATCATATTATTCCACAACATGATTAACATATATTTAAAACAATAACAAATAATAACACAAAATTAGCATAGCATACATAGGACTTGAACCCAAGTCCTCTCACACAATCAAAGTACTTTTAACCACATGAGATAGCACTTTTCCACATCATACTAATCAGAATTTAATGTCATAAATGCTCCTCCCACCCACATTTATTAATTAATTAATTAAATTCTACGGGTCTTACAATAGTGATGATGTTTTAACACGCGGTGGTGAAAGATATTTCATTACTTTTATATGACTTCTTTAAATATTGCTATGTGTATTTAATAAATCACAAACATGATTCTTTTTGAAAAATTCAAAATATATAATTCTAAGGTAGAAAACAATTAGAAAGGAAAAAATAGAACTTTTCTTGATATGGCAAAGCTTTATATTCTACTTTTCATATCCTTAAAAACATTCCTTACAAAGATTATGATAAAACTCTTTATGAGTTATGGAAGAAAAGAGAACCACATGCAAAATATTTCAAAATGGGAGGTGTCTTGCAACACCTAATATACCTCTTAACAATAAAAAAGAAAAGTTATTGGTTATTTATTCTTAACTGAGTGAATTTTGTTAAAATACTATAAGGGAATCTAGAGCTGTTTCCTTTAAAAGTTAAATTGACTAAAATTTTTTGTGATACCCCTAGTACTTTGCCTTCTAATAATAATATTATTTGTGCTTCTTCTAGTTATGCCATTCGTTATGTGAAATTTCTTTAGATTATTGAAGGTTTTATTAATGCAAATTGAATTTTTGATTTTGATGACACAAAATCAACTATTGATTATGCTTTTACTTTGGGTGGAGGTACAATATTAATGAAATATGGTAAACTAACTATTATTTCATGATCTACTGTTAAAGCATAGATCATTGCTTTCGATACTACTATTGTTGAGGACAAAGATTATAAAATTTTCTATATGATTTATCATTATTAAATCATATACCTTCTATTTCATTGAATTATGACAATCAAGTTCATATATCTAAAATTTCTAGCAAAAATTGACGAGCAGATGAAAAGTATTTGCATTCATGCATTATTTTATGCCATTTTTATTCATTTTTTCATTATTGGAATGTTTTCATCAGTCATTGTCTTTGTTTCAGATCATACATTTAGGTTTGTGCATTGTTTGTGTAAACAAGTGTTTTTGAGGTGTGCAACCATAGTTTGGAGGGAGTTAGTGTCAAAAGTGATGAAAGCAAATAAGGGAGATCCACTAGTGACTTGTGGATGCAAGACTCAAACTAGAGAGTTCCATAGGTCACTGGTGGAGTTTTTCACAACCTATGGATTTGGCTTCAAAGATGAAAGATTTAAAGTAATGAGTTCCACAACTGACTGGTGGATTTGTCCACAACTTGTGGATTTGGCTCCAGAATATTGATTGCAAATCAGCGAGTTCCACAGGTGGCCTGTGGATTTTTCTACAACACGTGGATTTAAACAACGATCAATTTTAATATTTTGTGGACTAACAAAGATTATAAGAAAAAGGAAAAGGAAAAAAGGGGTATGCGGTTAAAGGAGATGTAACCACCTCAACAAAAGGAGGAAACCTGGAAACCAAAAAGCAGAACGATTGTTTGCCATAACAAAAGAAGGGGGCGACTTCATGTTGAAGGAAACAACTATACACGGGTACTTCTATTAGACAACCTAATTGGCACGAAAGAAAAGTATCCATTCATAAGGTGATCAAGATCAATTGCAAATTGATCAATAACATATGAACGTTGAAATTGATGATCAAGTTGTCAAAGAGAATTGCGTAGTAAGTCTTAACATTATTAGAAGATATTTTGATTAAAGATTTTATTGAAGATTTAATCTGAAGAATATCAAAGATGGTTGAATAGTTGAGAAAGGAAACATTTTTTGATTGAATATTGTAAATGTTGTCATATTTTTTTAACCGATCACGAGAAAGAGAAATACTTTGTAGAACAAAGAGTATAAGAGAATATCTAGATCATTGAAGCCGCAACATTATAATATTTGAAATTGAAATTATTGAATGGTTGAAAAGGAAATAATCGATAATTCATAGGAAGCGATATACTCTAATTGATTATCAAGAACTTCCAAGTGAATAATGAAGATATTCAAAGATATATGAAGATATTTTGCATCAACAGTCAAATGGCATAGTGAAGCTATAAATATCAATACCTAGATGAAGAAGAAGAACAAGAGAGAAAAAGTATCAAAGTGATAAAACACTATTAAATGTATTCTTAAAGAGAAAAATACATACTTTTGTGCTTATACTATCATATCCAATTGTTGGAAACTAATATTAGGTTGAGTGAAACCATTGCAAATCCTTCACTGTGTGAAATGAACCTAATGAGCATGATTGTAACTATCCTACATGAGATATCATTTTGATCATTGTAATTATGATTTCTTGATCTCATGGGAAGATTGAGACAAAATACCCAGAGAGGTTAAACTCGTTGTAACTTGAAGAGGTTTATACTCATGCTCCTAGAGAGGATAAACTCGTTAACCTTTAAAGGAGTAACTTGTTGTAACTTAGAGTGTTTGATATTATTGGAGGTGTTGTTCGAGGTAAAACACATATCCCAAAGAACTACAAAAGGTATGCACTCTACACGTATGATGAAATTCTTCCGTAAACAATTATATTATTCCATCAACTAATATAGAAACTCCAACTCTATTTATAGAGTAGTTGTATTTTTACAAGCCAATTAACTAACATAATTGCTTGAATTAGGCTATACAACGTTCCTCCTTAATTCAAGCATATGATGCCTACTTCATTCCCCAGCCTTTCAAACCTCTCTTTCTTTAAAGGTTTGGTTAGAAAATCTACCAATTGTAGTTGGGTAGGATAGTAGACAAGCTTTCATCTTCCATTATTGATTGGCTCTCTTAGAAAATGAAATTTGGCTTCAAAATGTTTTTTCCTCTCATGAGAAACAAGATTGTTGGCCATATTTATGGTTGACTTGTTGTCAACAAGTAGCTAAATACGTTTAATAAGTCCCTTATCTCTAGAGTTTTTCATATCCAATTGCATTGTTTTGGGTAAGTTTAAGTGGCTAATTAGGATTTGTTAGCTTGGAATTAGTTTAGTTAGGTTTTTAGTCTAGTTTTGCAAAAGTAGCTTAATTAGGTGTTTTAAGCACATTTTTAGTATAGACCTTAGAAGTAACAATAGTTAGACCTAGCTTAACATACAATATAGGTTCATAAATAGTTAATAACATATAAGTTTGGTCTTAGTTTGGAAACGTAAGCTTAGAAGTAGAGTTAATCTAGTTTGTAGTCTAGTTTTAGGAACTTTTAAGTAGAATTTGGTATGACTAACATCTAATTTTGAGGTTTTTGGGTTTTATGCAGATACAATGAGCAAGAAAGGTTGCAAATGTCCAAATAAAGTTGTGAGAAAAGCCTTATCCAACCAAAGTGCTAAAAATTGGCAGAGTTAACTTTAAATGTTAACCAATGGTTGACTTTTTGGATTTCAATTCCAATTGAGATGGCACCTATGCGGAAAGTTTAGGACATTAAAATACACTTGTGATGACCTTGAGATTTCTGAAATGTAGTCAAAGAATGCATGGAACTCTTGAATCTCAATTTTTCATGTTTGGTTCAATTATGTCATTTTAGTTTAGCATAGTTTTGAATTGTGTTTTCTAACTGGTGTCTTTAGTCTTAAAATGGATAAAGGCTTGTGAGATTAGGTGTTGAAGGATCCTAACCTTGGAAGGGTTGCTGAGATTAGAAGAATTGATCAAAGTGGTCAAAGTGAAGTTACATGAGTTTGCACGTGAAAGACTTGGAATGAAAGTGAAGATGAGTTGTCATAAACCAATCGGTTATGCTACTGCTTGTAGCAGGTTAATGAGCTTGAGTGGAATCAACCACTAACATTGTTGACTTGATCAAGTGGATGAAGAAAACTGTAAGACCTGCTACCCAAATGACAAGTGATGTTAGTTAGTTAGATTAGTGTAAAAGGAATTCTTTGGTAGTTAATAAAACTTGTAATAGCCAATAACAGGTGTGGCTGGAACTTGATGATTTTTAGGCGCCAACTCAGTCCATTCGGACACACACACACGCATTCATTCTTCACACCACTCTTCTTCCAGCCACAACACTCACTCATTCTCTCCACACAAACCACATCATATTATAGTTTTTTTCTTCATTTTGTAAGCCATTGTTGCTGTGTTTTCTCGAATAATCTGATTCTCCTCTTTTGTAAGGATTTCTTTCATTTTCTTTCATTTTGCGCATTTGTGGAGAAATCGTTGAATCAATGATTTGAACAATAGGCATTGAACCATAGATCCTCTTCCAATTTTCCTTTTCTTTGTGGTTCATCATGTTCTTGGATTGAATTGAATCAATGATTGCATAGTTAATAATGATTCAATGGATTTTCTCGTTTGTGCTACCACTATTCAATTTTCCAACTTTGTTTATGCATAATCTAAGTTCGTGCTCAAGTTTAGTTGGTTGAGTTTCAAAATTCATTTGATACTTGACTTCCATTGGCAAAGTCCATGGATTAAAGTATATGCAAAGTCATATGATTCATCTCGAGTGGATTTTGAGAGTAATTTTGAGTTCATTTTAGGTATGCATTTGCATAGTTTCATGCTATTTTAGGTTCATTTTAGAGATACCTGAGTGAACCAACCATTTGCTTAAAACTAGTGCTATCTACTTCTTCTTTTCCATGTGCACATTCACTAACTTTTACCTCTACAGGAATTGCTGCAGGATTACACTTATCCATTCTAAAATTCTTTAATATTTCAGTAACATGTTGGTGCAAGATAATTCCCTTCTCAATTTCAACAAATTCCATTCTTGAGAAGTATCTCAACCTTCCTAGGTTAGTCATTTCAAATTCCATTATCAACGCACCTTTGAACTTTTCAATTTCTATGATCTTACTCCCTATAATTAGTAAGTCATCAACATAGATACACATTAGTATCAATCCATACCACTATTAATCTTCACATATACTTCATGCTCTAGTGGACATTTATGAAATTCGTGTTTTAGCATTAATGCATCAATTAACTTGTTTTAGGCTCTTAGTGCCTTTTTCATGCCATATAAGGCCTTCTTTAACCTATAAACCTTCCTTTCACACCCTTTCACTGCAAATCCAGGGGGTTGAGTAACATACACCTTTTCTTTGAGATGTCCATTCAAAAATGTTGATTTCACATCTAGCTTAAATAAAGGCCATCTTCTTCCATTTGCAAAGGCAACCATTAACCTAATGGTTTCAATTATGACTACTGATAGAGGTCGTACCCCACCAAATTAAAACAGATAAAATGCAGTATATGAAAGTGAACCAAGTCGTCTCCCAACGAACAATATTTTCATTCAAAGCTTCAATTTCCAGATGAACACAACAATAACACAAAGGGGGGGTGGCAGATTCACACAAAATTGCTAAATTCTAATAGAAACAGCGAAACTTAATTAAACATAGAATTCAAAATGTACTGATTCCTTGATTCCACTGAAAATCCACCAATCACAGGTTACTAAATCATTTATCTTATCCAATTTACTCTCATGAAATTCGAATTAATCAACTATGCAAAAATTAACACAGCTTCATTATGCCATTAAGCATAACACACATCCTTCTTTCAATTTCACACACACACAAATTAAGCAACTGTGGCAAAACCCGAACTCACTAAGCATGACAAGGGTTCTGAAATTGTGGAAAACATGGACCTATGATAAAGCATCACAAATTCCATTTCATTCAAAGCCACGAAATTGAATAGAATGAAGGGAAAATAGGAATTGGAGTGCACTGCAAAACATCAACCTCATGGTTTCAATTCAATTTCTTCAAGGAACCAATACGAAAAACATAGCTAGACATGGAAAATGGAATAATCAACCACTTCGAATCTGAAATAGAACATCAAACTCAAAAACCCTAACCTATGAATTCTGAAAACGCAAATTAAGAGAAAAAGAGAGATTTCAAAGCTTCAATGGAATGTAAAATGGTGTTGTGATATATAAACACGAAAACCCCATTAATGGGTGTTGTTCCAAGTTTATAAAACCCACAAAACGAGCTGCCCAATATAGAAAACGAATTCAAAACGTAAAACCCTCAATGGGTGCTGTCAAATGTGCATAAAAATGGTAAAAACTAGCCAAAAACGTGAAAAATCGCAAGGGGCACCTCCATGGAAGCTTGGAGAACGAAAATGGTGGTTGGAGAGAATGTAGAAAATGAAGTTGTGGCTGCTAGCATGGAAGGAGACCTAATTCTCGTGGTCACATCCACTTTGCCGCTCATATTTACAAAATTGCCACTCTGTCACTCAGAATTACAAAAATGCCACTCTTGGGCCTCTAATGTTGGCCCATTCACTCTGCTGACGTGGAAATGACATGGAAATGATGTGGAAATGATGTGGCGACTCTCTTCAACTTAATATTGATGTCCAAGCTCCAAAATTGCTTCACCCAAATACCTAAAAATAATTAAAAACAAAATTAGGCCAAATAATGTGAAATTAGTCCAAATTCGGAATAGTGGCCCAATAAAGCCCTACAAATGAAAAACACTCTAAAGATGAACAATTAAGCACTGATCAATTGTCTAATGGGTACACAAAGGCTAGTGGAATGGAAGAAAATAATGACTCATCAACTACAGGTGCAAAACCTTCAAATAATCCAAACCTTGTTTTTGGAGAAAACCCTTTGCAACTAGCCTTTCTTTCCTCTTTGTAATGGCACCACTAGGATAAAGTTTTAACTTAAATACCTATTTAACATCAATAGTTTTATTGTTAATAGGTAAATAAGTTTAAAACCATGTATGGTTCTTATCAATGGCTTGCAATTCTTCTACCATTGCTTTCTTCCACAAATATTGTTTTAGAGCTTCTAGATGATTTATAGGTTCAACTTCAACTAGTAAAGCAAAGTGCACTAGATCTCCTTCATCAATCATGACATTGTTTGGAAAAATCTCAAAGTCCGCCAATGACCTTGGTAAACTTCTCTATCTCGGTTCTATTTATGTTTGTTACTATAGGCACCACAAACATTGTTTCATTACTCTTTTCACCACCAAAATTTTCCTTTTCATCTCCAATAACCATAGAAACATTTTGATTCATAAGACCACTACTTTATGTTAGCTAGTCCCACAAATCTTCTTCATCAACAATCACATCTCTACTTATTCAAATTTCTTTGATTGTTGGATTATACAACCTGTAAACTCCTGTAGGATGATATCCTACCAGTATCATGGTTGTGCTCAACTCTTGTAAGCTCATTACTAGTTTTTGTCAAACCATATTTGCTCTAGAACTTTGCTTTCCAGCTTCTTAGTGGGGCATTTGTTTAGAACATAAACAACAGTTGAGACTGCCTCACCCCAAAATGAATGTGGAAGTTTCTTTCACATAACATGGTTCTAGTCATATCAAGATGGTTTTATTCCTTCTTTCTACAAGGCCATTATTTTGGGTAGTGTATGGAGTTGTCACCTCATGTTCAATCCTATTCTTTGTGAGGTAATTTCTAAGATTAGTGGATGTATATTTTGCTCCTCTACATGTTTTGAGAATTTTCAGAACCCTTCCACTTTACTTTTCCAAAAAAACCTTCAACTTTTTAAAGACTACAAATACTCCACTCTTAGTCATTATCAAATACATTCACATGATATATACGGTTATGTTCATTTACAAATGTGACAATATTGATTTTTAGCCAAAGATGATACCTCAAATGGCCCACACACATCTGAGTACACTATATGCAACACATCATTTTCTTTGATATGCATGTGTGACTTGAATGCAGTTCTAGGTTGTTTACCAAATAAAAAACCTCCACACACCTTGTAAGGAATGGAGATTGTGAGCAATCCAATCACCATTTCATTCATTTCTAACATTTTCAGACTCTAAAAATTAAGATAGCCACAACCATGTTGTTTTATCCATAGAAAAGTGGTGGTGGGAAATGGATTAACCCCGATTTGTAGCTACGGAGAGATGTCAACTTTGAGGATGACAAGAACTCCAAAGAATATTGGTAGAAAATTTTGTGTACAATCTGTTTTTATTTTTGTGTTAATAATAAATTGGTTTTAATTTTTAGTTTATTGATTTACAGAGTGGTGGTTCCAATAATGTGGGCTGCAACTTTTTCAAATGGTGGTGTTGATGAAAAGGATGTCATCATCATGACACGAATGAGGCAGATTAATGATTTGGAGAAGTCATTGAAGGTTGCTGAGAAGAGGCTGCAATTAGTAATAGGGTTCACTTGTGTTGTTATTGTATTATTCGTATTATTATTATGTGTAATCTTTTAAAGTCCAATCTGTTTTATACTATTGTTAAATGAAGAAATGAATTAGTTTGATTATGTTGATATTAGTCCCAACATGTTCAAAATGACATCTTAATTTGAGCATTGAAGTAAGTGATATTGATCTAAGCTTGGGAAAAATTAAATTGATCTAAGTCTGGAAGAAGTTAAATTCATAACGTTAATTCATCCTCATCAAAATGCAGTACATCAATAATGAATTCTACATCAGAAATTCCAAAAAATAACTAAGACCTTTGTAGCTGCTATCATGGCCTCCTCCTAATCTGTAATTTCATCCTAAACTGCTGAGATGGTTCTTCTGGTGTTGGTAGTGGTGCTGCTTGACTCTCCACTTCATTCGTTGGTGGTTGAGTAGTTTGAGTTTTAGCAGTTGGTGCATTCTCAACAGTTTGGGCATCTGGTGCAACTTAGCAGGTGTTGCAGTCTGCTCATCCACTACAAATCGAGGTTAATCCATTTCTCGTTGAACCACCAACAATGTACGAAGTGATACAACACGGTTGTCTCCAACGATTACAACCAGAGGTAAAGGAAGAAGATTGGGACTGTAACATACCTATATAATGGGATTGCAGGAAGAAGAATATTGCAGCAACACAAATTGGGAACGGAAGAACAAGATTGCCAAAACTCACAAATTGCCCAAACATTCCTTACCAAAATCCTAGCTCACTTATTTATCCCCAAATATCTAATTACCACACTTGTACAGTACACGTAACACACCCTAATACAAACCGTGCCACTTGTACAATGCTCTGTTAATGATTTAAACGGCGTTACAGAAAAGGACCAAATAAAACATGAATTGCGAAAATGAGGATCATTTTAAACATTCGGTAAAAATGAGGACCATTCTAAACATTCTGTCAAAATAAGGATCATCCACAACAAACATTACGAAAATGAGGACCAAAAAGGTATTTAAACCTTTTTATTTATACACTAATCCAAACTAACTTAATCCACACCCATACAAAATTGAAACACGCAAATGCCACACAACTGTTCCTTTATAAAATTAAATAAAAAGCACAGCCCTTGGTACGCACAGGTTTCACAAGTTAATGATAAAAACAAGAAACGCAATTTCTTCCTCGTGGGTCTAATTTGTATTTTTCTTCACCTTTAGAGTATTTTCTAAAATATATGTGGTTTGGCTGGCTTAAGTTCTAAACAAGAAAAACCCTTGTTTATCCTAAAAGAAAACTCCAAAAAATAGTTTTTAGTACTAATATCACATTATTAAATTCATTGTAAAATTATATTTAAAAATAAAATTTAATTAAAATATTATGAGTGATGGTTAATTTTTATTGACACTAAAAATGATATTTAATGAATTAAAAAAATCTTTTTAATAAATTTTGGTGTAATTAATTATTTGTTCCAAATTTTCGTAAAGACAATTCAAGTAGGTTTTTGAATTTTTTTAAGTCTCATTTTTTGTAAAATTGATATAATTATGTATTTTACTAGTAGTGTTAAAGAGATGTCATGTGTTAGATTATAATTTTTTAATTTATTTTTAATTTTAATTTTGTTTTTTTAAGAAACATGTCCACGTATTTGTTTAGAGTTGTGTTAGTGTCACTATCAATGTGACATGATAGTGTCACATGTTAGTACCAAGTGTCATTGTCAGTGTGACATGGTATTGTCACATCTTAGTGCCAATTGTCATTGTTTAATGTTCAATTAATTCCATATATATATATATATATATATATATATATCTATATATATGATTTATTTTTGTTCATTTTTTTAATGGAGCGATGTTGTCTCTAACTAAATTGGAACTAAATTTATATTTTTTATAAATGTTATATTGATATTTTTATTAAATATTTTTGAAATTATTTTTTAACCAAATTTTATATATTATTGGATTTCATTTTAATATAATAATATAATAGTTTTAAAAACTTACTTTTTTTTAAATGAAATTTAAATTTATTTAATAAATATAACAATATTTATAAATTTCCTCTAGAACATTGTTTTAGTAATTCATTTTGATACATTAGTCAATATCCATTAATTTATTCTTATCTCTTATATGTTGTGCATGTGGTTTATTGTCTATATTTCAAATGGTAGAATGAGCCAATTGACATGTCTTCTTTTTCTAATGCGACAATGCATCATATTAGGTAAAAGGCTAAATGACAAAAATTAAAACTTGTTGCATTCACTTAATTTGTCTTTCATATTTATCAAATTATAATAGTTTTTTCTATTAAAAAACTCTTAATTAAGTAATCTTAAATATGATATCATGATAGCTTTTCAATGTATAAATAAGTTTTATATATTAATAAGCTTCTACCCTAAACCATGATAACTTTTTTAACTATTTTATTCATAATTAATCTTAAAATAAGTTGTGTAGGTTTATGAAAAAGTTGAAATTTAAAAATTAAATTTAAGTACTTAATCTTAAAATAAGTTGTGCAGATTTATGAAAAAATTGAAATTTTTAAATTAAATTTAAGCACTTACTAAAGAGGAGACTTAAGACTTCAAGATACTAGGAGTTTACAATCGAGTTTATTTTCTTGATAACCAGAATCATATTTTATTATCTTAAGTCATTTTTTTATATACTTATCTTTAATAGTGTTTTATATATTATAATTTTTTATTTTATATAAAAATATAAAAATAATATCAACTAAAAAATATGATTTAAAAGATATTCAAAACTCTAGAAGAAGAGAAGAGTTTAGGCTTTAATTGTATCATAAAAAAAAGCTATGGATAAATTTATAAAAATAGATAGGAAAAATGAATTAGAAATATAGGTTAGTGTTTGAATAAACAAGATAATAACAATATAGATATATGGGTGAAAGAAATAATAGAGAAAAAGAAGTAGTTAGTGGTGATGATAATTTTGATTCTAAAACCCATGATACCGAGAAGGAGATGGACTATTGATACTCCTATTCTTGATGAAAATATATTTGGTACAAGTATAATCCTTTAAAATCACTGATATAGATTTTTCAAAGGATAAATATTCTAAACATTTAAAATACTTAAACTTTAAAAAATCTTTGAAACATGATAATTTGATAGATCTTATCAGATTGAATTTATGTACAGAATTAAACATTATAAAAAAATTATAGTATTAGAAAATGATGAACCAATTCACATTCGAAAAAAAAAAATCAACAATGCAAATGAACTAAAATAAAAGAAAGTACAATAATTGTCATTTTCTTATTTCCATCCTGGATAAGTGTCCATGGTCCCGAGGAAATAATGCTTGAATTAAAACTGTATGAACAAAAAGTTGACGGTGGATACGATTGAGAAACTTCATGTGGTGCACTGTTGGACTATCACATTCATGGATGTATTATTGAAACAATGAATGATGGAGTTTAAAATGATAATAGGACACATTCCAAAAGTTTTCCTTCTTATGTTTAGCTTTGCCAGAGAAGAACAAATTTTAATTTTAGTGGTTTGTTTGAACTCATATATTAATAGGAAAATGAAAAGCCTGTCGATCCCAGAATGTTTTCTAAAATAAACCACAATAAAAATATAATTACCTATATAATACTATGAAGAACTTGTTTACTAAAATAAATCTATTCACGATCAGATTATAGTTTCTCGTCTGGAAAGAATAATTATTAAACATATCATTTATTAGATAAAAACTTATTCAAAAGTTAAAAAAATTATATTTATAAATGAACATTTGCATGCTAGGAGAGATTTAAGATGGTACATAATGGAAATTGAAATTTAATTTATGTGAAATTTGAAGATACCTTAAAGTAAATAAAAATGAAAGTATATGCGATTAACTTCGTTCCCACTAACATGTGTCCTTCGTCATCCATCTCACCTAAGTCTTGTGAGTCAATAAAAGCTATATCCATATCCTACTCACGTACACTCTACCCTAGCCAAGTAAAATATGGTTTAGAGATAGCAAAATGGATTTGGTCTAATGGACCAATTCACCAATACAAGAAAAAAAGTGGGTCAAGTCGACACTAAAACCCACCAACCCGTAGAGCAAACTAGCAGGTCAAATCATTGGTCAATTGATTCAATAATGAATTTTCCAAAATTGATATTCATACCAATTGTAAGATTTAAAGGACTTTAGTAGTCAAGAAAGGGGTTGAATTGGTTGTAACTAAAAATTCAATTCAATTCAAATTCATAAAAAGCTTTACTTTAAATCAGATTGACCAACAAATCAACATGCAATCACTATTGGAACACACATTTTCAATTGATTGAAAACAAAGTTAACAAATTGATTTCACTTAACAAACAGTCAGACAGATAGACTAATATAATTCAACAGATTAAAACATCTATTCACCAGATTGAAATATTGAGAGAATTATTACTACAAGAAATTTGTCAATTATCAACTGATTATTACATACAAATTACAATTCGTAGGTAATTTGAGATCTATCTACCGATTTACCTACCGATATTTTTCAATAAGTAATATTTTACTTACCTACGCTTTTTTTCGTATGTATCTGTGTAATATTTTGGGTTCTGGATCTGTATGTAAGGTCTGTACATAACTTTAGCGCGTTTAAGATAGAAAGTGTTTTGAGGGATATTTTTGTATGTAATAATATTTAGGTTAACATACATTTTTAGTCCCAATTTTCGTCAAGTTTTTTTCAAATAAGTCTTAATTTTGGTTATGTGTTCAAATAGGTCCTAATTTTCGTCAATTTTGTTCAATTGGGTCATCTTTTGCTAACACCGTTTAAATCATTAACGGCCATGAACAGTGACTGTCATGTGTCACTTCGTGATATTTTTTTTTTAATTTTTTTAATTTTTTTAAAAAAAAATTAAGTTTTTTTTTATTTTTTTTAAATGTACATGTGTCAACCTAGTAGCGTGCCACGTGTCACTTCATGGTTTTTTTGAATTTTTTTTTGAATTTTTTTTTGAATTTTTTAAATGTTCACGTGTCAACCAAGTAACATGGCATGTGTCAAAGTCAATGTTCTATATTCAATTTGGTCCCTATATTTGTTATTTTTGTTCAATTTAGTCCCAATTTTTGTTAACATTAATCAATTTGGTCCCTATCGAAGATGTGATCAAATTTAATTTTTATATCAAAGTTATAATGATGTGAATTTTAATATATTATATAAAAATATTTAATAAAAATGTGAATTTTAATATAAAAATTAAATTTGGTTTCAATTTGGAGAGAGACCAAATTGGTTAATGTTAACTTAAATTGAGACTAAATTGAACATAAATAACAAATATAGGGACCAAATTGAATATAGAACATTGACTTTGACACATGGCATGCTACTAGGTCGACACGTGGACATTTAAAAAAAAATTAAAAAAAAATTTAAAAAAAAATTCAAAAAAACCACGAAGTGACATGTGGCACGCTACTGGGTTAACATGTGTACATTTAAAAAAATTAAGAAAAATTAAAAATAAAAATAAAAATAAAAATAATTCTAAAAAACCAAAAAATGACACGTGTCACTATTCATGGCCATTAATGATTTAAACGGTGTTAGCAAAAAAGGACCCAATTGAACAAAATTGACAAAAATTGGGACCTATTTGAACACAAAACCCAAATTAGGACTTATTTGAAAAAACTTGACGAAAATTGTGACCAAAAAGGTATTTTAACCTAATATTTATATCAGCATGTAAATATTTCATCTTTTACCTACTAAAAACGCAAATTGGTGATAAACTTAGAAACAACTTGCACAACCAATCAAGATTAATTCTAATCAATAAAACAAACACAGTTACAACTTTATATTACATTAATTCACCAGAATACTAAGAAAATATTGATTAAACCTGATTTCTTGAAACTCGATATCAAAGATCAAATCAGAAGAGGAAGACTAGATAAGTCAACATAGAATTTTTATATTGGTTCGTTTAAAATTGAGCAACATCTAGTTTGTCAAGGCAATCTTAGCCTGACACTCCACTATATCAAAAGTTTTGCAAAATCCACCAAGATTACACTTTTGAAAACATGAAACTACACCAAGACCTTTGAATCTGACAAGAATCTTAACAAAAAATAGCAATCATCCATGCTCAACCTCTCTATAGTGTGCTAAATAAACTCTTTGTCTCATTTGGTTTGTTTCTTCTGGTGTTAAGTCTCACTTCAAGTCGTTCAACCCTTTAAGCTTATCTAGCTTCAATTTCCATCATTTGAGGGTTTCAATGCCTTTCATTTTGCTTAATTGTGAGGATAAGAATTTGAACTTGTTTAACCACCCTCAATCTAGTTAGCTCCAGCTTTTGGCGCTTGGTGATTTTAGTAATTCCTCATTTTTATTTGTTACACTAAAACAACAATTTAATTCAATACTTTCAAGTAACTTCTCTTCATTCACTCATTATATATTTTTAATTCAATAATTTTAAGTAACTTCTCTTCACTTCCATCAAGTTTATAAATATTCAGTGTTTGAATCATATATATATATATATATATATATATATATATATATATATATATATATATATATATATATATATATATATATTATATAAAAATAAATAATAAATTTATTAC
>Ga0214542_1007292_pt1 | contig 19320 bp, 11 predicted proteins | sample CNSS1metaG_FD_160096 | JGI IMG/M metagenome (GOLD analysis project Ga0214542, IMG submission 160096) | Root nodule microbial communities from cowpea collected in UCLA plant growth center, Los Angeles, California, USA - CNSS1 | ecosystem: Host-associated > Plants > Roots > Nodule | place: USA...
ACGGCGGTACGAGAAGGGGTACTCACCCTTGAGGGGGAGAATGTTAGGAATCCAAGTGTGAGTCTAAGTCCCACATTGACCAGAATTGAGAAAGTAGAGCACCATATAAGGATCAAGGCCCATAAACCCATTGCCTTAAGGTTTTGGGTTGAGAGTGGTGTCAGTGTCTTATGTGGTTGGGCTCAGGTCTCATTGGTGTTGTTCTCCTCGGTGAAACCCCCTCTGTAAAACCTGACACTTACACCACCACAAAAGTGTGGCCATGCAACTTCTTTATAACTTTTCTTCCTTTCTTTTTTCGCTTTTTCTTAGCTCTCATTTTATTTACAAGTCTCATGGCCTACCCTACCCAACTATGACAACTCTATTTGGGTTTATGTTGTATAAAATACATTTGAAATCAATTGACATTGGTTGATCCATTTGGATTTCGTAAATCTTCATGACTTTATGATTCTGTGTTTTCAATCTTTCAGGTTTTAGCCTTTTTTTTTAGGGGAGAACTGACATCATGCATTTATTAATGTGATTGCAGTAGTGAGTTTGTTTTTGTTTTGAAAAAGCTTATGCGCTGATGTGGTGTGGAATAAGATAATGATACTTGGAGAGAAAATTTTAGCATAATTGAATTTTACACATGTCCTCAATCAAGTCATGAAATGTAACTGTTTTATCATGAATGGTTAGCTACTTCTTTTAGTGCCATCTTCCAATTCTCCATATTATGTTCCTCAAGAAGCCTTTTGGGTAGTCTGGCCAATGCTTCTCCATCTTGTAAAAGACAGGCAACATCAAGAATGACTGCAAGTTCATGTAAACAGACTTTAAGTTTACTTTAAGTTCTGGTGTTATTACTTCTCCACTCTGAATGCCCTCATCATCAATGAAAACGTGGATTCCACTCTCATCAAGAGCTTTGTGGCATGTGTCTCAGAGAAGTTTATTCCAACAAACCAACGTATGATTTGGAAATGAATAGGGATTATTTATTTTTTGAGAGAAGTTTCATCCGCGTAAATTGAGTTATGTGTGTGATGTCCCCGTAATATTAGGAAACATAAGGGAACTTTCTTTGTAGAATTTCCCATAGAAGAATTCCCAGTTTCATTTCTTAATCTTACTGGGTTCAAGCATGTTGTTAAATTGTGATAAATTCCCTCCCAAAGTTCTTTGTCTTATTATGTTCCTGTACTACAGGGTCATATCACTATAAAATTGGATAGACTATAGAATAAGAGTGGAAGCATGTGGACATTACATTCCAAGATTTGTTTCATACCTAACTCATCAAAGCAATGGGAATCCGTGTAGGGAAAACGGAAAGAAGGACCATGAAGGACATTCGATATGATAATCCTTACACCACCACAATAGTCTGTGGCCATACACAACTGTTTTTTTTTTTTTTTTTTTTTCTTTTTTTTTTTTTTTTTTTTTTACCTTTTTTTTTTTTTTTTAGCTCTCATCTTATTGGCTTGATTACGTTTTAAATCATGATAAATTTTGAGAATTCTAATAAATTTTTATGGTTTATATTAAGTATTTAATAAGTTTATATTTTCTATTAGCAAAGAAGTGATATGGAATTATAAAGTTATAAAGACATAAAATTTTTAATTTATGAAATTATAAAATTTTAAAATTTTAAAATCATAATTTATAATTTCAAACCTGGAATCCATTGTCATGTTTATTTCTCATGCTTATTTCTCATTGCTTCCATCTCCCTCTTCATTTCTTGCATCATAGCCATGGGATCCATATGTTGCTCGATGACTTCTTCGACTACTATATTACTCGTCATATTACTTATGGTTCCCATGGAAGTAAAAGAAATGTTTCTTCGACTATATTACTCGTCATATTCCTTATGATTCCCATGGAAGTAAAAGAAATGTTTGTTCGGCACCACGGTGATGCCAAAATGTGTCTATAGAATTAATCAAACACTTCCAACTCCTCGATGTCTCGATTTTCGAGTCGCTTCTATCTTTGTTTGATATGAAGAGTGTTCCGATCGTCTCAAACAGTTTCAATTTAATGCTTAAGTATAGGAGTTTGAGTACATATTATTGAATGTTGTAATCAATGAGTGTTCCAACAATCATACCTGATACCTTTATATAGAGTAATTGTTATAGGCTTTTACCGTTTTGTTGACCTAATTATGACTCAATCACACCTTAATCAACATTAGTTGGTTGATTCAAGGTTATCATTGACTAAATGTTAATCTTACTTTTTTTTACAACCGATCAATCTTGTTAGTTGGTCTGGAAGATCCATCTAGAAATGTATTAGTCGGTTTTGCTAATCAGTCTAGAAGATCAGTTCATAGGTATACTAGTTCATGTTGTCGATTAATTTAAAAGGTAGATCCAAAGATATATTGATCACTCTTTTAGTCTAATTTATTGACTAAAAGGGTGTGTGTGCCATATATATATATATATATATATATATATATATAATTTATTGTCAAGAAAGTGTTGGCCAAATAGAAGACCTCCATTAATACCCCTCCATTAAACAAATCTTCCCCCCCCCCCACTACTTTGAACTAATCTCATAAATAACACTCATCCATTCAAATTCTTATTTTATTATTTTTTATTATCATAATAATAATGTACCACAATTTTAAGAATTGACCAAAAGTGAAGACCTATTTTCCAAAAAGTGAACACAATTGCTTACACTAATGGGTGATGATAGGTCCCACGCACTTCACTCTCATAATTTCATATTTGTTCAAAGTTTGATTCCACTTACAGTTCCAACGTGCTTAACATTATCACTATTTTTTCTTTCTTTCACCGCTTACTGCAACAAAACATCTTATGATTTGGAAATTAATAGGGATTAATAATTTATATTTGATTTCTTTTATTTTTATTAACGTGGTTTTCATTGTTTTCATTTAAAAATCATAATTAAATAAGGGTAGAAGGAAGGTTTCTTCTTCAGTTTAATATACAACATAGTTCCTGCTGCTATAGTTTATTGCACAAAATTGGCAATGGAGGCAGAATACACGCGAGTCATCCTTAGAATACACGCGAGTGACGAATAAGGAGAAAAGAGACAGTGATTGAAAAAAGAAAAAGTAAATGATAAAGGTGAGAAAAAAAATTAACAATTAAGTTAAGCATACTGATGTAGAAATAAATCTTAATATTTCAGGAAATATAGTTGTGAAAATTAAGTGAAACAACTAACACAGTTAATTATGTGGTTTTAAGTGTATAATCTTTATAAAATGAACCACAATTGTAAGCATTGACCCAAAAGTGAAGCAAATTAGAATGAGAGCAAACAAATATTTTCCAAAAGTTTCACGCGCTTAATGAACGACAGATCCCACGCTGATTATGGTTTGGTATTTCATTACATTACACTTTACTCTTCTAATTTCTTATTTATACACAGTTTGATTCCACTTACAGTTCCAACACGCTCACCATTATCACTCTAAACTTTGTTCCAATGGCGACTCCAAGATTCGGTTATGATGTGTTCCTCAGCTTTAGAGGGGAAGACACGCGATATGGTTTTACTGGCAATCTCTACAAAGCTCTCTGTAACAGAGGAATTCACACTTTCATCGATGATGAGGAGCTTCAGAGCGGGGAGGAAATCACACCAGCACTTCAGAAATCAATTGAAGAATCTAGGATTGCCATAGTTGTGCTCTCTCAAAACTATGCTTCTTCCTCCTTCTGCTTGGATGAACTCGCAACCATCCATTACTGCCACACCCAAGGACAGTTGGTTTTACCGGTCTTCTATAAGGTTCAACCTTCTGATGTCAGACACCAGAAAGGTGGTTATGGAGAAGCATTAACTAAGCATCAGAGAAGGTTCAAAGATAAGGAAAAGTTGCAGAAATGGAAGATGGCTCTGCGTCAAGTAGCTGATTTGTCTGGCTATCATTTCAAAGACGGGTACACTACCATACCATAACTTTCTTGGATTAAGTTTTACTTCTCTAATAATTTAACGTTAAAATTCTTGTTAACCTTTACCCGTACAAATTATTTTCTGTTCTATCCTGTCAGATTCAATTTAATGACAAAGCTTTTAGTGGAAAAAGTTAGTTGAATGGTAAGAAGTAGAGATATTTAGTTGAATGGTATGGTGTGTATTAATTAGAGAGAAAGATTTTGTAAACAACCAAGAAAATTGAAGTTTACTGCTTTTCTCCCTTTATCTGTTGTGCAACTTCACAAAAACCTTCTTCTCTGTTGAAATAGTGATGGATACGAATACAAGTTTATTGAGAGTGTTGTTGACCGGGTCTGCCACAAGATTAATCCTGCTCGTTTACATGTTGCGGATTACCCTGTTGGACTAGGGCCACAAGTGCTAGAAGTAAGAAAGCTTCTAAACGTTGAATGTGGTGATGGATTCCACATGATAGGGATCCATGGAATGGGTGGCGTAGGAAAAACAACCCTTGCTTTAGCAGTTCATAATTTGATTGCTGACCGTTTTGATGGTTGTTGTTTTCTTCAAAACGTGAGAGAGAAATCAAAAAAGCATGGGCTGGAACACCTCCAAAGCATTCTTCTTTCGAACATACTTGGGGCGAAGGACATCAACTTAACAAGTGAGCATCAAGGAATTTCAATGATACAAAGAAGGAAACCAAAGAAGGTTCTGTTGATTCTTGATGACGTTGATAGGTGTGAGCAGTTACAGGCACTGGTTGGAAGCCCCGATTGGTTTGGTCCCGGCAGCAGGGTCATCATCACAACTCGAGATATACAATTGCTTGCATCTCATCAGGTCAAAAGAACGTATAGTGTCAAGACATTGAACAAAGATGATGCTCTTCAGTTGCTTACATGGAAAGCTTTCAAAACGGAACAGGTTGATCCAAGTTACATGGAGGTGTTGAATGATGTAGTAACTTATGCTTCTGGCCTTCCATTGGCTTTGGAAGTAATTGGTTCCAACCTGTTTGAAAAAAGTGTGGAAGAGTGGAAATCTGCTATCAATCAATATAAAAGAATTCCTAACAATCAAATCCTAGAGATTCTTAAAGTAAGCTTCGATGCTTTGGAGGAAGAAGAGAAGTGTGTTTTTCTTGACATTGCTTGTTGCTTCCAAGGATATGAATTGACAGAGGTTGAGGTTATGCTTCGTGCTCTCTACGATGACTGCATGAAATATCATATTGGGGTGCTGGTTCAAAAATCTCTCATTAAGATTTATTACTCTGGTACAATTGTAATGCATGATTTAATTGGGGACATGGGTAGACAAATTGACCGGAGAGAATCATCGAAAAAGCCAGGAAAGGGCAGGAGATTATGGTTACTTAAAGATATAATTCAAGTTTTAAGGGACAACACAGTAAGTGAGACTCATAGATGATTGGTTTTGTTTCTCAAATTGATATATTTTTCTTTTTAATCTTATATCTCTGTCATAGTTTTTTCTTTTTTCTTTCTAGATGATTTACAATTTCTATAGACAAAACTGGTTGATTTGTGTGGCTCTTTTCATTATCAGGGAACTAGCGAAACTGAAATCATATGCCTGGATTTGTCTATATCTGAGAAAGAAGAAACGCTAGAATGGAATGCCAACGCCTTCAGAAGGATGAAAAACCTTAAAATACTTATCATTCGAAATGGTAAATTTTGCAAAGGTCCCAATTATTTTCCAGAAAGTTTGAGAATACTGGAATGACATGGATACCCTTCAAATTGTTTACCATCAAATTTTCATTCCAACAAACTCGTGACATGCAAGTTGCCTAACAGTCCTTTTACGTCATTTGGGTTCCATGGTTCATCAAAGGCAAGTATAGAGAATAAATTCTTTATCTTGTAAAATGATAAAAACATTTTTAAATTATTCATACTCTTCTTATTCTATCTTCCCATTATTTTCTTTGCAGAAGTTCGAGAATTTAACCGAGTTGAATTTTGACAATTGCCAACTTTTAACACGGATGCCTGACCTATCTGATCTCCCAAATCTGGAGAAACTTTCATTTGAACGGTGTGAGAGTTTAATTGCACTTGACGACTCAATTGGTTTTCTGAATAAACTTAAAATATTGAAAGCTCAACGTTGCACAAAACTTCGGAGATTTCCACCTCTCAACTTGCCCTCTCTTGAAGTACTTCATTTTCCATATTGTTACAGTCTTGAGAATTTTCCAGAAATATTAGGAAAGATGGGAAACATAAGAGAACTTTATTTGCTTAACCTCGCCATAAAAGAGTTGCCAGTTTCATTTCAAAATCTTACCGGACTCCATGAGTTATACGCGGCATGTGATTTTCTTCAGTTAAATAGCAGTGCCTTGATGTCTTCGTTGACTACCTTTTACGCTTCTCGATGCAAGGAGTGGAAATGGATAAATTCAAAAGATGGTGAAGAAGTGGGCTCAACGTTATCTTCGAATCTACGTTCGTTTGATTTTGAGCTTTGTGACCTGAATGATGATATTTTTTCAGCAGGTTTTACGCAGTTGACCACAGTTACGTATTTAAACCTATCGTACACTAATATCACATTCCTTCCTGAGTGCATCAAAGAATTTCAGCACCTGGATGATCTTGAGGTGAGTTATTGCAAGTATCTACAGGAAATAAGAGGGCTTCCACCAAACTTGAGAGAGTTCAGGGCGATAGACTGTAGATCATTGACTTCCTCGAGTTCAAGCATGTTGTTAAATCAGGTTTTTGTCTTGTTTTTAATGAAATTGATTTGATAATACATAGTTCATTTAATGAATTTCCAATGAACTGTGGCTTGCAGCAACTTCACGAGGCTGGAAAGACTAAATTTGTGCTTCCAGGAGGATGTATTCCCGAGTGGTTGGAGAAAGAAAGCAGGGGACCTTCAATTTCTTTCTGGTTTCGTAATCAATTCCCTCCCAAAGTTTTTTGTTTCCTTATTGGATCTGTACGGGATGATACCCACTTTTACTTCATTAGACCCGTGGTGTTAATCAACGGCAAAGTTCAAGAATATAAAGCTGGTTATCATACGGATGTGATAATGCCAGAATTGGATCATATGCAGCTCTTTGATCTACATGTGTTACCGTTCCGTTATAAACTGATGAAAATGGCTTCAGAAAAGGAGTGGAAGCATGTGGAGGTTACATACGAAGGTTTGTTTGATACCTCACTCATCAAAGCAATGGGAATCCATGTATTCAAATCCAAAAGAGGAGGCATGAAGGACATTAGATATGATGATCCTTATACCACCACAAAAGTCTGCCCATGCAACTTCTTTATACCTTTTCTTCCTTTCTTTTTTCGCTTTTTGTTTGCTCTCATTTTATTTATTAGTCTCATGGCCTATCCAACCTAACTATGACAACTTTCTTTGGGTTTATATTGTATAAAATATGTTTGAAATCACTTGGATTTTGTAAATCTTTCATCACTTTGTGTTTTCAATCTTTAAGGTTTTAGCTTTTTTCTTATAGTGTAGCATTGGTTTTTTTATACGCCCAGTTGACACCATGCGTTTATTAATGTAATTGCACAGTGAGTTTTTTATTTTCGTTTTAAAAAATCTTGTGGGCTTATGTGATGTGAGTAGGAAAATTGTTTACAATAAAATCTCAGAAACTATAATTTGTCTTGAGTAAACTATAATTGTTCTTATTGCAATGTCGTACAAGATTCAAACAAAGCAATATGTTAAAGTGGTCTAGAAATGGATTTTTCTTCTAGTGACATGAGTTTTAATTTTTTTAACTCATTTTATATTATTTTAAAAAAAAATTATCTGTCAATAAAGTTGGCATTATTTAGTAGGATGGATGCTTATGACAAGAATAGAGTTGATAAATAACTATAGTTGAATTTAATTGATCTGAAAACACTTTTTTTGTATAAATAGTTTTCTTGCCATGTCTAGCATAAATTCCTCTCTTACATAGGTTTAATATTTATATTTTTTATAGTTTATGAACTTGTTGTTTGTCCAAGCTGTTTTTTTCTGAAAATGCAACTTATGCTAATTAAGGATATATTTTTTGATGTATTTTTAGTTGATTACGTGTAACGTTTCAATTTAGTAGAATAATTCTAATTTATAGAAAGCTTCATGTTTATAGTATAAAATAGAGCACAAATATAAAGTATATTAGAATTAACCTTTTACAGTTATCCCAAATTATACTGGAATGGAAGCCCAAAGACACAACACAGTGCCATGAAAAGAATCTAGACACAGATTAGATTAAACTGGAAATTTGCTCAAAGAGCAAGAAACTACAAAATAACCGTACACAAGAAGAAATGTTCAACTAGGGATGACAACGGGGCGGGGCGGGGCGGGGACGGGTTTCACTATCCCATACCCATTCCCGTAAAAATAATTCATCCCCATACCCATACCCATACCCAAACCCAACGGGTATCAAAGTTTTATCCCATCCCCATCCCTATCAGGTAACGGGTATAATCTCGTACCCATACCCGTACCCGTTTCCTTACTAACTTCAATATAAATTTTAATTAATTTTTATAAAATAATAAAAAATTACGGTAAAGGAAACATAATATTATCACATATTCAATATTAGGAGGATGGTTGTTTCTTTGATATCAAATACTTTGGAATAAATTATAATTGTTTACATTTTAGATTAGAATACCAAATAAAATTTCATGAGAACTAAAACATTTATTAAATTTGCAAACTGCAAACATTAATGAAACCTAGTTGATAAAATTTAAAAATATTTTTAAAAAAAATTAAAGGAAAACAAATATTCAAATTAAAATATATTTTAAATATTTGTTTACTTCAATTTTTTAAATTCTAATTAATCTCTTTTTTATACACTAATAAAAATGATAATACATCACTTAATCAAAATGACGCAAATAACAAATAATAAACATAATAAAACAAATTTAACATGATTATTGTATCTTTTGAACTCCAATATATGTTGAATGGTGATAAAAAAATATTCATAGCAATTACATTAAATTTTGATATTGTAGTAAATAAAAGTTATTTATACAATTATAGTGAAAAATTACAGTATGATTGATATAATGAGTTAGAAAATAAAAATAATTAGATAAAATATACTGAAATAGTATTCTACATGATGAAAATAAACAACAAATAAAAATATTAAAAAATTAACAAATGTATGTCTTAGAAACAATTTGAGAAACTATTGAAAGAAAGAAATCACACAAAGGAAAACGAATGTATAATTAAGGGTATGATAAGATGAAAAATACCTTAGACATGTAAAAACATTTTTCAAATATCAACATATATATTCAATGGTTGAAAAATAATTGTTTTAGCAAAACAAAAGAGTTTTTCAAATGAAACAAAAATTAATAAAAATAAGTAAAGAATTTTTTTTATATTACCTAGTAAATGAAAGATTTAGATTATTAAACACTTAAATTGAGAGTATTGAACATACTCATGTGAAAGGAAAATATACAATAAATAAAAATATTAAAAAATAATAGAAATATTCAAATATGAGATATAAAATTTTTTTAATTAACATACATCATTTTAACATAATTACATAAATGTTATGATAAGATGAAAAATATATTGGAGATGTGAATGAGTTTCATGACAAACCAAATAATTAGAAGAAATAAAAAATTGAGAAATAAATAAATATATATATATATATATATATATATGGTTACTTAATTAATTGTGAATATTTTAATAATTTAAATGATGACGAAGATATGGCGGGGACGGGTATTATGGCGGGGATATGTACATACCCATAACCATCCCCATACCCAATTGAAAAAGTCGGGGATTCCCCATACTCATACCCATACCCAGTCAATGCGGGGATTCCTCGTCAAAACGGGAACGGGTTCGGGCAATATCCATGGGGACAGGTTTATTTGCCATCTCTATGTTCAACAATGAGCAATAAAGGATCTAGGAAGAGAACAGACACAAAGAGAAAGGGTAAGCTATAGTAGAATATTTAACATGTTATTGAGCAATCAGATTATAAAACAAGTTATAGACAAGCAAAGCAGTAAGCACCCAAAACATGTGAAAGCAAACAATTAAAGGACTCTCTAACTCAATATTCGGATCATACTCTTGATATAGAATTCTAAAGGAAGTATGCACATGTGCTGGTTTCTAAACTCTACAGAGTCTAGACGCAAGGGGTTATCACCCAACCACACACATGGTTAATCCTCTACTGTCTTGGGGCCAATATGTCCCAAGACTAGGACCTCCTGCCACTCTCATCACATAAATTATTCTACTCTATGTGAGCGTGAATAATTATTAGAGTTCAGGATATCTTCCTTTATCTAGACATGTCCTATATCAAGGTATACACTAACCACCATCACCAAGAGTTTCTCTTGAAACTCTTTTACCAACAAGCATTCAATTCTCATGCCAAACAACTACCAACCATACAATCATGTTTTCCATTTCATACCCAACATAACAAGATCCCATTCAATTTCATGCTTTATAAATGCATACCAATGTCCAACCCAACCAAGTCATGGCTCATTACATAACAACACATTATGCAAACGATTTGGGATTTTAGAAATAAAACTGCAGCTTGTGTAAAGCTCCAAAAATTTTGTATTTATATTCAAATTAAAGATTATTGAATCAAGAACCAAATGCAATAAGAACCAACTTAATTGAATAACTATAGAGAAAGTTATGCATCAAACAAGTAACGAAGGTCAATGTTGTCAACAACCAAATTACAGGGACCTTGCGATAAAAACTGCTCTCACTACAAAAGCTCTGATTCAAGATCCGACCGGTCAAATTCAAGAACTAGGTGTTAAAGATCAGCTGTTAAAACTTTAGCTCAATCCAACGGTTAAAGAGACGAGAAAGACAATTTTACTAAAACTGCGCATATGAGAAAAAGACACAGTCGTCCAACGACCAAGGCACTCGCTCAGCAACCACCCGACGCTTCAAGAATACGAAAAATAACGTCAAATATCACAGTTTCATGAATATTTAAACCCTAACTTGGAAACACACAAAAAATTAACGTTTTTCCCAATCTTGTCTCATATTCCACAAAACACTAATCAAACTTTATCAAATGAAATAGGAACAAGCAAAACAACTTAAAAAAAATGAACCCTTTATCCCTTACCTCAATAACACTAGAAAACAAAGGCAAACTCTTAACCGAGGAACACCACAGCTCTAGGAATCAAACAGTGAGCTGAAATGTGTATACAAACACAAAACAGGGGCATGAGGATGAACCCTAACCCAAACCTACGTACCCGAACAGGAAAAGGAGAAGAAAGAGCAAGAAAGTTCTAAGGTCCACTTACTTGGAGGCAAAACTGACTTAGCTGGCTCGAAAATGGAAAGTTTCTTGTGCCCTAGCAGAGCTCTCAAATGCTACAAAGGAGGGGGAGAAACTGCTTTTCGAAAATCAGACAAGTGAGGTATTAGGGCTGGAAAGGAGATCTTGGAGGTCCCCAAAATGAGCTGACTCTGGATCCTCGAATAAGCTAGGCCTAAACCCCTCTAAAAACAGAAATTAATTAAAAGGGTCTCACATCCATGCGATTCTTTTTCCATCCAGTATTAATTTTTACAAAATTTTAGATAATAATAAAAACTTTCATTTTTTTTTCTGGAGAATGGAGTAGTGGATTATTGAATTCTCTTTTAAGATATAATTTTAGTATCACTATATTATTTTAGTTGATAATTATGTTTTTATGACAATGATTTTTTTTCAACTCCTGACATTCAAACAACGTTTATTTTTAAATATTTTAAAATGATTAATTACTTCATAAAATTACATCTTTTAAAATCAACTTAGTCTTATTTTGCCGTTTAATTTTATTTTATAATAATCATTGTCACAGTTTTAAATAATACAACAAAGGTTGCAGAAAAAAGAAGGTTCTATTGATTCATGATGATGTTGACAAGTGCGAGCAGTTACAGGCACTGGCTGGAAGCCCAGATTGGTTTGGTCCCGGCAGCAGGGTCGTCATCACAACTCGAGATACACAACCGCTTGCCTCTCATCATGTCAAAGAAACATATGAGGTCAATCCATTGAACAAAGATGATGCTCTTCAGTTGCTTCCAAGGAAAGATTTCAAAACTGAACAAGTTGATGCAAGTTACGTGGAGGTCTTGAATCATGCAATAACTTATGCTTCTGGCCTTCCATTGGCTTTGGAAGTAATAGGCTCCAACTTGGCTGGAAAAAGTATAGAAAAATGGAAATCTGCTATCAATCAATACAAAAGAATTCCTAACAATCAAATCATAGAGATACTTAAAGTAAGCTTTGAGGCTCTGGAGAGAGAAGAGAAGAGTGTTTTTCTTGACATAGCTTGTTGCTTCAAAGGATATGCATTAAGAGAGATAGAAGATATTTTTGGAGCTATTTATGATGATTGTATGAAACATCATATTAGTGTGTTGGTTGACAAATCTCTCATAAAGATTGGTTGGTGGAGTACAGTTTAAATACACGACCTGATTGAGGAGATGGGTAGACAAATTGACCAACAAGAATCACCTGAAGGATCAGGGAAGCGCAGGAGAATATCGTTACCTAAAGTTATAATTCAAGTTTTAAAGGAGAACACAGTAAGTGAGACTCGTGGATGATTGGTTTTGTTTCTCAAATTGATATATGTTTCTTTTTAATCATATATCTCTGTCCTAGTTATTTTTGTCTAGATGATTTGCAATTTTTCTGGATTTGTTACACAAAACTACTTCATATGTGTGCTTCTTTGCATTAACAGGAAACTAGCATGATTGAGATTCTCTGTCTTGATATCTCGATATATAAGGAAGTAGAAACACTGGATTGGAATTGAAACGCCTTTGGAAATATGAAAAACCTTAAAGCACTTATTATTAGAAATTGCAAAATTTCTGGAGGTCCCAATTGTTTTCCTGAAAGTTTGAAAGTATTGGAATGGCATGGATACCCTTCAAATTGTTTTCCATCGAATTTTGATCCGAACAAACTTCTGACATGCAAGTTACCTGACAGTGATTTTACGTCATTTAAATTCCGTGGCTCATCAAAGGCAAGTTTACGGAATATATTCCTTGTAAATTTGTAGGTTTTTTTACACAAAATAATTCCCTACGAAAATAGACAACTTTTTTAAAAACTACAAAAGTCAACTCGGACGACTTCAGTGTTTTTTTAATTGTTCTTAAATCTCTATTGCCTCCTATGACTTCTTTGTAAGTTTGTTCAATTTCCCGAAGTCGTAGTGATACGACTTCTTATTGAAGTTGTACTCATACCGGTAATTTGTTTAAAAGTTGCCTATTTTTGTATTTAAAAAAGACAATAACCTCATTTGTGTAAGAAAATGAAATTTGTAAATACACCTCCAAGTTATCCATTGTGTTCTTATCTCTTGTTCCCATTATTTTCTTTGCAGAAGTTCGAGAATCTAACCGAATTGAATTTTGACTACTGCAATCTTTTAACACAGATACCTAACGTATGTCATCTCCCAAATTTGGAAAAGCTTTCTTTTAAAGAATGTGCGAGTTTAATTGCAGTAGACGACTCAGTTGGTTTTCTGACTAAACATAAAAACGTATGTCTTGATTATTAATTAGCATTTTTAAGGGAAAAAATAAAATAGAACTGATGTACACAAGACATTAACCCAAAAATGTGATAATTAAGACATATCGAAAAAAATCCACACTTTATCAAATATTCTCCAAAAATGAAAAAAAAATGTTTCATTTCCACAAACATCAACGAATACCACAAATTTGTTGTAATAGGTAAATCCAATACTTTTTATGTTCCACCAATGGGGAAATGACGAACCGCGTCGAAAAATAACTTCGAAAACGGAGTAATAACAAACTTGGGGAATGGAGGAAGAAGAAACTTAGGGGATGGACGAAGAATACACTTCGAAGATGGAAGAAGGAAAAACTTGGGGGAAGGAGGAAGAACAAACCTGGGGATGGAGAAAGAACAAACTACTTTCCACTTCTCTCACGCTTCCACTTCTCTCTCTCCTTGTCCTTCACCCCACTGATGATATTGTTGGTAAATATATTCATTATTCACCATTGTCCATGTACTTATAGTTCTATCTAATATTATATTTGGTTGGAGGTGTGTAGAAGAGGATTGAGATCATAATACATATTGTGATAGACATCATTTTAGTCCATGTTATTATGATAATAAGAATGTTAAAATAGATATTAGCACACTCTAAACATCTCGTACTAGGTCTATCCTACCTTGTGCACAGCCATGTTAATTCAACTAAAACCCAAAAAAAAAAAATGTATAAAGGGAACATTATTGGTATAAGTAAAATGGATTGTAAACTATCAAGTATGGTTAAGATGTGAATTGCATTGTTCAGGTCGACTAAGATAGTCAAATGATTTGGATATACTTGGATTAGAAAACTATTTGGTTAAATAACGACACAATGATAACATATCTGAAGAAAACTGAAGGAAAGAAACAATTGGAAAGTAAATCAAAATGAGGATTTACGGTTCTAAGACTTAAGCAATTCAAAACTTAAGCCAATTGGAATGAGAACAAAACCTATGAGTGAAGAAGGTTATGAGATGAGTGAACTTAAGATATACATGCACATTCTCTCAGCATTAGCATTTGTGCATTTGTTAGCAAAAGTGTGTGAAATCTCTAAGAAAAGTTATACAAGATAAACCATCAGTACAAAAAATAGAAATTGCATTCGAATACTAAATCTTAATTGGTAAACAAATTAAAATACAATATTCAAATAATTGACAGAACATTACACCTGTTCAAATCACAAACCTGCAAATCAACCATATCTAACACAATATCAAATCATCATATGTTTCAAGTATTTGTGTTTAGGACATTTAATTCAAGATGAATAAGGTGTGGAGTGCCAAAATTTACAAAGGCAGTATTCTAAATGTTTAATTAACTTTTACTTAATTCCTTTTTATTTTCACATTCTCCTTATGTGTCCTAAATAAAGGAACATGAAATATACCCAATGCAGAGATGTTATATCTAAAATAGAGAAACAAAAATATATCAAATCTAATTAATTGTAAAAATTGGAAACATTAAGTCATCCTTTAAAACGCAAAAGTTACTACCGGAAAAATAAATTTTAGCATCATTTAACCGGTGACGGTTTTACTAAAATGCCACTATATTCAAAAAATTAATAAATTATAAAATAATTATAGTCGATTTAAAACTGACGGCATATACCAACATAATTTTTGTTCATTGTTATATTCTAATAACTTGTATTTTTACTGATGAATTCTCGCGTTTTCATTGTAGTCTCTTCTAAGAAGATTCTCTTTGTTTTCTTCTTTTCTTGGAAGTCATATTTAATCTTCTCGTATTTTGTAAGTCATCTTCTCTTACGCCTTTATTCTTTTTTTTTTTTTGGAAGTCATGTTCAATTTTCTGGAGAATTCTTGTAAATCATCTTCTTCTTTCTTTTTTAGAAGTATTTTTCCCCTTTTCACTGTAGTTTATTTTTCTCTTCAAATTCATTTTCTTTTGCATTTTCAACTCTGAACCCTAATTACTAATGCGTGTTTTTGGATTGGTTTAGAGGCAAAGCTCAATCCGCCGATTTTCCCAACTACATCAACTACAGCTTCTCCATCGGTACTTCTTGGCTGGCCAATTTCAATCACAATTTCTGCTACTGATTACCAAAATGATACCAGAATAGTAGATGTTACTAATAATACCATCAATGCATCAGCCAAGGAAAATCAAAAGAGAGTACAAGGAACCATGGGTGAGAATGTGAGATCATTGTCATATAATCCATTGTTATCTGTACCTTTCCCATGCATCTAAGAATTTGAATATTTATCTACAGGATTATAACAACTCTTATTATCTTATTACTCTTCCATTAAAGAAGCCAAATTCTGGAAATCTAGGTTTACTCGAATACATGTCAATAAATGATCCATTAATAGAATTAATATTTGTGAACTCGACTAATAAAAGTCCAAAATAACGTTTACATTGCAGTAGTAGTGCTCTAGAAGATATAATTTTAGCAAAAGTTTCCAAAGGATGCTTTTCTAACCATTGAAAGTCATGTGACTTTTTAATCTCGTAGAAATTCTTGATGAGGAAGAATTTGGGGAAGCTGCTACTAGTTTGGAGTATGATGAGAATATTGTTAAAGTGACACAAAATAATATATTTAAACAAGCTAACTTTTATTCACTTTCACCAATACACAATTAACTAACCAGAACTTAAATCATGCTAAACATGAATTTTAGTTACTGTATGAATCACTAAACCTATCGTATGAGCTAAAGGTAAGCTTAAGAAAGAGAACAATTTGATCATGAATACCAAACATCACTTTCAGAAGTGATTAAGTTTGGAAAAATATTGACACTGCTGAAAAGTGATTAAGTTCTCCAGAAAGTAGTGATTATAGTATGTTAAACTTTAAGTAATTAAGAAAATATCTATGTATGCTTGTATTCAATGTATATGTAATGTAATATTCCTTTTGGTAGGTCATTGTTCCCAAAGGCTCTCTTTGCAACATCAATGTAGAAATTGATGTTGGGTTACCCACTAATGTAGTATATAATATACCGACAGATCCTGGAAATAGAAGAGTTTTAAAAAATATATCAAAAGTAAGTGACTTTATCGTCCTTACTTTTGTGATGAATGCAAATCCTTACCTTAAATATTTTTGTGATGAGAACATGTTGGTTAGTGTCAGGCACGCGACAAGAGTTGGAGAAGAAAGGATGGGCATCTCAAGACACATACGAGGATAATTGAAACAAATCTCACATATTATCATTGAAAGTAATGTTTTTACCTGATGATTGGAACTAAACATGTATCTTCTTGGTTTGCTTTAGTTTACTTTCCATGATAGAGATTAAATACCTCAGTTACACTTACGTGTGAATATATTATCATATGCTTAAACATTTTCCATAATGGCTTATGCTTTCTCTAGAGATGGGGCCATGCCATTGTCATCATTGTGGCACAAAGTTAAACACTGGCTTTCTGTTTCAGTATTTTCATTTGTGAAAAGGTGTAACTTTAGGTTTCTTTGATTGTTGAAAAGTGGAATAATATTTTTGAACATATCAGTGAAATGTAAATAAATGTCTTACAGTCTCTTAGTAGTATTTGGCCTTTGAAGCAATAGTGTCTATAGCAGTGTTTTACATATTGTCTATTCCCTACCTACACATCAGTTTTAACATAACTGAAACAAGTATATTTACCTACATTGGATTTAATATAAAGTTTAATCCATAATGTTACAATGTGCAAAAGATTAATTTAAAAAAATAAAGATTATGATTTTGCTGGCAGTTATAATTGTCGTTACATATTAGATAATTTTTTTAAAATATGATTTTGCTTACGGTTATAACTGTGTTATATATTAACTATTTTTCAAAATTTCAATTTTGTTGGCAGTTATAAATGTTGTTAAATATTATATAATTTTTTCTTTAAATTAGTTTAGAGACGGTTAGAACCGACTTTAATAATTTTAATGACGGTTAAATCGATGTTATGGTATTTTGTGGCGTTAAATTTTGTGACAATTAATTAACTTACGGAAATAAACATAGTGACAATTAGAACCGTCGTTAATCCACACATTTAATTGACGTTAAAAATCAAATATTTAGTATATTTATAAATAAAAGAAATTGACATTTTCTTCAAGTGATAAGTTTCCTATTTTCTCTAGTATTTTAAAAAATTTAGAAAAATAATATCTTATGGATTATATTTTATAATTACTTTAGAATCTAATAATTTTAAGAAAGAAAAATTCCAACACATTAGAAAGGTCTAAATTCAATTTAACTTCCAAATAAATATATTTTAATTTAAATTACTTAATTATATAAGAAAGCATAAATCAAAGGTTTATTCATAAAATTTTTCAGAAAACTGTAAAATATTATAATATTTAAAACTAAAACAAAATCATCTTTTGAATTAAGAATACTTTTAATTAAAAAATAATTTACTGAATTTTTATATCATAACACATGTACTGTTTCTATATTTTAGTATATATTTTATTAGAGTGCTCTCTAAATTAAATATGTGATGACATAAAGCATTTCAAGCGTATTGAAAACACATTGATTTCTATAATAGAGAACAAGAAGTTATTTGACTAAAAGATAAATTTACATATATTTCAACTATTGGTAATTAAAAGAAAATGACACTATAGAGATAAAATACAAATAATTATTAACTAGACCACTAAACAAAAAGTTTTATGTCCCTAAAAATATTTAATATTCCAAATATATTAGAGAAGTATATAATAAATTTCTAACAGAGAAGAGAAATATTTATTAAATTTGCTTAAATTTGAACTCATTTACGTAAATAAAAATGGTGAAAATAGTATACTCCTTTTTGTCATGTACGAGAGATTTGTTTTAGAATGAATCTCCCTTAGTTGAAAGTGATACACCCAAATACTCATATTTTATATTTCATACTTATACTTAATTTAGTATTTATTTTTTGATACCATTCTTAAAAATTAACAGAAAGTATGGTAAACAACTAAATCGAAACTAACTATTAGGGTGATCACGGGTAAATATTTAAATCTACATCCAAATATTTAGATTAATTTCAAAATTTAAAATGCACTTTTTACAAAAATACTGTTTTTGAGATGGATTTAATTAAATTTGTTTGAATTTTAATTAAGACATACTCGATCAAATTTTGGCAGAAATTGACTCAATCCAATTTAAAATTAAAGTAGATCGCATTAAAAAAATTAGAATTGTTTTCCCACTCCTAATCCAAGTAAACAAAATTTAGTTTAAACTAATTCATTGTTTTAAGAAAACAAAATAAAGACTACCGTTCAAAAAAAAAACATTTTTGAACCTGCAGAATATTATAAACTTTTGAAAGGCTGTAACAATTTTTCTTTTATCAGGAACAATTTTAGGAACAATTTTAGTTAAAAATAAGATTTAAAGAATAGATATGTGTATCATTTACCTTTTCATTTTCATTGAATGTTTTTTCAACGGTGCCTTCTAAATTAAATATTTTAATTTTAAGTTTTTTTTTTTTAACTATGCATCAGTATTCGTGTATTTATTACTATTATTTTTTTAATGATATTTGATGATATAAACAGTCATGAAAAATGAATAATCATAAAATGATATATATATATATATATATATATATATATATATATATATATATATATATATATATATATATATATATATATATCAATTATA
>Ga0214542_1007295_pt1 | contig 19318 bp, 6 predicted proteins | sample CNSS1metaG_FD_160096 | JGI IMG/M metagenome (GOLD analysis project Ga0214542, IMG submission 160096) | Root nodule microbial communities from cowpea collected in UCLA plant growth center, Los Angeles, California, USA - CNSS1 | ecosystem: Host-associated > Plants > Roots > Nodule | place: USA...
AGTTTAAATCTTGTTATATGTATTTAAAGGCGTCAATTATGCCTTTTTAATTGTTGTTATTTGACTAACACAAAAACGAATGAAACCATCTTAAGAATATTATAAAAATAAAATAAAGTTATAAATTACTTACAAAAAGGATTAACCAACTTCTTAAATCCGATAGAATTGTTATGAATTTTATGTTAGAAGATCTAAACCAAAATGAGACTAACTCCAAAATTAATAATACATTATAAATATTAAAATTGATAAGATGATGTACGTTAAATTTAATCTAATTAAAATATTACAAAAACTTACAATATTTTCAAAAATTTGATGTCGTCGAGACCAAATTTCATTGATAAAAAAAATGATATATACAAAAGTGTTTTTTTTTTTCTCGGTATAATAATTTTCTACTTTTCTCACCTTCACACAATGTCAGATTTGGTGAACACTCACTTTAAAACAAACATATCCTACTCACCAAAAGGTTCACATATAAAAATAGTAACTCCCTAATTAAGCTTCAACACAATTGTATAAAAATAGTTATCTTCATCTTTATTACTATGTTAAAATGATGAAAGTGAATGGGAAGACGATATTATATATCTTAAATGTTACATTAAAGCTTTCATATTTGGAAGTTTACCTTCATTTTGTATGAAATGCATTATAACTTTTTATTCTTAACTTGACAAAAGCTTAAGTAACATGAATCAACAAACTATAAAAGTTAGCATTTGAGTGAATATTGTAAGTTGTATCAAGATGATTTACACAAAAACCTGGTAACATAATAATAACTTTATCTTAAAAAATAGGAAGTTATGTCGGGGAAGAGGAGGAGTGTATATTGTGCCATTTAATTAACACATAATTGCTTAATAGATACTTGCACTAATTATGAATCACACAAGTAAAGGAAAAGGTACAATATGAGTTCATGTCTTTTTAACATGACAATAATATGGAGTTCTTTCAAAACCCTCCCACAAAATAGTTTAAACATTGCATATGGTTAGTTTATGAAATGATAAGCAAGGTAGTTAAAATTGAGATTTATGATTTTACATAACATTTACGAGTTAGATTTTACGCATAATCGTGTTACATAGTAGGATCAGTATGATCGTAAAATCGTCGTTTTTTTAAATTTTCTATTGCACCACCTCATCATCTTCTTGAATGAATGAATTCAACTTAAACTAAACCTAAACTTAACTAAGAGTGAATGTAATTAAAATAATACAATGTTATGTATGTTGTCAATCACACAACCATCTTCCACCAAATTTAAAATTAATACAATTAAAATTCATTTCCTAAATAAAATTTTCCATAAGTATGTCCATTAAATAATGTCTTAAATATATCCATCAAATAATGTCCATAAATATATCCATCAAATAATGTCAATAAATATAATCATAATTATGTCCATAAAAAAGATATTAAAACATAGCGAAGCTCATTGTGATTTGGTTAGTAATGAGGTAACAACTTACATCATTTGTCTCTCATATATTCTTATTAATGTTGAACTCACAACCAATCTTACATGGACCTTGAACCAAAAAAAAAAACACAATTTGAGTCTTTACTAAGTAAATTAGACATTGGGGGAGTTTGATGCTCTAACTTGAGGATATTGAGATTAATGGATATTATCACTATGATTATTTATTTTATTATAAATTAGGAGATATTAACATGTTCATATAATAATGTTCATAAATATATCCACCAAATAATATCCAATAAATATATGTCTACCAAATAATGTCCATAAAAATGACTTTAATTATTCCCCTAAAAAGGATAACAATATATGTAATGCAATTGATTTTGACTTTATTTATAATAAATTAACAACTAACATCATTTTTCTCTTGTATCAAGTAGAACTAATTGACATTTTTTTTTAAAAAGCATGGAAAAAAGCAGGATAACCCTTACCCAACTACTGATTTTTTGTCTCCAATAAATTTGATTACAAACGACAAAATCAATTCTTATATATTGTACTAGGTGGCTAGCTTGACGAAAATAATAGACCAAACAAAAATCAACTCTTATATATTGCACTAGGTGGCTAGCTTGAAGAAAATAATAGACCAAATAATTAGGGAATTGCATATTACTTTTTGTAAAAAAAAAAATTTAAACTTACTAATAAACTTTTTGTTTGTTATCCAATTGGATGTACTTATTATCTTATTATGTACCACGAATTTCGATAACAAGTTACAAAAATCAACTCTTATCGCTTACATTGAATGACTAAATTGTACAAAAAATAGGTCAAACTAGAAAAGTTAATATGTGGGGCACAATAAGTAAATAAGTAGGGACATCCGTATTACTTCTTGTACAATTTTTCAAAATTTACTAATCAATTTTTTTTGTCATTCAATGGGATGTAGTTCTTATGTACCTTGAATTTGATTATAAGTTACACAAATCAATTCTTATTGCTTGCACTAGGTCGCTGGCTTAAAAAAAAAGGCCAAATCATATATGCAACATAAGTGGGGAACAATGAACAAACGGGTGGGGGAATTGCAAATCAATTTTTGTACAATTTTTTTAAACTTACTAATAAATATTTTGTTTGTTATCCAATGGGATACCAAGAATTTGATTACAAATCACAAAAATCATCCCTTATTGCTTTGACTAGGTGGTTGGCTTGAAGAAAAAAATAGGCCAAATCATATCTGCAACATAAGTGGAGAATATTGAACAAATTAGTATGGAACTGCATATTACCTTTTCTACAATTATTTTAAATTTACTAATCAATATTTTTTTTATCATCCAAAGTGATGTACTTCTTGTGTACCAGGAATTTGATTACAAGTCACAAAAATCAACTGTTATTGCTTGCATTGAATGACTGACTTGAAAAAAAAAAGGTCAAATCAGATAGGAAAATAAGTGGGACACGATGAACAAATAAGTGAGAAGCTACGTATTACTTTTCGTACAATTTTTTAAATTTACTAAAAAAAGTTTTTTTTCATCCAATTGGATGTACTTCTTATATACCCCAAATTTGATTATAAGTTACATAAATAAATCCTTATAACTTTTACTAGGTAGCTGACTTGAAAAAAAAAAAATAGGTCCAATCATATTTGGAATCTAAGTGGGGAACAATGAACAAATGAGTCGAAAACAACATTTTTTTTTTAATTTTTTTAAATTTACTCATCAATATTTTATTTTTTATCCAATGGGATGTACTTCTTATGTACCACAAATTTGATTACAAGTCACAAAAATCAACCCTTATTGCTTGCACTAGCTAGCTAGCTTGAAGAAAAAAATAGGTCAAATCATATCTACAACTTAAGTGGAGAATATTGATCAAATAAGTTGGGAATTGCATATTATTTTTTGTACAATTTTTTTAAACTTACTCATCAATATTTTTTTATCATCCAAAGATATGTACTTCTTATGTACAAAGAATTTGATTACAAGTCACAAAAATCAAGCTTGATTGCTTGCATTGAATTACTGACTTTAAAAAAAATAGGCTAAACCAAAAAGGTCAATATGTGGGGCACAAAAAGTAAAAGTAAATAAGTGGTGGGGAGCTGCGTATAATACTTCACATACAATTTTTTAAAATTTACTAATCAATTTTTATTGTCATCCAATGGGATATAATTCTTATGTACTATGAATTTGGTTATAAGTTACACAAATCAACCCCTATTTGTTGCACTAGGTGGCTGGCTTGAAAAAAAATAGGTCAAATCATATCTGCAACCTAAGTTGGGAACAATGAACAAATGAGTCGAGAATTGCATATTAGTTTTTGTACCATTTCTTAAAACTTACTTAACAATCTTTTGTTTGTTATCCAATGAGATGTATTTCTTATGTACAACAAATTTGATTACAAGTCACAAAAATAAACTCTTATGCTTGCACTAGGTGGTTGGCTTGAAGAAAAAAATAGGTCAAATCATATCTACAACATAAGTGGAGAACATTGAACAAATGAGTGGGGAACTGCATATTACTTTTTGTACAATCTTTTTAAACTTACTAACATATCTTTTGTTTGTTATCCAATGAGATGAATTTCTTATGTACCATAAATTTGATTATAAATCACAAAAATTAACTCTTATTGCTTGCACTAGACAGCTGACTTTAAAAAAATGTCAAATCATATATACAACATAAGTGAGGAATAGTGAACAAATGATTAGGAAACTGCATATTACTTTTTGTACCATTTTTTAAAAGTTACTAATCAATATTTTGTTTGTTATCTGTTATCGTATTCGATATACTTCTTGTATAACGAATTTGATTACAAATCACAAAAATTAAATTTTATTGCTTGCATTGAATGACTTACCTGAAAAAAGTAGCCCAACCTGTTAGACAAATAAGTGGAGCACAATAAATAAGTATTGCACATCATGTCCTGCAAAATAGAGAAAAATATATCTCTTGGATATTTCCTCTCACACACATTATAAAATAAAAATATTAATTTGTTGGACTCAGCTATATACCACACAACACATATACATATACATAAAACTTTATTCACGTATCTTTTATTATATTCATTATTACATATTCTTTAATTTATATATAAATACACATATAATCATATTTTGATTTTGTATATGAAATTTCATAAAATCCGAACTGGCAGACAAAATTAATCAAATCAATCGTATATTTTTAAACTTTAAAAACATGCATTTAAATAATTCAGTTAATGCAACGTTTTAGATATATACATATATTAAACGATAAGTTTTGAAAATATATTTTTCATCTAAATATAATAACCACCAATATGAAAAATTGAATAACAAATGAAAGCTAGGTAACAATTTTCAAATGTATCAATCTATATCATCATTATAGTCAAAAGCTTAAATTATCAAAATATTAAAACTAAACTGGATTAAAAGATTAAAAAACAAGTTAAAATAATTTGAATCAGCATTGAAGTTGAAAGAGATAAAAGATATTTTTTTTCTAAAATATTCATAAAAAATTTCTATGAATTAAAGATGAAATTGTCAAATTAGTTTAAACAGAGAGATTAAATATATTAGATAATAGAGATAAGGAAGGAAGCGGGAAAACAATGAAAAACATTATTTTTACATAGAGGAAGAGAGTTAAAGATTAAATTAGTTAATAAGTAATAAACAGCAAAATGCAGAAACTATATAAGATTTTCTTTTAATATATATATATATATATATATATATATATATATATATATATATATTTAAATCAGGAATTAAATGAAATCAAATATTCAGGCTACAGAAAAATAAAACTAAAACCATAAAAATTTCCATGCATTTTTTATTTATTTCAATACTCAAAATTCTAAATGCTTGTTTCTTTTTGCAATCTTAATATCTAAATTTCATCACAATCTTTCCCATTATATACACAAGCGGTTAAAAACATCAAATATTGTTTCCTAATTTACATACCGAACTTCAACAAAACATTGATTATCACATGAAAAAGATATTCATTAGATTAAAATAAGGATTAATAGTATGTACTAAAAACCAATAAGGAATAATCTTACCTTAAAATTCTAATTTCAATATTTTGTCAAAGAGTTCCAAATATATTATAATATTTTGTTAATTTTTAAAATCAAGCGTGTTCATCATCGAACAATGAGAAGTAGGAAAAGAAAATTCAGTAGTATCATGGGATAATAATATAAGGATCTGTTCATGAGAAAAATCAGGAACTATTTTCTGTAATCTAAAAGAAATATCAGCAACCTCTCACCAATTATTCTATAAAACCTCACCGCCTCTGCTTGTTTTCCTGAACCTTCAATTTTTTTTCTGCTCTGTTTCCTATTTCTTAGAATCAGAGACAATCAACAACTCTAACCATGCTTGTCTACCAAGATCTTCTTACGGGTATAAATTTTTTTCTCTCAATTTCAAAACTTGTTCTTTCTTTCCCTTTGCCACCCTATTGGGTTTCTTCTTTTGTGCAGTTTTGTGATATCGTAGGATTTTTTTTAGATTATTCGTTTGACCCACTTTGATTATAATTCCTTGTTCTTTATACTAACAATTCTTTGAAGAAGGTAAGCTAGTTGTGTAGGGAATATATTCTTTTAGATTTATATCTTGTTTCTGTCACAATAGTGGTCTGGTTTGAATAATTGAGTTTTTTCCCATAAGGTGAAGGTTTGATCCTTTTAAAATACTGTCTAACCTTAGATTAGAATTTTATCGTAGTTCTAAATGACAAAATTGTTGTATTTGTGATAAAAGTGTAAATTATGTTTGTTGCATGCATCGCTAGACCCTAATGATGATGGACTTGGTGGTGGGTTTGATTTTCAGATGATGTGTTTGCTAGTTAGGAATTAAGATTTCTGCTTTCCTTTATCGAGGATTTGTTGATTTGATCATAATTTTCAACGGCTTTAACTTGTAAACTTGGGTTTGTTGATGGATTTTCAGGTGACGAGCTTCTTTCTGACTCATTCCCTTACAAGGAAATTGAGAATGGAATGCTGTGGGAAGTGGAAGGAAAGGTTTGTTGCGAATGATCTGTATAATTTGGAATCTCTGTTTCTTTGCATGCTTTCTTTTCATGTAAAGGGAGATTGCTAGGAACACTCTCTAATCTACTTTTTCTTAGCTTAAAATTTGTTGAGAGTTATAAAATCAGAGAAGAGTCTTTAAACAAGTTACAGAACTCACCGAGTTCTGTAATTTTCAAAAACATTCAACCGAGTGAATGCATCTAAAAGAGTGTGTTCTTATGTGAATAATGTGTGCTTTTCTGCAGTGGGTTGTTCAAGGAGCAGTTAATGTAGATATTGGTGCTAACCCTTCTGCAGAAGGAGGAGAGGAAGATGAAGGAGTTGATGATCAAGCTGTGAAAGTGGTTGATATTGTTGACACTTTCAGGCTTCAGGTAAAAGGATGATTCCTTATTTCCTGGTAGGAACCAACTATGTGTTGATTTCTTCTGCAGAACAAATGGTTAAGTTGTTTTTGTTTTTATTTTTCAGGAGCAACCAGCTTTTGATAAAAAGCAATTCGTGACTTACATGAAGAGATACATAAAGTTGCTGACACCGAAATTAGAGGCAGAGAAGCAAGATTTGTTTAAGAAACACATTGAGGGAGCAACTAAGTTCCTTCTCTCAAAGCTGAAAGATCTCCAATTGTATGTGCTTCATCTTTTCTTTGGTTTTATACCTGATTACATGCTTCTTTTCTTTGTGCATAAATGGTTTCTTACTATGATCAATGTGGCAGTTTTGTGGGTGAGAGTATGCATGATGATGGAAGCCTTGTCTTTGCTTACTACAAAGAAGGAGCCACTGATCCAACTTTTGTCTATTTTGCCTACGGTTTGAAGGAAATCAAGTGCTAAATACATGCAATGAGAGTAGTGGTTATCATATATCAGCGTAATACAAGCAATACTGTGTTTAATTTTAGTTTTTTGTGTTTTTGGTTATGTTAAAGAATTTGATCTGTATCCGTTTTACTTTGGTTGTTTATTAGAGGAACATGTGTTTTGGTTATGACTCATTGTTCTATTTTGTCCAATTAATTGTGCTTTTAATAGGTTTATTTTCTATATTTAATTTAAAATGGTTTGATACCGGTGCAGAGAAACTGGTACAACTTATGAATCTGTGTTATGTGTAATTCTTTGATGTCAAATATACATTTTAGAAAAGTTAATAACCATTTTAGAATGTCACGTTTGATCAAAAGAGAAAATTGGTCTTAATCATCTCATGTGTTATGAAAATCACTGCACCCTTATATTCAGTGCATATTGTTCTGTTCCATATGAATCAAAGAATCGTCTGAAGAACCATTAAAATTTGCAGAAGTCAGACAACAATAAAATTAAGGTCATAAGAGAATCAATAAAAATAATCAATCCAAATCACTTTGATTTACAAATCAACAAAATATTAAATTAAACTATTTGCCATTTGTTGTTCTAGATTTAAAATTATTATTCTTAATTAATATTGTTTTTTTTTTTAATTTCAGGATCCAATGAAGGTGTTTTATTGGTATATAATTTTTAATAGTGACTCATATATTATTTAATGTTTAATTTTTAAATGTTTTTATTTTTACAAAATAAATAAATTTTAATTTTATAATTTTTTGTTTTCATGCATTAAAATTCAAAATCAAATAATTTTTAGTAATTTAAAGTCCATCAATTATTTATTATTATATAAAAATTTATAAAAACCAAAAATTAAAAGAATATCATATTAGATTAGTTATGAGAAACCATACTAAATCCATTATAAAGATTACATTTTACCAAAATAAAATATTAAATCATTTAGATGTTTCTCGATAAATAAAAGTTAAAATTATTAATTTTATCAGCACAATTATTTTCTTAAAGAGGGAAATTTTGAACTAAATAACCACTCGTTGTTCCAAAGGTGAATTGAGCTCTCGAGATTTCGTTAATTAATAATCTATATAAGGTAAACTTGTCGTGGCGTTATTATTGGTTAAACATCTTGTATTGAGTATTTATTTTCACCAACAAAACTCAAACTTAAGTTCTTACTTAAAATGATAGAATCTAATACCACTTGAGTAAAATATATGTTGATACCTTTTTAACTTCTTACAACAATTATTTTCTTAATTAAAGCATATGTTCTTACATGATGATATTTTGATTAATTTTTAATTTATTACTCCAATCACCCATTAATTATCTATTTTTATTTTTTTAATGGTATAATATGATGATCTAAGAGTGATTGGAGTGATAGGTTTAAAGTGGGTAAAAAAAATAGTTAAAATATATTTATTCTATTTTCTTTTATAAAAAAATTGTATTTAAGTATAAAGTTATTTCGGAACTCTCATAAAATCTTAAAGTCCATACTCAACTAATTCAAAGAATCTAAACCTAATATAAAACATCATATTTGCTTATAAAGGTGAACACACAAATTTAATAAAGTAATTAAGGATTACACTAAACATAAATTCTTAATTATGTATTTAAATACTAAAAGAAAATCCTTGAATAATAAATTATATTAGTGACAAAAATAATTAATCATTATAGTCACAAAATTATATAATAATTTGTAAACTAAAAATTGTAACTAAAATGGTTTCAACAATTATAATTGATCTCTAAATTAATAACTAAAATAATTTCTATTATGAATCGGTAACTAACATTAACTATTAAAATTTTGACGGTCAAAGAATGTGATCTCTAAATTAGAAAAGTATTTTCTAAATTGGTATTTTAGCATTTTTTTATTATTAAAATTGATTATTATTTAAGATTTTTTTTGTAATCAAAGCATTATTAACTATTTATAGGAACAAAATATTGTTTTTTTTATTATAAATAAGTTTTATGTCAAAAAAAATGTTCAATAACAAATAAGAATTATTCAATAATCAATAATAGAACTAAATATAATAATTAAATAATTTTTCTAGTTAAAATACAAATAATATATCATTAAGTGAGATTTTATAAAATATTTAAATTAAGGGAAAATAGAAAATCTTAAATAATAAATCAAAATACCATTTTATGACTCGAACATAGATAAGTGTTTAGGCTAAATACAAATAAATGCAAACATAGATAAGTGTTTTAGTGTAAATCGTTTTATATTTCACCTAATTTTTCTTTTTAATAGTTATACTTCGAAAATAATCATTTTAACCTGTAAAATTGGATAATGTTAATGATTTTGCTCTAATTAATTCCTAAATATAAGTTTATTATGAATATATATATATATATATATATATATATATATATAAAAGAATATAGAAAATATGTAAAGTAAAAGTGATTTTAAAAAATGCAACTTGATTATTTCATGATAAAAAGAAATTATTAGTCAATTAAATTTTTAAAAAAAGTATTTATTTCTTTCTAACTTCTCTCTAAAATGTTGATAAATCTAATCGGTTGTTTGAAGATTTGGAATTCACCAGATACTCCTGGCATCGAGGGTTACAATTTTATTTGATTATTTTCTTAAATAAATTTATGTTATTTTTCTTTTTTGTCTTTTAAGAAGTTTGTTTGTATGGAAGTGTTTTCATGTGGTGTTAAGGGGTTCAAGGTTAGGATTGTTAGGGTATGTTTTAGTAGTTGATCAAAGTTCTTATGTACAGGTAGAACAACTTGTATGAAGAAGAGCTTATAAGAGTTAGTACATTTTGAGTTTAGGAGCTTCAGATAAGAGAAACTAGTAAAATTTTTATACACATGATTGATTGATGCATATAATCTATTGTATTGAAGATAGATGAATGGATATGTTAGCTTGGCTTGTGATTTTGATTTAGTTAGTCTTGAGTTTTGGTTAATGTAGTTTGAAATGGTGATATTTATGTTCAATTTTGTGTGACATGGTGTGATTGAAAAGGTATTGTTGTTGTTAAACTATCTAAGATGAATAATTTTGATCAACTTGGCCTATGTGTAGTATTTTGACCTTAAAGAATGTGATTTTGAACTAAGGAACGAGTAAAAGTGGTCATCTAATCCAAATTGATGATATGGTGATATCTTCATGGAGTTTCTAATATTGTGAGACTCATTGAACAAGCCAAACTACCATCGAACGAGACCAGAAAGCTGAAATCAAGAGAACTTCAGACATTCTACTTGCTAAACGTGTTTGTTAAGACAGCTTCTAGGGACGTAGTTTTTGGACGATCAAATCGTTAAGTGAGATTATTTTGAAAAATCCAATAGCTTAGGGTAAAGTCCAATAGTTCAAGATGTTTGGGTAACAGGTGAGGGTTAGATTCACTAGAAAAAAATGAACTTGAAAATTTTTAGAGACATGAGAGATTTTTTGGTTGTTGAATGAGCTTAACTGGCTAACAAATTAAAAAGAATTTAGCTACAAAGCCTAAGCCGTTGGATGAGACGAATATATATTTAAAGGTGTTTCACTGGACAAAAGGACAATTCGCCGAGAGAATTTAAGTTGAAGGAATAACATATCTAAAGTCATTGGACGAATTGTGACTGGACGAAAAATCACATTTTTGAGGAAAGGAATTGTTATGGTGTATGAATTGAAGGTGAGGTTGAAACTGTTTCATCCCACATAATTTGGCAAGACACTACCTCATTAATACAAACACCTACTTGCTCGATCAGCTGAAAACAACTTGAATCGTTTGATGTATAAAAAAATGAAGTCCACAGGTTTAAATAATTGTTTATATACAGGTTCACAAGTCTTGTTTGTTTACCATGACGAATATCATATTAGCCTGATTAACATGTTAGAAATTGCAAACATATCAAATTTCTATTACTACTAACAAAATTGACGATCAGATTGTGTATTTTTAAAAGATAGATGATTATAGCATGCTATAGGTTATATCATACGGTTACAGATTGACAAAAGAATAAGAGAAAGATAATAAATGTCAAACATCCACGTAGGTTTTCCATTGGCTCGAGATGTCTCGATAGATCGTTGTAAACTAAACAATAGCTTGCTCCACAAACCACCCTATGCATAATAATTCAGGCTTGCTTTCTTCTTTGCTTGGACTTGAATAATACCTTCATTAAAGTCCTCATGGTTCACCTGCGTTTGAAACAAACAAATTTCAAAAACATTCCAACACCAGGTAAAATATACGAAAACAAAATATAACTGGTCAGAAGCTTTGGCACTGAATTGAACCAGAAAGGAAAAAAATATAAAGACATTGGCAATAGTTATTGTAAGAGATATATGACTCGCTCCAACTACAAGCTATGCTTGGGGTTCATACGATTATGTTGGTGTTTATAAGAAAAGCTCTTAACAGCAATGCTAATACTATCGTCTACACAAATCACGGTGTTAATTTTCTTTCAAACATTTATGTTTATGTTTAAGCTTAGAATATCTGGAAGAAGACAAACCTCAGTTGCATCACGGCGTAGAGCTAACATGCCAGCCTCAACACAGACAGCCTTCAGTTGTGCTCCATTGAAATCATCCGTGGAACGTGCGAGCTCTTCAAAGTTGACATCTGGGTGAACATTCATCTTCCTTGAATGGATCTAAAATATCAAAGTAAGAGCAGCCAGTAAGTGTTTTGTTCAAAATACATGTCAGCAGATAAAGTCTAAGACATCAAACCTGGAGAATACGAGCTCGTGCTTCTTCACTTGGGTGGGGAAACTCAATTTTACGATCCAATCGACCAGAACGCATAAGGGCAGGGTCAAGAATATCTGCACGATTTGTTGCTGCTATCACCTGCAATTTACATGAATACATGGAAATGTAACTTCAACCTAACTGAACAAAATGTCCAGAAAATTAGATGCAAGTACTAAATATTTTCACGGTTTAAATTGTTATAAATGGAAGCTATAGAATTAAAGAACCAGTCCCAAAACATTGGATTTAAAAAAATTACATGTACTTTTACTCTTTGCCTGAAGACAACAAGCATACTTTGATGATATCGACAGAAAAATAAATAAATAACAAGAATTAAAAGGCAAACCTTAATCCTGTCATCACTGCTAAAACCATCAAGCTGATTAAGTAATTCTAACATTGTCCGTTGTACCTCTCTGTCTCCACTTACTTCACTGCAATCAGACACAAGATATATATCAAGGTTGATGAGCCACTACACTTTAACTGAGTAACACACTATCTCTACCTCAAAACAGAGATGGAGTAGTCAGTCAATTGCAAATGTAGGTCTAAATTATTGCAGGTTAATACCTATCAAAACGCTTTGTACCAATTGCATCAATTTCATCTATAAATATAATGCAGGGTGACTTCTCTTTTGCTAGTTGAAAAGCATCACGAACAAGTTTTGCTCCATCTCCTATGAACATCTGCATAAAACTCCTTGTTAGATCATTTTAATAAAAAACACGTCAACACGCACTAATACAAACAACAAAGGTAGCAGTGTTCAAGTGAAATAGAGAAAGTGAATCTTGTCTACTCAGATGTGTCGGATGAAACAGGTGCTATTTAATGCAGGTTAAGGTAGTACTCCAAATATTAAAACATGAGACAATAATTAGTAAGAAATCCAGACATACACCGAAGAATTCATCAAAAAGAAACTGAAAAATAATTATCAATGGGATAATGTACTGATTATTCACTTATACTAGGAAAAGAAAAGAAAATGTTACGGACACGTAAAAATGGAACAATTAGTTGGTATAAACAGAATTGTTCATGCTTAGAGATATATAATGGAGAAGAATGAAAACTAAATAGAAATAGATTGTCATACCTGGACCAGTTGAGGACCTGCCAATTTCAGAAAAGTGGCATTGGTCTGTGCTGCACAGGCACGGGCCATCAATGTTTTGCCAGTCCCTGGAGGTCCATATAACAGGACTCCCTTGGGAGGACGAACTCCTAACTTTTGAAACCGCTCCTTGTGGGTCATGGGCAAAACAATGGCCTCGACTAATTCTTGAATCTGTGGAGAAAGACCAATTTATTGAATGACTCAGAGGTTGCATTACCTAACACCAAAAAAAAAATAGAATTCCATAAATTAAGGCAATAATCAATGCTCACCTGCTTTTCTAGCCCACCAATGTCATTGTAATCTTCTGTGGGCTTTTCATCGACTTCCATTGCCTTAACTCTAGAGTCATACTCAGAAGGCAGGGTATCCAAGATTAAATAACTATCCTTGTTAACACCAACAAGATCACCGGGTTTTAATTTGTCAGGGTCAACAAGCCCAACAACTGGAAGAAAGATTGTCTGTCATCAAAAGAAAGCATTATTAAGCTCGACATTACAGAAAGTGTACCAATAGTTTTTCTCACAAAAAGCACAAGATAAAAACAACCATAACAAGACCAACTGTCTCGAAATTTGAAATAGTAACAGCAGATGTTGAAATTTGAATAAGAATAATATCCATTGCCAACAATATGAAACTAATCATCCATTTCACCTGTCGAGTAGAAGTCTTAAGCACAACACACTTCCCCTTCCTTTGTGAATCAAGATCAATATTAGCACCATCTTCTTCAGCTTCATCTTCTGGGTTCATTTCCAATATCTAAATGCAAAACAATTACAACATAATAACCCAATAAGAATGGGAACAAATGAATAACAACTTCTTCCATCCGATTCCACAATATTCAAAATTCAAACTCAAGAAACCCCCAAAACAATATCCAAAATAGATAAACGAACAACATATACCTCAACAATGTTACCAACGAGGTAGGGCAACTGCTTATTGAGCTTAATCTTTTCCTGATTCTCCTTGATCTTATCCTTGTACGATTCCAATTCCAAATTGGTCCTTTGCAACTCTTCCTTCAGCCACGGCAAAAAAATTCAATTAAAACCGGAAACCCTAGCGCTAAGAAAATGAAAACGAACGGAGCAAACTAATAGCGTAATCGATGGGGTTAGGGTTACAGAAGAAGAGAAAACGAAACGAAAAGAAGAGGTTGTACCTTGAGAATGCGAATCTCGTTGTCGAGAAGACGTGAGGCTCTGACGACGTCGTCGGTGGTCATATTAGCCAACTGATCATCTTCGAAGGTCGCATCCTCTACCATCGCGCTCGCCATTTCAATTGCTTCTTTCAGATCAACCTGATGCCAGTCCAAGCGATTCAACACTAACACTCACAATTTGGGGAAAGATAAAAGAGAGAACCTAGGAGAAATGCGATACTTAAAGTGTTACCAACGAAGACGAAGGGGTGCTTTTATTGCTCTGTTAAGGAATTTTGATAGGGTTATGAATCATTATAATTATGAATTAACATAAGTTATAGAATTAAAAAACATAAACTTAGATTTCAAATATATATATATATATATATATATATATATATATATATATATATATATATATCATGCCAAGGCGGTGGAATAGATTTTTTTATGCTTACAGGATGGAGAAAAAAAATTAAAGAATAAAATGATGAAAATTAGTATTTACACAATAATATGACTTTAAACAATATTACTAATGGCGGACTAAATAAAATTGGCACCATAGAATCCATGGCTCAATTTTAGTTTCAAAATCAGTATATATATATATAACAAAAAATAATCCTTCATAAAATATTTAGAAAAACACATTAATGTTTGATGAGAGCATATTATTTCCTCATTTAATGTTTAATTCAAGAGTTTTAATTAAATTTTGTTTTCAAAATATTTAATTTAATTAAAAATTTTAATAATTAAGTTTATTGAACATGAGATATAAAAACATGTTAAAAATAGATTTTTAATTGTATCAATGTTTTCTAGATATTTTGAAATATGAAAATAAATTGATTAAAGTTTCATAATATCATAAAGATAAATTCAAAAATAGACAATTATAAAGAGGATTAAGTATAATTTTAATCTCTAAATTTTAACATGAAATTGAAATTAATCTTTGTCCAAAATTTTGATGAATTTTAGTCCTCAAACTTTAAAAATAGATGAATTGAGGTATTATCCTAAGAAAGGAGATATTTTCACAATGCTAAAAGTTGCAATAAGACACAAGTGTCAACACTTAAGGTTGAGAGTTTGAGTGAAAGTTTTAAAAAATTATATTCAGTAGTTTTTATATCTTCATAATACATTAGTTTGTAACATATTTATTATTAACTAATGAGGTTATAGAAAAAAGGGAGAGTAAACCAAATTGTAGATTTAAATTGGAAGAATGTTTTAGACCTATTAGGTATTCTCGATGGAAATGGATTATGTCTTAAGGTTTAGAAACATAATATGTGTGTTAGAAGATGTTGATTTAATGCATATAATGTTATTTGAAGGTCATGAAAGCAAGTTTACTTTACCACCAATTATCATCAAATTGTATTAAGATCTAAAAGAGTCTTATTTGTTGCATGGTATGAAGAAAATAAATGGTCAAATTTGTAGTTGTTCGTTTAACTTAATAAAAATCAAAGAGTAAACATCAACAATTTGGAGGTTTGCTAACACAATTAGACATCCTGCAAATAATGGTGGATAGATTAATGATGATTGTACACATTCTACCTATATAATTGAAACTTCTTAATCAGACTAAATTTGTATAGATTTCATGGTATACCATTTAACATTATATTAGATAATGATCTCCTTTTCACTTATAGTTTTGTTAAATGCTTAAAAGTTTTGTCAAAATGCTTAAAGAAACTGTACGGACCAAATTTTGTTGACTTAATTCAAATATATTTATTTATAGGTTATTCCATCCTTAAAGAATTTGCTCAGAAATTGTGTGTTAGATCAATTGGTTCAAGTTGGAATGAAAATTTATTCCTAATAAGATTCATAATAATAAACATAAAAAAACATGGGTATGGATCCTTAAAAAATATTATATGAAAATATAAAACAATTTTATGTTTGTTTTAGGATGGTGAAAACATATTAGTTGGACAAGAATTAAAACGTGTCAAATAAGAAAGTTAAGATGATTCATCAAGTTGAAAATATTTATAAATAGTGAAAATTTTTATACAAATTAAAGAATAAATTTTTTAGTATTATCGCTGCCAATCCTAAAAATATTTTGTAATACACTAAAAAAAGGAAAAATATAATTATTAATATAATATAATAAAAAAATTGAAATCTAGACAAACAAAGAATACTATTTGAATATTTATACGGTTAAAGTATGCAAAAATCTATTCTAAATTTTATAATGTATATTTGCATCAAATCATAGTCATTTACACTTATTTACACTTCAATGCATGTATTAAAAAAAATTAATCTATGTAACTCAAAATTTAAAATCCTCTCATGTAACCAACGTATTCTAGTAAAACTTTAATAAACTTTTCTAATTATGATATTTTTATTGAAATATCGTACAATAATTAATTATAAACAAAGATGTGATAATGTGAGTTTCATGAGTCACTTAAAATTAAAGAGCGTAATACATGTAAGTTAAAGTCTAAAATATATAGTAGCATCATTTACATCAAAATTCCATTGTCGTCCAGCGGTTAGGATATCTGGCTTTCACCCAGGAGACCCGGGTTCGATTCCCGGCAATGGAAATTATTTTACCAATTAATGTATAGGTTTTTATTACTGTTGGATAAAATTGTAAATACCCATTTATATTCATAAACTTGAGACACATGAAAATTAAATTTAAATAGTTTGTAGGTTATGGATTTTTGTTTCAAACTAAAAAAAATAGTTTCTGAGAAATAATTTTTAACTCCTGTGATTATAAAAGTATTTTATCATTTGAAAAAATTAATATATAGGTTTTTACGGATGGTCATTTTAAATGTTTCAATGCATAGATGTTGGATAAAATTGTAAATACCCATTTATATTTATAAACCTGACACACATGAAAATTAAATTTAAATGATTTGTAGGTTATTGATTTTTGTTTCAAATTTAAAAAATAATTTTAAGTATAAAACTTTGCATTAAGTTTCTGAAAAATAATTTTTAACTCCTGTGATTATAAAACTATTTTATCATTTGAAAAATGTAATATATAGGTTTACGGATGCTCATTTTAATTGCTTCTATACATAGATGTTGGATAAAATTGTAAAAATACCCATCTATATTTATAAATCTGAACACACATGAAAATTAAATTTAAACAATTTGTAGGTTACGGATTTTTGTTTCAAATTTCAAAAAAAAAAAAAGTTAAGTATGAAACTTGTATTAAGCTTTTGAAAAATAATTTTTAACTCCTGTGATTATAAAATATTTTGTTATATCATATCAACTTATTTGACATATATATTTCTTTTAAATTACACGATTCCCATCTTAGTAGGGATATTTTAATTTAGTATTTGTCCTTAAAAAAATATCTATTACGTCTCGACTCTTAGAAAGTATTTCAATTAAGTTTTTTCTAGAGAACATTATTAACGTCATTAACGACATGTCACATGTCAGTCTCTGAATTTTTTATTTTTTTTTTTGCAAAAACCTTTTGTTATTACGTCTCAAGACTTCAATGCAACATGTGTCAATCTCTAGTTTTTTTTTTATTTTTTTATTTTATTTTTTGTAAAAAAAAAATATTGCCACGTATCAAGTTTCTGATGTGACACGTGGCAGAATAATTGTTTTGATTTTAATTTAGTTCTCATACATGTTTTTTTTATTCAATTTAGTCCCTACTTTTGTATTCTTAGTTCAATTTTGTCCCAATTTTTTTAATAATTAAAATATATTTTTATAATTCATTTTTTATAAGATTAAAACTAATTAAGTTAAATAATTTTACAAAATTAAGTATTGATATTTTTATTAAAATAAATATTATACTAATAAAGCAATATAGGCACCCAATTTTCTTTCTTTTGAAATGGAGCAATGTTGTCTCTCTCCAATGTCAGACCGACCAAATTTATTATTTTTATGAATGTTATACTAATATTTGGGTGCCTATAATGCTTTATTAATATAACATTTTTACTACTAAATTTTAATATAAATTTCAGAATATTTAATGTCGTAAAAATATTTATATTTAATTAATTTTAATCTTATAAAAAATTGATTAAAAATATATATTTCAATTATTACAAAAAATTGGGACAAAATCGAACCAAGAACACAAAAGTGAGGACTAATTGAATCAATGAAACATATATGGAAACTAAATTGATATCAAGACAATTCTCCTACCACGTGTCACACTAGAGACTTGACACATGGCAACAAATTTTTTTCTACAAAAAATAAAATAAACAAAAGATTAAAAATAAAAAAAAATAAAAAACCAAAGGTTGACATGTGTCACATTAAGATCTTAACACATGGCAAAAAAAATTTTGCAAAAAAAAAAGATCAATACACGATGCGTCATTAATGGTGTTAATGATTTTTTTTATGAAAAAAATCTAATTGAAACACTCTTTAAAAGTTAAGACGCAATTGAGGTACCAAATTGTCACACTCTAATAAATATAATTTGAATAATTAAAACTTTTGAAAAATAACTTTTGACTCCTGCGATTATAAAATATTTTTAGTTTTATTTTTCTTTTTATATCACATCAAAATATAAGAGATTTAGACTTTTTTTTGTTTGAGGTGATCGTATAAATCTGGTTATTTGTAAAGATAAATTATGAAATATTTTCGTGTTTTTATAAAAGGATTTAATGTGAAAAATGAAGATGAATTAGCCAGATCTGCCTCAAACTCATCTCTTCAATTGTGCGAAATAATAGATGATTATTTTACTTTTATAACTCTATATGTATGATACTTGTTACTATATATATATATATATATATATATA
>Ga0214542_1007298_pt1 | contig 19310 bp, 9 predicted proteins | sample CNSS1metaG_FD_160096 | JGI IMG/M metagenome (GOLD analysis project Ga0214542, IMG submission 160096) | Root nodule microbial communities from cowpea collected in UCLA plant growth center, Los Angeles, California, USA - CNSS1 | ecosystem: Host-associated > Plants > Roots > Nodule | place: USA...
CATTTCTGGTCAATGTGGGACTTAGACTCACACTTGGATTCCTAACAATCTCCCCCTCAAGGGTGAGTCCCTTCAACCACATTGGTACACTCCCTCTCTAGCGAAAGCTGCCCAACCACGAGTACTCATTTTTTGCCCTTTTCTGTACCGCCGTTATTCTTAACGGGACACGCTTACCTGGAACCCTTACCTGGGACTCTTGCCAGGAAGACTTTCGATACTAGGACCATACTGGTACTACACTCGTCTGAGCCGATATTAACCATCGGCTCTGATACCACTTGTCAGGTTTTACAGAGGGGGTTTCACTGGGGAGAACAACACCAATGAGATCTGAGCCTAACCACATAAGACACTGACACCACTCTCAACCCAAAACCTTAAGGCGATGGGTTTATGGGTCTTTATTCTTATATAGTGCTTGACTTTCTCATTTCTGGTCAATGTGGGACTTAGACTCACACTTGGATTCCTAACACATACATTAACAATTATAAATTTATTATTTGTAAGAATTATTGTACATTTTTCATTATTCATATATGACGTATCTATCACGTATCGTATCCTATTATTTTAAAAATTAACATATTGACGTATCGGATACGTGTCATATCCAATACATGTATCGTATTTGTGCATCATAGATCACAACATTTTTATGATTTTGATTTGATCATTTTTGTTTTTCTTATAATTTTTAATTTTTGACCAAATTTCAGCATCTTGAAACAAATTTAGTGACCAAAATAATCTTACATTACAATAAAAATTAATAGAAAATTAAATACATCTTTTACACTGAACATATAAATTTATTACAATTTTTTCAATATAATTTTCAAGCTAAAATTAATTATATTTTAACTGCATGATAAATAAATAAATAAAAATCAAATGAGTCTATAATAAATTTTTATGGTATTCAATAAATTTAAATTTTTAATTGAATTCTCACAATTAACTTTTTTTTTATGTTAAGTTAATTATGTTAAGTGATTCACATTATTATTTTATCATGTCATGTTGATGAGTTATAGTCATGCCAGATGTAATTTTGTTATTTTATTATTTTAAAAAATTTATAAATTTTATAATTTTAAAATTTTAATATTTATGATTTTATGATTTTATCATGTTGTTCTATTGTTATATTGTCATGTCGTCATATTGTTATATTTTCATATTATTATATTTATATCATCTTATTGTTATATTGTAATATTATCATACTGTGTTAGAAATGTATAAGCCATGAGAGAATAAAAGATGCGTACAACAAAATGCACAAGAAAAGTTTGGATAAAAACCAACTCAAGAGAGTTTGCTTCGCGGATTTATTAGAACCTTTTTGTTCAATATATATAGTACAATGTCTCATCATATAAAGGGAAAAGTAAAATATATTTGATAATAATAAAAAAGAATCAAATATATGATATCTCTATCAATATAAATAAAAGCAGAAGATATATAATATCTTTATCACCCCTTCTCAAAGTGGGCATGAAGATTGTAAAGACCCAACTTGGAAGTAGCAACTCGGAAAGTAGAAGAATGCAAGGACTTAGTAAACATATCAGCAAGTTGACTTCTAGAAGGAACATGGAGAAGGTGAATAAGACCATCAACAAGCTTTTGTCGAATAATGTGGCAATCAAGTTCTATGTGTTTGGTTCTCTTATGAAAAGTGGGATTCTTGACAATGTGAATAGCATAATTGTTGTCACAATAGGCAGTGTAGGGAGTGGGAACAGAAAAATGTAAATCCTGAAAAAGGTATTGAATCCATTGTAGTTCACATGCCAGGGATGCCAAGGCACGATACTCAGCCTCAGAGGAAGACCGTGAAACAGTGGTTTGTTTCTTAGACTTCCAAGCAACCAAAGAGGTGCCTAAGAAAACACAATGTCCAGAAACAAAGCGTCGAGTAGTGGCACATGTTGCCCAATCAGAATCAGAAAACGCCTGAATTTTAAAAGAGGTATTGGATTTATACAAAAGGCCATATCCAGGAGCATTTTTCAAGTACCGAATGATTAGTAAAGCCTGCTGCATATGTGGTTCACGCCGAGAAGAAACAAATTGACTAAGTTGTTGGACAACAAAACTAATATCAGGCCTGATGTTAGTCAAGTGAAGTAATCGTCCAACCACCTCCTTTGAAGCCCTCTGCTCATGCTAGCATGGTTGATATTGTCTCCTCTACTGCCGATCTTCGTGCCGGGAAAGATGACAAAGCTGAAGCTCAATTTGGTTTCTCTAGAGAGCAGTATGAAGCTCTTCTCGCATTGATTCAGCAGTCTCCCAATGATTCTTCTTCCACAGCTACTGTTGTTCATCAATGTACTACCAAACCCACAGGTTTTGTTTTTTCCTTTTCTTCTTGGATTTTAGATAGTGGTGCTATTGACCATATTTGTCCTTTTAAATCTTTATTTCAAAATCTCAAACCTAATTCTCCTATTTCTATACATTCACCCACTAATTTCATAAAAATATTATATATCTCCTGCTTTTATTTATGTTGATAGAGATATCATATATTTGATTCAGTCTCCCAATGATTCTTCTTCCACAGCTACTGTTGTTTATCAATGTACTACCAAACCCACAAGTTTTGTTTTTCCATTTTCTTCTTGGATTTTAGATAGTGGTGCTATTGACCATATTTGTCCTTTTAAATCTTTATTTCAAAATCTCAAACCTAATTCTCCTATTTCTATACATTCACCCACTAATTTCATAAAGATATTATATATCTCCTTCTTTTATTTATATTGATAGAGATATCATATATTTGATTCTCTTTTATTATTATCAAATATTCTATTTTATTTTGTTTTTTACTTTTCCCTCTATATGATGGGACATTGTACTCTATATATTGAACAAAAGAGTTCTAATAAATCCGCGAAGCAAACTCTCTTGAGTTGGTTTTTACCCGAACTTTTCTTGTGCGTTTTTTTGTATGCATCATTTCTTCTTTCTCTCATGGCTTATACATTTCTAACATGGTATCAGAGTCAAATTAAAGCCTATCCTAACGAACTTTCTTGGACATTCTATTCCACCTGATATCAGGTCGCTAACGGATCACCCATTAATTTCTAGTCCCACGCACGAGATGTATATACCTCGACGTGAGGGGGTGTGTTGGAAGTCCTACATAAGGCAATTTCATAGTATATAAGTGAGGTGCAAATCTCACCTTACAAGTCGGTTTTGTGGGGTTGAGTTAGGCTTAAAGTCCACTTCTAACATATTGTCCTATCATTAACAAATCGTACAATTTAATTTGATTACTTCTTTTAAGTGGGGAACTTTATATTACTTCTTTTATATTTTTTAAAAATTTACTAATCAATATTTTTTTTGTTATGCAATGGGATTTACCTCATATGTACAATAAATTTAATTTAATTATAAGTTACAAAAACCAACCCTTATTGCTTACACTACATGATTGGCTTGAAGAAAAAAAATAGGCCAAACAAGATAGGACAAATAAGTGAACATCAATAAAAAAATATTTGGGGAGTTGCGTGTTACTTTTCGTATAATTTTTTAAAATTTAATAACCAATCTTTTTTTTTCATCCAAGTGGATGTACTTCTTATGTTCCACTAATTTTTTTATAAGTTAGACAAATCAACTCTTGTTGTTTGCACTTGGTGGCTGGCTTGAAGAAAAAAATATAGGCTACTAAATGGAGCACAATAAGTAAATAAGTGGAGAGGTGCGTATTACTTCTCGTACAATTTAATAAAATTTTCTAATCAATCTTTTTTGTCATATAATGAAATGTACTCTTATGTACCATGAATTTTAATATATGTCAAAAAATTCAACCCTTATTTCTTGCACTAGGTGGCTGTCTTAAAGAAAAAAAATAGGTCACTAAATGGGGCTTAATAAGAAAATAAATGGGGAGCTGTCTATTACTTATTATATTATTTTTTAAAATTTACTAATCAATATTTTTTTGTTATGCAATGGGATGTAACTCTTATGTACCATGAATTTAATTTAATTATAAGTTAGAAAACCAACCTTATTGCTTGCACTAGGTGGTTGGCTTGAAGAAAAAAATAGGCTAATAAATGGAACGCAATAAGTAGATAAATGGAGAGGTGTGTATTACTTCTCTTAAAAAAATTTAAAATTTTCTAATCAGTCTTTTTTTTCTCAACTAATGAGATGTACCTCTTATGTACCATGAGATTTAATATATGTCAAAACAATTCAACGCTTATTTCTTGCACTGCTCGCTTCAAAAAAAAAAAATAGGCCACTAAATAGGCTCAATAAGAAAATAAGTGGGGAGTTGTTTATTACTTCTTATATTATTTTTTTAAATTTACTAATCAATCTTTTGTTGTTATGCAATGGGATGTACCTCTTATGTAACATGAATTTAAGTTAATTATAAATTACAAAAATCAATTCTTGTTGCTTGCACTAGGTTGCTAGCTTGAAGAAAAAATAGGTCAAACAAGATAGACAAATAAGTGGACGCCAATGAAAAAAATATTTGGGGAATTGCATGTTACTTTTCGTACAATCTTTTAAAATTTAATAAGCAATCTTTTTTTTTTCATCCAGGGGATGTACTTCTTATGTTCCACTATTTTTTATATAAGTTAGACAAGTCAACCTTGTTGCTTGCACTAGGTGGCTGGCTAGAAGAAAAATATGGGCTAATAAATGGAGCACAATAAGTAAATAAGTGAAGAGGTGTGTATTACTTATCGCACAATTTATTAAAAATATAGGCCACTAAAAGGGGCTTAATAACAAAATATGTGGGTAGCTGTTTATTACTTATTATTATTTTTTAAAATTTACTAATCAATCTTTTTTGTTATGCAATGGGATGTAACTCTTATGTACCATGAATTTAATTTAATTATAAGTTAGAAAACCAATCCTTATTGCTTGCACTAGGTGACTGGCTTGAACAGAAAACTAGGCTAATAAATGGAGCACAATAAGTAAAGAAGTGGAAAGGTGCATATTACTTCTCTTAAAATTTTTTATAATTTTCTAATCAGTCTTTTTTTGTCATCTAATGAGATGTACCTCTTATGTACCGTGAATTTTAATATATGTCAAAAAATTCAACCCTTATTTCTTGCACTAGGTGGCTGGCTTAAAGAAAAAAATAGGCCACTAAATGGGCTCAATAAGATAATAAGTGAGGAGTTGTTTATTACTTCTTATATTAGTTTTTAAAATTTACTAATCAATCTTTTATTGTTATGCAATGGGATGTAACTCTTATGTATAATGTTATGTATAATGAATTTAATTTAATTATAAGTTAGAAAACCAACCTTATTGCTTGCACTAGGTGGCTGGCTTGAAGAAAAAAATAGGCCACTAAATCGGCTCAATAAGAAAATAAGTGGGGAGTTGTTTATTACTTCTTATGTTGTTTTTTAAAATTTCTAAAATTTACTAATCAATCTTTTGTTGTTATGCAATGGGATGTAAGGTACAATGAATTTAATTTAATTATAAGTTAGAAAACCAACCCTTATTGCTTGCACTAGGTGGCTGACTTGAATAAAAAAATAGGCCAAATAAGATAGGCAAATAAATGGACGCCAATGAAAAAAATATTTGGGGAGTTGTGTGTTTTCGTACAATTTTTTAAAATTTAGTAATCATTCATTTTTTTTTCGTCCAATGGGATGTATTTATTATGTTCAACTAATTTTTTTATAAGTTAAACAAATCATCCCTGGTTGTTTGCACTAGGTAGGTGACTTGAAGAAAAAAAGAAATAGGCTAATAAATGGAGCACAATAAGTAAAGAAGTGGAGAGGTGCGTATTACTTCTCTTACAATTTTTTAAAATTTTCTAATGAATCTTTTTTGTCAATCCAATGAGATGTACCTCTTATGTACCGTGAAATTTAATATATGTCAAAAAATTTAACATTTATTTCTTGCACTAGGTGGCTATAGGCCACAAGATGAGACTCAATAAGAAAATAAGTGGAGAGTTGTTTATTACTTCTTATATTATTTTTCAAAATTTACTAAACAATTTTGTTTGTTATGCAATGAGATGTAACACTTATTTACTATGAATTTAATTTAACTATAAGTTAGAAAACTAACCCTTGTTGTTTGCATAGGTGGTTGGAAATATAGGCCAATAAATGGTGAGCTTTGTATTACTTTTTGTACACTCTTTTAAAATTTACTAATCAATCTCTTTCTGTTATGCAATGGGATGTGCCTCTTATGTAACATGAATTTAATTTAATTATACAAAAATCAACACTCTTATTGCATTCACTAGGGGACAAACTTGAAGAAAAAAAATAGGTCAAACAAGATAGACAAATAAGTGGACGCCAATGAAAAAAATATTTGGGGAGTTGCGTGTTACTTTTCATACAACTTTTTAAAATTTAGTAATCATTCTCTTTTTTCATCCAAGGGATATACTTCTTATGTTCCACTAATTTTTTTTTATAAGTTAGATAAATCAACCTTGTTGCTTGCACTAGGCGGCTGGCTTAAGAAAAAAATAGGGTAATAAATAAAGCACAATAAGTAAATAACTGGAGATGTGCGTATTACTTCTAGTACAATTTTTTAAAATTTTCTAATCAATCTTTTTTTGTAATCCAATGATATTTTCCTCTTATGTACCGTGAATTTTAATATATGTCAAAAAATTCAACCCTTATTTCTTGTACTAGGTGGCGGCTGGCTTGAAGAAAAGCATGGTCAATAAATTGGGCTCAATAAGAAAATAAGATGGGAGCTTTATATTACTTCTTATACAATTTTTAAAATTTTACTAATCAATATTTTTTGTTATGCAATAGGATGTACCTCTTATTACCATTAATTTAATTATAAGTTACAAAAGCCAACTTTTATTGCTTGCATTAGGTGGTGGGTGACTGATAGAGATGGCAAATAAACACGTCTCCGTGGCTATTGCCCGAACCCGACCCCGTTTTGACGGGGAATCCCCACATTAACTGGGTATGGATATGGGTATGGGATTCCCCGACTTTTTCAATTGGGTATGAGGATGGGTATGGGATGTACATATCCCCACCATAATACCCGTCCCCGCCATATCTTTAAATTTTTACAATTAATTAACCATATATATAAATATATATATATATATATATATATATATATATTCTAATTATTTGGTTTGTCATGAAACTCATTTGCATCTCCAATATATTTTTTAATCTTATCATAAACTTTATGTAATTATGTTAAAATGATGTATGTCAATTAAAAAAATTTATGTCTCACATTTGAATATTTCTATTATTGTTTAATATTTTTATTTATTGTATACTTTCCTTTCACATGAGAATGTTTAATATTCTCAATTTAAATGTTTAATAGCATAAACCTTTCACTTACTAGGTAATATAAAAAAAATTATTTACTTATTATTATTATTATTATTAATTTTTGTTTCATTTGAAGAACTTTTTTGTTTCATTAAAACAATTTTCTATTTCTCAACTATTGAGTATATATGTTGATATTATAAAAGTTTTATTAGATCTCTAAGGTATTTTTCATCTTATCATATCCTTAATTATACATTTGTTTTCCTTTGTGCGATTTTTTTACATATAGTCTCTCAAATTGTTTCAAAGACACACATTTTTTAATTTTTTTATTTGTTGTTTATTTTCATCCTGTAAAATACTATTTCGATATATTTTATTTAATTATTTTTTATTTTATAACTTATTATCAATCATACTGTAATTTTTCACTATAATTATATAAATAACTTTTATTTACTACAATATAAAAATTTAATGTAATTGTCATGAATATTTTTTTTATCACCATCCAACATATAATGGAGTTTAAAATATACAATATTTATGTCAAAATTTTATTATTATGTTTATTATTTTTTCTTTGCGTCATTTTGATCAAATGATGTACTAACACTTTAATTAGTGTATAAAAAAGAGATTCATTAGAATTTAAAAAATTGAAGTAAACAAAAATTTAAAATATATTTTAATTTGAATATTTATTTCAATTTTATATTTTTTAAAAATATTTTAAAATTTTATCAACTAGGTCTCATTAATGTTTGCAAATTGGTATTCTAATTTAAAATGTAAATAATTATAATTTATTTCAAAGTATTTGATATCGAAATTGAATATTTGATAATATTATGATTCCTTTATCGTAATTTTTTATTATTTTATAAAAATTAATTAAAATTTATGTTGAAGTAGTAAATAAACGGGTACGGGTATGGGTACGGGATTATACCCGTTACCCGATGGGGATGAGAATGGGATAAAACTTTGATACCCGTTGAGTTTGGGTATGGGGATGATTATGAATTCTTTTTACGGGGATGGGTATGGGATAGTGAAACCCGTCCCCGCCCTGCCCGATTGTCATCCCTAGTGGCTGACTTGAAGAAAAAAATAGGTCAATCAAGATAGCCAAATAAGTGGGCCCTAGTGAAAAAAAAATGTGGCGTATTACTTTTCGTACAATTTTTTAAAATTTAGTTATCAATATTTTTTCATCCAATATGATGTACATCTTATGTACAATGAATTTTATTATAACTTAGACAAATCAATCATTGTTGCTTGCACTAGGTGGCTGGCTTGAAAAGAAAAAATAGGCCAATAAATGGGGCACAATAAGTAGATAAGTGGGGAGTTGCGTATTACTTTTTGTATAATTTTTTAAAATTTTCTAATCAATATTTTTTTCCTCCAATGAGATGTACCTCTTATGTACCATGAGTTTTAATATATGTCACCCATTATTTTTTCACTAGGTGCTGACTTGAAGAAAAAAATAGGTCAAAAATAAGTAAATAAGCGAGAAACTGTCAATATTTTAAAATTTACTAATATTTTTTTTGTTATCCAATGGATTTAAATATGTTTCGAGTTTATGAAAAATAAATATATTTTTATTGTTTTCAGTAAAGGTTACTATATTTTACTTCTTATATTGTTATTATTATAATTGAGTAGGTTTTCTAGTTTGTAAATTTGTTCAAAAGTTATTTAAAAATAACTATTCTATTTTTTATTTATAATAAAATTAAGTTTTTTTTCTTACAAAAATATGTATAATGCTAAAATAAGTCATTAAAAAAATACCTGGTAACAAACTAGTCTATTTACCAATTTTGCCTTATGTTCGAAAAAAAAAACAAGTGTATTGCAGATTTAAATATGTCTTGAGTTTACGTAAAATAAATATATTTTGGTTTTGTTCACAGTAAATTGATATATATTTTTTTAAATAAGAATCATTATTTTTTATATTTAATCCCGACAATATATAATATGTTAGGTACAATGTCTTTTAAAATATTAGTTTTTAAAATTTATGCTATTTATTGTTACTATTTTATTTTAAAGGTCAAAATTATTGATTCTAAGATTTGAAAAATATGATGGACGTTAACATTGAAATTATATTTTTTATAAAGAGAAAAAATGATGGTTTTGAAATAAATGAATAAAGTTGTTTAATGCAAGCTCTAAAATAAATCTAATCTTTAACAAAGGATAAAAAGCACTAGATGTAATTAAAAAATTAAAATCTTCAAGAAGTACAGATGGCAAAATATGATTGGATAGCGTTACATCATTTTGTGTCTACATTTCTCGTGAATTTTTATTTAATATTTGATATTAAAACAAAATATTAGAAGTTCTGTCCAAGAGCGAAAAGGAAGAACTTAGAAGAAGGAACCGAGGATTGTTTTTCCCCTTCCAATTCAGACCCTTCCATTCCAACCGGTACCTTCTTTCTTCTTCTGCGATTCCATTTCGTGTTTTCTTTTACTTTTTCATCCAATTTTGTATAGTTTCTTGGATCTGATTCCAAGTTAGGGCTTATCTTGGATTGGGGTTTCATTTTCAACATGCCCTTTCTTAATCGTTATAGCTTTCTTGTTTGATTCTTCTGTTTCATCTCAAATGCATTATATCTAGGGCAGATTAAATTAATTACACGGGCAATTGATAACTTGGGTTTTCAGATGTTGATTCAATCATTACATTGGCTTTATGCAGAGAAGAAATCATGAAGCTGAAAACATACGCTGGTCTCAGTTTCATTGCAACTCTGGCTATTATATATCATGCATTTAACAGTAGGGGTCAGTTTTATCCGGCAATGGTGTATCTCTCAACTTCCAAGATCAGTTTGGTGCTTCTTCTCAACATGGGTCTGGTCTTTATGTGTATTCTGTGGCAATTAACCAAGAAGATTTTCTTGGGTTCCCTCCGTGAGGCGGAGGTTGAGAGGTTAAACGAGCAATCGTGGAGGGAAGTCATGGAAATCCTCTTTGCAATCACCATTTTTAGGCAAGACTTCTCTGTAACATTTCTTGCGATGGTTACGGCATTGTTGTTGATCAAGGCTTTGCATTGGTTGGCTCAGAAGAGAGTCGAGTACATCGAGACCACTCCTTCAGTGCCCATGTTGTCACATGTCCGAATTGTATCTTTTATGGGGTTCCTTCTTCTCTTAGATAGCCTTTTCTTATACAGTTCATTGAAGCATTTGATAGAAACTTGGCAGGCCTCGGTTTCACTATTCTTTTGTTTCGAGTAAGCTTTCTTCTTCCTTTTCGAGTACTGCAGCTGAACTTTTAGTTTTTCGATAAGATATGTCATGAATTTCAGAATGCTGTTTATTTAACTTTTCTGTTTGACTTCGATTTGATTCAATCATGCGTAAATCCATTTAGTCCGTGTTGATATATGAATTTCACATTTTGGTTTAATTCTCAATAATCAAATTTCTTGTTTGACAAAGATAACTAATGATTGGTGAGAGGCCACATATATAATTCGTTTAAATGATGAAAATTTAGGTGTTTATCTGACAGAATATTTGTTTCTATCTCAGGTACATGATACTGGCAACCACCACCGTGTCAATTTTTGTAAAATATATTTTCTATGTTAGTGACATGCTTATGGAGGGACAATGGGAAAAGAAACCAGTCTTCACTTTTTACCTGGAACTCATTAGGGACTTGCTTCACTTGTCTATGTATATGTGCTTCTTTCTTGTAATCTTTGTGTAAGTGATAAATCAACTCTTTTATACATTTATTTATAGCAGTCTTCGTATGCATGCACTACACAAGTCATTAGTCACAGTATGTGTATTTGTATGACTCTCATTTACACGTGCATTTAGCCGTTGGACTGCACTTAGAAACAGATTCAATCATAATTGACAATGATACTAATAGTTTCTATATTTCATTAACATGTATACATTTGATTTATTTGCTTTTCCTGGTCATGCTATTTTGGTTAGATTATCCAATTAACATCCACTGGTTATATTTTCTCCTGTACTAACTTATAGTTGATCTATTAGAAACTATGGTATTCCCTTGCACCTTATACGGGAGCTGTATGAGACGTTTAGGAACTTCAAAGTCCGTGTTGCAGATTACATACGTTATCGTAAAATCACTTCAAATATGAATGATCGATTTCCAGATGCAACACCTGAAGAGCTTAATGCGTGAGTTATAACTTGTGACATTTCTCTTATTAATTTAATATTCATGCATATTGAATATAATAACTTAAATGGATATGCAGAAGTGATGCAACCTGCATTATCTGCCGTGAAGAGATGACTACAGCCAAGAAACTTATATGCGGACATCTCTTTCATGTTCATTGTCTCCGATCATGGCTGGAGCGGCAGCATACGTGCCCCACCTGCAGAGCCTTGGTTGTACCACCAGAAAATGGAACAACTGGAGCTGTAGGGCCGCAAGGATCACAGGCCGATGGTCAACGGCAAGGTAATTATATGATAATCACTCACTATTGTTAAACATTTTAGTTATGTACTTGATGTCAGAAGTGAACTGATCTTATTTCCAGAGGTACAGTGTGTTTGGAACCCAAAATGGACAACTAGAGTTGGAAGCATGATTCTGACTAATTGACACTTTTTCTATCTGCACCCTCCAACGTAGTTTTTACAATCATTTTAATTTTACCGTTTACTTTTGTAATGTGTAATTTATTTTTTATTCACCTGTGAAGACTTCCTCATTAATCTTTTAATGTTTCGTATGAAGCTCATAAAGATCCTATTATTTATTTATTTATATATATATATATATATATATATATATATATGTATGTATATATATTTTCTCTTAAAATATTTTGAGTGTAATATCTGTAAAGTTAAATAAGCATAGCAACACATGTAATTGTAAACATTGTGACTCTGCATGTGTGTTTGTGTATTATTTAATATTGTTTATTTTCACCTTGAACAGGAACTGGGGCAGGCGGAGAAAGCGCTGCTCAAAATGAGGCTACGGATAATTTGAGTCGACATCAAGCCAGACTCCAAGCTGCTGCTGCTGCTGCTTCCATATATGAGAAGTCTTATGTGTACCCTTCTGCAAATTCTTTTGTATGGTATGTCATTTCTGCTTGGACAATTAGGCAATAAGTCATTTGTGCTGTGTATTTTTTTTTTCGTTATTAATGTTATGAGGGGTTCTAGCAACACTCTAAAACTCTAAAATTTTCGGAACTACCAAGTTATGGGTGGGGTTCATCAAATAAGATGTGGGACTCCCAAATCTTAATTTCAACCTATATTGAGTGTTACACAATACTCAAAAACTATCCTATTGGTTGCTACGAGGCTTCCGCCTCTGATGCCTCAAAATATTGAATATAATCTTCAAAACTTGTTTGATATAGTGATGGTACTCTATATATTGAACAAAAGAGTTCTAATAAATCCGCGAAGCAAACTCTCTTGAGTTAGTTTTTACCCGAACTTTTCTTGTGCGTTTTTTTGTATGCATCCTTTCTTCTTTCTCTCATGGCTTATACATTTCTAACATTGGTATCAGAGTCAAATTAAAGTCTATCCTAGCGAACTTTCTTGGACATTCTATTTCACCTGATATCAGGCCGCTAACGGATCACCCATTAATTTCTAGTCCCACGCACGAGATGTATATATCTCGGCGTGAGGGGTGTGTTGGAAGTCCTACATAAGGCAATTTCATAGTATATAAGTGAGGTGCAAACCTCACCTTACAAGTCGGTTTTGTGGGGTTGAGTTAGGCTTAAAGCCCACTTCTAACATATTGTCCTATCATTAACAAATCGTACAATTTAATTTTATTAATTCTTTTAAGTGGGGAACTTTGTATTACTTCTTTTAAATTTTTTAAAAATTTACTAATCAATATTTTTTTATGCAATGGGATTTACCTCATATGTACAATAAATTTAATTTAATTATAAGTTACAAAAACCAACCCTTATTGCTTACACTACATGATTGGCTTGAAGAAAAAAAAACAGGCCAAACAAGATAGGGCAAATAAGTGGACATCAATGAAAAAAATATTTGGGGAGTTGCGTGTTACTTTTCGTACAGTTTTTTAAAATTTAATAACCAATCTTTTTTTTTCATCCAAGTGGATGTACTTCTTATGTTCCATTAATTTTTTTATACTTTTCTAAACTTTATTTTCGAAACCTTTACCAATTCAATTCTTTAGTTTTTTAACATAAGAATTTAACCAATGTTTTGCATTCTCCTCCTCCATACTAATGAAAGCCAATTCCATTTTTTTAGTTGGTTTGATTTTGCCACACTTCAAAACATCTCATGAAAACCAATTATCACTTTTAGGGACTAAAAATTGTATATTAAGTTGTAAGGTGAATTAATTCCACTTAGAAGGAATGCGGGGTTTTAAAGCCTGAAATATTTTGGTTAAGCCATTCCTTGAATTGGCCAAAATGACTGCTCTGAATTGTTAGTTTGACATGGCATGATAACGGTGCCGCTTTTTATCATTTAATTGACCCCTATAGTAGGGGAAAAATGGTTGCTATTTTGCTATTCGTTGAATGAGAGACTGGGACATGGACCACTTTGTTCTGCTTTGACAAAGCTACGGTTTGAGTGTGGAATATGAATTCTGATTTCTTTCAAAATTGCCATGTTATTTCCAAAGTGACTAGTTTGAAGTGAGAGTAGAGAATTCGTGAAAATCAGTTGAAGAAAACAAGAAAACAAAAATAACTAAGACGAGTTTTCAATTTTATGCTCTAAAGAACAGACTATGGAGAACATGTTTACCAAATAATTGGATAAAAAACAGTCACCCACAGTCTTGAAAACAAAAATATTTCAAGAATGATAGTCAATCATGCTTTTAATAGCTTGGTTTGTGCGTGAATCCAATTGAATATTGGTCTGATTTTGGAAAATATAAACTCTTAAAATTGATTTTATGCTTTGATATAGAAGTGTGATCTGTACAATTATTGTCTAAATGAGTTTGAATATAGTGCTTCACTGGTATAGAAATTGTATTTCCAGATCTGATTTGTTAATAATCATATTGTCCTTTGTGAAGTTTGTCGTATCACATTTTTCACTGATTATTGTTCCTCATTCGTTTGCTATAAGATGACTGATTAACAAGACAAAGTACCAATTTTGTGATCTCATTAAAAATTGATAATATTGAACTAGTCTAAAAATGTTTAATTTGATAAAGCCTCTTCTTAAACTGACAGTTCTCCTGGGTACACTCTCCATCCTCCGGTGACTGAATCTACTAATACAGACAGTAGTGGAGGGCAGACTTCCCGCGAACAAACACAAAGTCGGTTTCTTACCGCTGGTGGACCAACAAATGAATCTTATCCTCCAATGCAACACTTCCAATTTCTACCTTCCCAACCATATGCAGCCCTTGTGAATTATGGAAAAGGGTTTGAAAATGATCCAAATATCCCAAGCTCTCATCTGGAAGCTCATAGAAAACTCCTTCAATTCCAGATTCAGGTATGATGTGTTCTCTTTTCTCTTTACCAGCACAGTAAGTGGTATGTCATCTTGGGTTTACCTAAATATGAAAGGTCACCTTTGACAGTTATGATGAGCACCAAATGAATAGTCCTTTGTCCCGCATGCATACTAGATTCTGCTCCACCAAGATTTACTGATACTATTGTTTTAAATAACTTTCACAAAAATTAGGCTCTTGTAAGCACCGAGAGTAACGAATGAATGCATATAGATAGTTTGACTGCATCAATGTGGTCAGTGCATGGTTCCGATCACCGTGTAATTAAATTGTTTCATGAAAGATTATGTTTTCATTATTTAAATTAACACAAATCCCCCCGTCACCCCACAGATTCTGCAAAATCAGCTCGAGATTCTGCAGAAGACAAGGTCTGATAGTAGTGTAGATGAGGGCACATCTTCATCAGATAGCAGAGGCAAGAGTGTCATTTCCTCATCTGAATCTGGTCATGCTTATACTGAGGAGATTCAAGATGGAAAAGCGTAAGTTGGCTGTTTATTTCTGGTTGATGCCAGGAGGAGAGACTGTCAAATGTAGATATAGGAAGAAGAGAACATAGAAATCACAGCATTGCTCTAATGTGAAATCTGCTATTGGTGATATACTAATCTTGTAAATGCTTAGTGCCCTTAAAAATGATTTATTTTGTCTTTTTTTTTTTTCTTGTTTTGTGGATTGTACGCTTATATTAGCCTTAAACAAACATCTTTTGATCAGAAAGTTTGGATTTATTGAGGCATATTGTTTCCCCTTTAAAGTGGGGGTGTCTCATCAATGTGAGGTATATTGTTTTCCTATTAAAGTAGGGATTTATTCCAGAAGAGAGACTTGTTTTAGAAATCAAAATAAATGTTTCTAGAGCATTACAATTTCAGGCAATGATTGAAACTCGGATATCAAATGTGTATTACTAGTATGTGGGTAAGGGTATGATTAGTTAGAAAAGTACATCCTTAATGGCACAATATTTGTTACTCTAGACATATTTTTTTATCGATAAAAGTTAGTTGTCAGATTTTGTTAATGGAGTCGATTCAAACTTCCGATCCTTTTCACACTAGTTAAAATAAGTGATAGGGCTTCAGGATTACGAGTAAAAACAGGTTAGATAATTTGTTTTTGGTTGTTCATTACATGTTTAGTCTGTTTTATTGGTCATGTTAAAATATTTATTGATTTATTGATGTACAAACCTTCGTTAAAGAACTTGAGACACTGATCACTTTTAGTGATTTTCTCTTCTAACTATATGAAGGTTGAACTTAAAACTTAACGAATTCTGGTCTGATTTTTTATTTTATTTAAATGTCTTTTTATTTATATTGGATAATTGTAAAATTTAATAATAAAAAAATCACACGACTTTATGGGTGAAAGAGATTGTAGATTCAACTTTTTCTCTAAATTTACAACAAATAATTGATAGTTTAAACTATTTATTGATAATCTTATATCATTATCATTGATAATTTAATATATAAAAATTAAATTATTTTAAAATAGACGAGTAAAATAATTGTTAGGTTATTATATTTAGTTTTCTATGTATAAAATTATTTTAAGATGGACGAGTAAAATAATTATTAGGTTATTATATTTAGTTTTCTATGTTATTATATAATTATGTATAAAATTAAAGTAACCAAGCTGTACATGTTAATCTCAACAGGGCCATGATTTCAGCAAGTGTTCAAACTTCTTTTTAAAAAATATATGATATAAATAAGCTTTTTGCAATCATTTATTCTTCTGTAGAACATATATGCCAATTCTGACTGCAGTGAAGACATCAAGTTTTCAAAAATGATTGAAAAATATGGGAATTACGTACTTTAATTTTCCATTGTTTTTCTATTCTACTTTGTACATTATCTTTTTGTTGTGTATCTCTTTCTTTTCATATAAACCAAAATCAAAATTAGTTCATTTTACTATACATATATTTTAAAAAAAATGCATTTATGTTTTCAAATTAAAAACGTAAATTATAATATTTTAATTTAGGGTGGAGAAACTATTCTATATTATAAACCCTAACAAAAAGAAGAAGAAGCAAGCTAGTAATTTACCTTCCCTTATTTTTTGTTTTATAATTTGTTCTATAACAAATTATAGAAATTATTCTATAATTTGTTCAAACACATGTTTTTGTTATCTATAGCTTAGGTATCACGAGGAAAGGAAATGAACTTGTTTGTGTTTGTTAAAATGTCAGTCTGAGTTCGTTGTTATCCTTATTACAAATTAGTTTGCAACAGGATTTATTTAATAATCTTAATTTTTAAGTATGTTTTAAACATTTTAACATAAATCTTAAAAAATTGCAAAAAAGAAAAAGGTTTCCTATTGATACCTAACATAATATAATTAATCCCAAATGTTCTCTGTAAGTTAGTTGATCAGCCACCATATAACTTCATCTCAGTTCTTCGTGCTTCTGAGTCTCAGAGACACGAGAAACACAAGTGAATCCGTTTTTTCTATGAAAAAATATTATCATATTATAAAATTCTAAGTGAGTAAGTATACCAAACACTTTATCAACACTTATTATTATTATTATTATTATTATTATTATTATTTTATTCTTTCTACTCTGAAGTTTTCTTAGGCTATTCATGGAAATATTCTTCTACTCAGGTAACGTCCACGAAGTGTACAAAATGTGCATATATATTTTAAAAATGCTTATTTGGTAGAAAATGGGTAGGTGGCTCCATTAGGTTGACCGTGCAAGAATGAAGTAATCACTTTGAAATTTTAATTTAAAATAATTTAGCAGACACATTCTATTCTTGGTTCATAGAACTTAATGCTGCTTGACCACGACAAAGGAAGTAACAAAGTAGAAAAATAGATTTGAATAATACCAATAATTAGTGATCTTTTCATATAATTACTTCAAATGAAACCTAACAACACCATTGCTCCAATATCTTCCTCCGCTACCTCGTGGCAAGGTAAGATGATGCACGTGATATTTTCACCTACCCACTTCCTATCCACCCTTGCATACATATAAAAACCTAACTCCTCTCACGTCTTCAAACACACAACTTCAGCAACCTGAGTTATCAGCAACATCATCTGCCACTTCTATTGTTAGTTCCATATATCAAAGGAAAGGAAGATGGTGAGTGTGTCGGAGATCCGTCAAGCTCAAAGGGCAGAGGGGCCTGCAACCATCCTTGCAATTGGAACTGCTACTCCACCGAATTGTGTTGATCAGAGCACCTATCCCGACTATTACTTTAGAATTACAAATAGTGAGCACATGACCGATCTCAAGGAGAAGTTCCAACGCATGTGTAAGTTCTTGAATCAATATATGTATAGTCTTTTCACTTTCACATGATGTTTCATAATGTCTATTGTTGAATCAAGCTAATATTTGGTTTATGATGTTCCAGGCGACAAGTCGATGATCAAGAAGAGATACATGCACGTGACAGAGGAGGTCCTGAAGGAGAATCCCAACATGTGTGCTTACATGGCACCTTCTTTGGATGCGAGGCAAGACATAGTAGTGGTAGAGGTACCAAAGTTAGGGAAAGATGCTGCAGTGAAGGCCATAAAGGAATGGGGACAACCAAAGTCAAAGATTACACACTTGATCTTTTGCACCACCAGTGGCGTCGACATGCCTGGTGCTGATTACCAGCTCACCAAACTCCTCGGACTTCGCCCCTATGTCAAGAGGTACATGATGTACCAACAAGGGTGCTTTGCAGGAGGCACGGTTCTTCGATTGGCCAAGGATTTAGCTGAGAACAATAAGGGAGCCCGTGTGCTTGTCGTGTGTTCTGAGATCACTGCAGTCACCTTCCGTGGCCCAAGTGAAACTCACCTAGACAGTCTTGTGGGTCAAGCACTGTTTGGAGATGGAGCAGCTGCAGTCATTGTTGGTTCTGACCCAATTCCACAAATTGAGAAGCCATTGTTTGAGCTTGTTTGGACTGCACAGACCATTGCTCCAGACAGTGAAGGTGCCATTGATGGCCACCTTCGTGAAGTTGGACTCACTTTTCACCTCCTTAAGGATGTTCCTGGGATTGTCTCAAAGAACATTGGGAAGGCACTTTCCGAGGCCTTCGATCCATTGAACATCTCTGATTACAACTCCATCTTCTGGATTGCACACCCTGGTGGACCTGCAATTCTTGACCAAGTTGAGCAAAAGTTGGGTCTCAAACCTGAAAAGATGAAGGCCACTAGAGATGTGCTTAGTAACTATGGGAACATGTCAAGTGCATGTGTGCTTTTCATTTTGGATGAAATGAGGAGGAAATCAACTGAAAATAAACTCAAAACCACAGGTGAAGGACTTGAATGGGGTGTCTTGTTTGGCTTTGGACCAGGACTTACCATTGAGACCGTTGTTCTCCATAGCGTGGAGATATAA